>Ga0123354_10007954_pt1 | contig 16073 bp, 12 predicted proteins | sample TergutLab28metaG_2_FD_97872 | JGI IMG/M metagenome (GOLD analysis project Ga0123354, IMG submission 97872) | Labiotermes labralis P4 segment gut microbial communities from Petit-Saut dam, French Guiana - Lab288 P4 | ecosystem: Host-associated > Arthropoda: Insects > Digestive system > Gut ...
CCAGCTTTGCCGAGAGTTTCGTCCGCGTCGGCCTGGTGCCCGGAGACGGCGGCGCTTGGCTGCTGCCGCGCGCTGTGGGCCGCGCCAAGGCGGCGGAAATGGCGTTCACCGGCGAGGCCATCAGCGCCCAGGAGGCGCTGGCCTGCGGCCTGGTCAGCCGCGTGGTGCCACTGGAGCGCCTGCTGCCCGAAGCCCGCGCCCTGGCTGAAAAAATCGCGGCCAACCCCGGCGCGATAATGCGTATGACCAAGCGTTTGCTGCGCGAGGGTGAGCACGCCTCGCTGGACAGCTTACTGGAACTGTCGGCGGGCTATCAGGCCATCGCCCACAAGACCGCCGACCACCGCGAAGCTGTCACCGCTTTCATCGAGAAGCGCGCACCGCGGTTTTCCTGATTGAGTGTTCGTGTGATAAAAAACGATCTGTGGGAGGCACCGCCGCATAGCCGGATCAGAGTAGAGGATATATGATCGTTTTCATACGGATAGCATTCTGCGGGTAAACCAAGTTTACGCGGGAGAACTTTTTATGAACACTTTCTCTTCTCCGTGAGCAGCCTCTTTCGATTGATATTTTCTACGCTTTCATACGCCAATTCGATTCCTCCGGCGAAGCAGGCGCATAGGCACAATTTTTCAATTGATTCTGAATGTCTGTTAGGGTACTCGAAATCTGGCTCAGCTTTGAAAATACCTGACTGGTAGCGACACAGTCTTCAAGCGGTGGACTTTCTTTCAGAAGACCATGAAACATGAGAGAGACAAATTTGTCGGTAAGAGCTTCCAGGTCAACCGATTCCTGTCCGCGCAAGACTCGCCACATCAAGTGTTCAGTTCCACCATACAAAATTGCCCGGATCATTTCCGGGTTGACATCATCTGAAAGTTCTCCACTGGCTATTCCCTGTTTCACGGTGTTTATCAGCGACTGGGTATAGCGCCTCTGCAACTGGCGCAGGCCCGTCACCTCGTAATCCGGCCCGGTCCGCAGTTCATGAAGAACAATCCTCACTACGTTCGGCGTTTCCAGGTAGGTCCTGAGATGGCGCCATACAATGAAGCGAATGCGCGAGCGCATATCCGATAACCGCGAGCATCCCTCTTCCACTTCATGGATCAATGGTTCATAGAATTCCCTCAAAACATGATGAAGCAGGCCGCGCTTGGTGGGGTAATACGAATAAACCAGACTCTCCGCTACCCCAATACGCTTCGCTATGACCGAAACCGCTGTTTTTTCGTAGCCAAACTCAAGAAACAACTCACGAGCCGCTTTCAGGATTTCAGCCGCCCGGCGTTTTCTTCTTGCGGTCTGATTAGGAACAAATTTCTGGCCATCTGGGGGCAGCATAGAGTTTTTCGTCATATCAATATTTTCTTGGACCATTCAATTCGTTAATCAGCTTTCTCCAAAGCGGCAAAAGCTGAGTATGCCTCTATTTGGTTTATCGTTCCCATCGCTGTGCCCGAACGGTCAGATTTCTCCGAGGCGGCGTCGCATCTTTTATAACACAACTGATAGTTGGGCTGAACTTTTGGATTAATTTGAGCGTCAGTACGCGTCGCGTATGAAGTTTTTGTGAATCGGCCAAAAGCTGCCGGATATACATCAAGCTGACCGCGCGCAACTCGAAGGTTTTTCCCTGTATGTAATAGGTTGCGTGGTCAATATGATCTTGGCCGCAGGACGAGTTAAGTGTGCGTAACATTGTAACTCAACGCGGCCAAGTCCTTAGAGCAACATGCTGAGGCTGGGCGAGAGAAGCGCCGCTGAAGCGTTCATCGCCAGAGCCATGTGTTGAGATTGCCTCAATATACATGATGTTCATTATAGTGAAGTCATTGTGGCAATGCAAGAAATTGGCCTATTTCGGCCTTAAGGAGCGGTTGATCATGTGCTGAAGTATCCACTGTACACGCTCTGACAGAAGCTGGTTGTACCTCTTCCACAAGCCTTCTCCAGGCTCGCGTTTCGGCATAAGTGTTTCGAGCGTTGAGCAACGATGAAATTTTCCAGAAAACCCTCAGAGCAATATCCTGTCTTTAATTAATAGCCAAATATTCTGTCTACTCTCCAAGCTGTAGCGCCATCGAGCGCGGGAAGCCAAGGAGGAAAAGAATGTAAAGGATGAAGGTTTCCTCTGTTACCGGCAGGAAGCCACAACAGGAAATTAAAAAAATGAGGGAAGCTCATTTTTTATATTGATAGATTATTCCTTTCAATGTACATGTGAGACATATGGTGGTTGATTAACGCTCATTTTCTTCTTGTTACCAGTTAATTGTAACATGAGAGGAATGTGTGGAAAGGCTCTCCCGTCAGCTCTATTGCTACTGGGGGATGACAAATTGAGGGTAATAAGCCCTGCCCCCTATTGTCAGCGTCAACGGCGGAATGAATGGCGACCTAGCTAAAGAAAAGGAGAAAATCATGAATGAATCAATACAAATAAATGCCAGTTTGATTCACCGTGTGAATGTTGGTGATTTGTTGACGCGTAGCGCCGCCCGCTATCCGATGAAGGAAGCAATCATTGATGGCGCTCGCCGTTTTACGTACCGTGAGTTTGAAGCATATGCCAATCAGATAGCTCATGGCCTGCTGGAGCTCGGATACCAACGGGGAGATGCTCTCGCTATACTATCTGGCAACAGCGCTGATTTTCTAGCCACGTATTTCGCGTGCGGCAAAATCGGAGCTATATGCGTGCCAATCAACTTATTCTGGCGAAATCGTGAAATCTCTTACCTACTCAAACACGCGAGGGTTCGCGGAGTTGTTGTTGAGGCGGACTTGTTGGAACAACTAGTAAGCGGTTTTGAGAAAGGCCAACAGGTAGAGCATGTCATCGTAATTGGTGATATCGAAGATGGCATACGAATCTTACCCGAAGGTGTAAAGAGCCTCTCGCTCGAAGCGGTCGCCGCTGGAAAATCTGATGAAGTGCCACAAGTTCTTGTAGAGGATCGGGATCCGATCGCCTATTTGTACACGAGCGGAACTACCTCCACACCGAAAGGCGTAGTTAGCAATCACTTGTCTATCTATCTCGAATCTCTAGGTGTCGCAATGGACACCAGGATGACGCCCGATGACAAGGCTCTCGCCATGATACCAATGTTTCATACGGGACAATTGAATGTCATATGCACCCCAGTAATTAGCGTCGGTGGATCCATCTGTATCATAAAGAAATTTGAGGCCGACCCGCTGTTGGATCTTATTGAAAAAGAAAAATTAACGGTTTTATTGGGCTTGCCTATGATGTACCGCGCCTTGACGGAATCGCAAAGAAAGCGCAAGCGCGGTGTCAGTAGTTTGCGTTTGGCAATTTATGCGATGGCTCCCATGCCAGACAGCGATTTGCGGGCCGCAATTGAGGAATTTGGTTGTGGATTCTCTTTGGTGTTTGGTCAGACCGAGATGAGCCCCGTAGGGGCTTTTTTCCGGCCCGAACACCAACTGAGCCATTCTGGCGCCGCGGGAACACCTGGGATTAACGTACATATCGGCATAATGGACGAGGAAGGGAAGCTGCTCCCCCAAGGCGAGATCGGCGAAATCGTTTATCGCAGCCCTCAAGCTCTTTCTAACTACCTGTACAACCCGGAAGCGACCCGGAAGGCGTTCCGGCATGGCTGGCTTCATTCGGAAGATGCAGGCTATTTTGACAAGGACGGTATCCTCTGGTTTACGGACCGTTTCAAGGATGTCATCAAAAGTGGCGGAGAGAACGTTGCCTCGATTGAAGTCGAAAAAGCCCTCATGGAGACCGAGCCAAAGATAGCTGAAGTTGTCGTAGTAGGGCTTCCTCATCAACGCTGGACCGAGGCCATAACCGCGGTAATTGTCCCTCGGGAAGGTGAAAAAATCGATCAGGATGCTCTCTTAACGAAATTGCGCGAGCGCATCAGTCCATATAAGTGCCCGAAGGGCATAATCATTGCCGACGCGCTTCCGAAAACCTCGACTGGAAAAATTCAAAAGGGGATAGTGCGGAAAAACTACGCCAATTTGTACGAACAAGAAGAAAGGAATTAGGTGTCCTCTCGCGAAGCGAGACAATCCTTTCTGTATGGCTTTTCAAGTGTTGTCTTTGATGCGCTGTCCAGCGTCTGGTTTTGCCGCGAACCGATGTCTGGCCCATGCAAGCGGCGCTAGCCAACAAGGGCGCGTGGGTGCTCGGCTTCAATGCCAAGTGTCAGTAGTGCTGGACACAAGGCAAGCCGCGCCGCGCTGCCAGTGAAACTACAATTCATTCCAATCAGACAAGGAGGGAACATTCATGTTGTTTCATGGTTTTGATTTCGGACTCGGCGATACCATCGGAATGTTGCGTGATAGCGTGCGCGCCTTTTGTGCCGCCGAAATTGTGCCGCGCGCCGCCGCCATCGACCGCGATAATTTTTTCCCCAGCGATCTGTGGAAAAAATTTGGTGACCTCGGCCTGCTCGGCATGACCGTGGAAGAAGAATATGGCGGCACAGCGATAGGCTATCTCGCCCACATCGTGACGATGGAGGAACTTTCTCGCGCTTCGGCCGCAGTCGCCTTGTCCTACAGCGCCCATTCCAATCTCTGCGTCAATCAGTTGCGCCGCAACGGCACCGACGCGCAGAAACGCAAGTATCTGCCCAAACTGCTTGCTGGCGAGCACATCGGTGCGTTGGCCATGAGCGAGCCGAATGCCGGTTCCGACGTGGTTGGCATGAAACTGCGCGCCGACCGCAAGGGCGATCGCTTCATATTCAACGGCTCCAAGATGTGGATCACCAACGGCGGCGATGCCGACACGCTGGTGGTATACGCCAAAACCGACCCTGATGCTGGCCCGCGCGGCATTACCGCTTTCATCATCGAAAAGGGGATGAAGGGTTTTTCTTGCGGCCAGCATTTGGACAAACTCGGCATGCGCGGTTCGAACACCTATCCGCTGTACTTCGACAATGCCGAGGTACCGGTGGAAAACGTGCTTGGCGGCGAGGCCAACATCAATCGTGGCGTGCAAGTGCTGATGTCCGGACTGGACTACGAGCGGGCGGTGATTTCCGGCGGGCCGCTTGGCATCATGGCCGCGTGCATGGACGCAGTGCTGCCTTATGTGCATGAGCGTAAGCAGTTCAATACCCCGATCGGCGAATTTCAACTCATGCAAGGCAAAATAGCCGACATGTACTCCACATGGAGCGCTTGCCGCGCTTACGTTTATGCGCTCGGCCAGGCCTGCGACCGCGCCGACCACTCTCGCAAGCTGCGCAAAGATGCGGCGGGCGCGATTCTCTTTGCGGCGGAAAGAGCGACATGGATGGCCGGTCAGGCAATTCAGGCGCTTGGCGGCGTCGGCTATACCAAAGACTTCCCGGTCGAGCGGCTATGGCGCGATGCCAAAATATATGAGATCGGCGCTGGCACCAGCGAGATCCGGCGGATGCTGATTGGACGCGAGCTGTTCACCGAAACAGCTTGATGCCCTGATTTTTCCTCAGGTCAACCAAGCCGGAAATTGCCGAATGTCAGGGTTCCTCGCTTATCGGGCAATGTTGTTATGGAGATGATGCGAAAATGAAAGATGGAATAAATTCTTGGCCATTTGACTGTGTCTTGGTGGCTAACCGCGGCGAGATTGCAGTCCGCATTTTGAAAACAGTGAAGAGCCTTGGATTGAAAGGGGCAGTCGTATACCACCCTGTCGATGCACACTCTGTCGCGGTTCAAACGGCTGATGCCGCGGTCGAAATAAGAGGCGCCACACCTGTTGCCGCCTATCTTGATGGCGATCAAATCGTGACCGCCGCTTTAAGCGTTGGCGCTGGCGCCGTCCATCCAGGTTACGGTTTTCTTTCGGAAAATTCTGGCTTTGCCAACGCCTGTGCCAAGGCCGGTATCGTTTTTATTGGGCCTACCCCAGAAGTGATTGATCTTATGGGAGACAAGGTTACGGCCCGCGCATTTGTGTCGGAAGCGGGATTTCCGGTAGCGCCATCGGCGATTGAAGATGACGATCCTTCCACATTTATTGAGCGATCCCGCGCCGTTGGCGCCCCGCTCTTGATAAAACCCGCGGCTGGTGGCGGTGGCAAAGGGATGAGAATCGTCAGAGATTTGGCGCTGCTTGAGGTGGAGATCGAGCGGGCGCGAAGTGAGGGTAAGCGCTATTTCGGTGATGGGCGGCTCTACGCCGAACGTTATGTGGAAAATCCACGCCACATTGAGGTGCAAATTCTCGGTGATTCGCATGGCAATGTAGTCCATTTGTTTGAACGCGAGTGCTCTGTCCAGCGCCGCTTTCAGAAGATCATTGAAGAAACACCCTCGCCGGCGCTGACGCCGCAGTCGCGCGAAAAAATCTGCCAAACCGCCGCTGGCATTGCCAGGAGCGCGGGCTATCAGAATGCGGGGACGGTTGAGTTTGTGTATGGAAATGGAGAATTCTATTTTCTGGAAGTGAACACCCGGCTTCAGGTTGAACACCCCGTTACCGAAAAAATTACTGGTTTCGATCTTGTCCATGAACAACTGCGGATCGCTGCGGGTGAGCCTTTGGGCTATCAGCAGTCGCAAATCAAGGCCCAAGGCCATGCGATTGAGATGCGAATTTACGCGGAAGATCCGGGCCGGGGGTTCACGCCAACTACCGGGCCAATCCTGAAACTGCGTGAGCCAGTGGGGGATGGAATCCGGGTGGACAGCGGCATCGCGGAAGGGTTGCTGATCACGGCCAATTTCGATCCGATGCTTGCCAAACTGATTGTGTATGGCGCCGATCGGAATCAGGCGATGGCGATGGCGGATAAAGCTCTGAGCGGCTATGTCTTGCTGGGCAGCAAAACGAACATTTCATTTCTTCGGCGGGTCATTAACCATGCCGCATTCAGATCCGGCGACGTGCATACAGGATTTCTTGACGCCAATCCACAAATCGCAGCGGAGCCGGAATTGACTAATAATACGGCCCAGAAACTGTTGGCGGCGGCGTGTCTAGTAACCAGAAGCATGCGCGATGAAGCTGACGCTGTTCTGGATATTCACGCGGCTATGGGGGCATGGCGGAATTAAAGGAGGCAGGAGTGCATAATAACGCTTTCATACTCAATGATGAGGAACTTAATGTGGCCATTTCGCGCGCGAGGAATGGCTACCTGCTCTATGTCGGCGACGATGTATTGCCGATTAATCTTCATAAAAAGGACGACGATTTTTCGGTTTTGACCGTATCAGGCAAGGATGAAACGATAATGCTTGCCACGCACGGAGATGATGTCCATATCCACATGAATGGGGAGGCCTATCTCCTGAAGTATCGTAGCCCTCTTGATCGTTTGGCCGCAAAGTCGCGTGGCGCCGCCGACGATCTTATACGGGCCCCGATGCCGGGAAGCATTGTCGCACTGAGCGCCGCTGTCGGCGACGTTGTCAGCGCTGGCCAAACCTTATTGATCATGGAAAGTATGAAGATGGAAAGCACCATCCTGGCCCCTCGTGACGGCGTTGTGGCGACCGTGAATTTTGAAAAGGGTCAGACTTTCGATCGCAACGCGGTACTCCTAACTCTTGAAGAGAAAGCATAATTATGAAAAGAATCGAATCTCGAATTAATACTTCCTCTTCCAATTTCCGTTCCAATAAAGAGAATTATTTGAAAATTGTCGAAGAGTTTCGAGCTAAACAAGATAAGGCCCGTTATAGCAGGCCACGACGGGATATTGAACGCCTTGAAAAGCAGAACAAGATGCTTGTTCGTGATCGGATCGAGCAATTGTTGGATACCGGCACTCCATTTCTGGAATTTTCTTCGCTTGCCGCCAACGAAGCGTATTCCGGAGAGGTTCCCGGCGCTTGCTGTGTAACCGGTATCGGCATTGTCGCTGGACGGGAGGTGGTAATTAATGCGGGGGATGCGTCGGTCAAAGGCGGCGCCTGGTATCCCCTGACGACAAAGAAAACGGTCCGCGCCTTAGATATCGCCATCGAGAACCGGTTACCTGTTGTTCATTTGTGCGATTCAGCGGGCGGATTTTTGCCTTTGCAAGCGGACCTCTTTGCTGACAAGTATTTCTCTGGACGCATTTTTAGAAATCAGTGCGTGCTGTCCAAAATGAATGTGCAGCAAGTCGCCGTCGTGTTAGGACATTGTACGGCTGGCGGGGCATATGTGCCGGGGCTGTCGGATTACAATGTGATCGTGCGGGGCACGGGGGCAATTTTCCTGGCTGGGCCGCCTCTGGTTAAAGCCGCAACCGGCGAGGATGTGACCGTCGATGATCTCGGTGGATGCGATATGCATACGTCTGTATCCGGGACGGCCGATTATCCAGCTTCAAGCGAAGAAGAGGCAATCGCCATCGCGCGGGATATCGTGGCCCAATTCAGGCGCCAGCCCAAGACGGTGATCGAGCGGCAGGAACCAGAAGACCCTTACTACGATCCAAATGAGCTTTATGGAATCATTCCGCCGGATATCAAGCAGCAGTTCGATATGCACGAAGTTATTGCGCGAATCGTTGATGCCTCAAGATTCCATGAATATCAGCCGAATTACGGGAAGACCTTGATATGCGGCTATGCCCATATCTGGGGATTCAAAGTCGGGATACTCGCCAACAATGGCGTGTTGTTTAACGATTCGTCTCTAAAAGGGACTCACTTCATCGAACTGTGCAACCAGAATAAAACTCCCCTGATTTTCCTTCAGAATATTACCGGCTTCATGGTTGGCCGCGACTACGAGCGCGCTGGCATCACCAAAGACGGCGCCAAGATGATCATGGCGGTGGCATGCTCCGAGGTGCCGAAATTTACCGTCATGTGCCACGGTTCATTTGGTGCGGGAAATTACGGTATGAGCGGTCGCGCTTTTGATTCGCGCCTGCTGTTTTCATGGCCGCATTCTCAAATTTCCGTTATGGGCGCTGAACAGGCGGCGAATACTTTAGCCGATGTGAAGGTCCGTCAGTTAGCGCGTCAAGGAAAAGAGCTGACAAGCGCTGAGATTGCCGAGATTCGTGATCCGGTTCTGGCTGAATTCAAAAGGAAGCAGTCGGCCTATTGGGCGACCTCGGAAATTTGGGATGACGGAATTCTTGATCCGATTGACACGCGGAATGCGCTTGGCATGGGGCTGTCCGCGGCATTGAATGCGCCTATTGCCGACCCGCGGTATGGCATCTTCCGAATGTAAGGAGAGAAATCAATGAGCGACATGGTTGTGGTAGAGGATCGCGGCGCTGTCCGTTGGATAAGCATCAACAGGCCAGACAAAAGAAACGCGATCAACGAGAATGTGATCGGTTTAATCCGCACAGCGATTGAAAGCGCAAATCTGGACGATGATTTGCGGGCAATTGTGCTTACTGGCACCGGTGAGAAAGCCTTTTGCGCCGGCGCGGATCTGGGCTCGCGAGTCCAGGGTGGAGCCTTCGATATCGATTATGCGGATCCCCGCCATTATGTGATTAATCTCTTCAAGACCATGGAAGAGTGCCGCCTACCGATCATCGCGCGAGTTAACGGTTTGGCTCTTGCCGGCGGTTTTGGACTTGTCTGCGCCTGTGATATGGCAGTGGCGGCCGATGATGTCCTTTTCGGAACCCCCGAAACGAAAATCGGCGTGGCCCCGATGATGATTCTTGGCTACATGATGAGGATACTGCCACGGCGGAAGCTGATGGAAATGTGCATCACCGGGGAATTCATCAACGCTGGAGAAGCGCTTCAGTTGGGCGTTGTCAATTACGTCGCCCCACGCGCGGAACTGGATGCAAAACTGAGTTGGCTACTGGATCGCATTACCGCCAAATCACCGACAGCGATCAAGTTGTTCAAACAAGGCTATCACTCCATGCAGGATATGAGCCTGAAGGAGTGCTTTGAATTTGCTCAAATCATGATTTCCGTTATGGCAAGTACGGGTGATGCAAAAGAAGGGCGGCTGGCCTTTCAGGAAAAGCGCCCGCCCGTTTGGAGGACTGGACGATGAACGAAAAAAAGACGGTCAGGGTCGGATGCGCCTCTGGATTTTGGGGCGATTCAGAGGAAGGGGCAAAGCAGTTGATCGAAAAGGGCCGGATCGACTACTTGGTCTTTGACTACCTTGCCGAAATTACAATGTCCATTCTCATCAGAGCAAAGACTAAAAATCCTGCCCTTGGCTATGCAACTGACTTCGTTCAGGTTTTGCTCCCCTACGCGCAAAGCCTCAAGAGCCAGGGGATCAAGGTCGTCGCCAATGCGGGTGGGGTTAATCCAGAAGCATGCAGGCGCGCTCTGGAAAGCAAGCTGGGGGAAGGATGGAATATCGTTGTCGTCGAAGGCGACGATCTTTTCCCAATTGAACAGCGGCTGAAAGATATGGGAATGCGCGAAATGTTCTCTTCGGCACCGATGCCGGAGAAATGTCTGAGCATCAATGCCTATTTGGGCGCATTCCCGATTGCCGCCGCCTTGAGCGCGGGCGCGGATATCGTCATTACCGGGCGTTGTGTCGATAGCGCCCTTGCTTTGGGGCCTTTGATTCACGAATTTGGCTGGAAAAACTCTGACCTGGATCGGCTTGCTCAGGGTAGTCTGGCTGGGCACCTCATAGAGTGCGGCACACAGGTGACTGGCGGAATCTTTACGGATTGGAAGAAAGTTCCTGGTTGGGAGAACATGGGTTTCCCAATCGCGGAGTGTTCGCCCGATGGCGGCTTTTTCGTCACCAAGCCGGAAGGAACTGGTGGAATGGTCACTCCAGAAACGGTCAAAGAGCAACTTATTTATGAAATTGGCAATCCAGCCCGTTACCTGCTGCCTGACGTAATTTGTGACTTCATGAACGTGGAAGTTTCCAGCGTTGGTGAAAATGTTGTCAGCGTTAGAGGGGCCGTTGGTCTTGCCGCTCCCCGGGAGTTAAAAGTGAGCGCCACGTGGCAGGATGGTTGGAAGCTGTTTACGACCATTATGATCGGTGGGATCGAGGCGGCGGATAAAGCAAAACGTGTCGCCGAAGCTATCTTTGCCCGCACGCGGTGGATGTTTGCGGAACGTGGATTATCCGACTACACCGAAACGAGTTTCGAGATCATCGGCGCCGAGAGTACATACGGCGAGTGGTCGAGATGTAAACACTCGCGCGAGGTCATCTTGAAAATCGCGGCCCGGCATAATGACAAAGAAGCTCTCAATCTGCTTTCGCGGGAAATTGCGCCTTCGGCAACTTCAATGGCTCAAGGCATAACCGGGTTTGCGGCGGGCCGTGCCAAACCATCGCCGGTGGTGAGGTTGTTTTCTCTGCTGATACCCAGGGAAATGACGCCTGTCTCGCTGAGCTTATCTGACAGATCAAAGGTGAATGTCCCGTTGGCGCCAGTTTGCGGCGCGCCAGACATATGCGAAGAACCGCAACCGCCGCGTTTTGATATGGATGATGCAGGCGAAGCCGTTGAGGTTCCGTTAATTCGCATCGCCCATGGACGAAGCGGCGACAAAGGAGATTCGGCAAACATAGGCTTGTTGGCGCGAGACCCGCAACTCTACCCATTGCTTGTTCATTCGGTCACCGCTGAAGCCGTGAGCCGGTATTTTTCTCATGTCGTAACCGGGCCGGTGACGCGATACCTGCTTCCTGGTATCCAAGGCGTCAACTTCCTGTTGGAAAACGCCTTAGGCGGTGGTGGCATAGCTTCTCTCCGCTATGACCCGCAGGGTAAGGCTTTTGCTCAAATGCTGCTGGATATGCCTGTTAAAGTGCCTCGAGCACTTCTTGAGTGCCTTCCAGGCTAACCACTCAAGATTTTGGCGCCTCGAAAAACCTCCGCCAATAAATTGAATAGAGCCATTTCCCAAGGTCGACCGGCTAAGGTTGCAAAGCGAAAAATGAAACAATTATGCGATGATCTGCTTAAGGAAAATGAACAACTCGATGGATTGGTCTCACAAATTCAACATGATCAGTGGAGTTGGAGGACTCCGTTCTATACTTGGACGGTTTATGATCAATTAGCCCATCTCTATTGCTTTGATTTGGCGGTCTTGCTTGCTATCCAAACTCCGCGAGATTTCGTAGAACGAGAAGTCCCTTTGTTTATGGATGCGATGAAACAGAAGATGGGTATTGCCGATATAGCGCATAACAAATTGGGTGATTTGCCGCCCGAAGAGCTTCGCAGCAATTGGCGCGTCACCTATCGGAAAATGGTTGAAGCATTTTCTAAAATCGATCCAAAGGCGCGAGTGCCTTGGTATGGTCCGGAAATGAGCGCTCGTTCCAGTGCGACTGCGCGGCTGATGGAAACTTGGGCGCACGGACAGGACTTGTTTGACACATTCAATGTCAAACGGAGTCCAACAAAACGTCTGATCCATATCGCTCATTTAGGTGTGTCAACGTTCGGATGGTCTTTCTCCAATCGAGGCATTGTTGTTCCAAATGAAAAGCCGTATGTTGAGTTACTTTCTCCTGAAGGGGATGTTTGGAAGTGGAATGAACCTTCCAGTTACAACTATGTTAAAGGCAAGGCTGAGGAATTTTGCTTAGTGGTCACTCAGCGGAGGAATGTTTTAGATACATCCTTACTGAGTTCGGGGTCTGGCACGACTTGGATGCAGATCGCCCAATGCTTTGCTGGCCCAGTAAGCAACCCACCGGCGCCTCGATAGATTTGTCTCCTTTGACTTGATGCCGCTTTCGCTAGAGCGGATATGCCACCGCTCAATTTTAGATCGTTATCTGGATACTTAACCACAGGGGGGATCCATGTCAGACAAATTTGGTACTTTGCGCGTCTTCGCTTTAGATGGTGTTATCCCAGTCGTCGATCCTAGTGCCTTCGTGCACCCCTCTGCCGTATTGATCGGTGACGTTATCGTCGGCCCTGGCTGCTACGTTGGCCCTAACGCATGTTTGCGGGGAGATTTTGGGCGTATTGTCCTTGAGCAGGGCGTCAATGTTCAGGACACATGCGTACTACACAGCTTCCCCGGTGAGGAGGTAGTGGTGGAGCGGGACGGACATATTGGGCACGGGGCTGTACTGCACGGGTGTCACATTGGAACAAACGTTCTTGTAGGTATGAATGCGGTAATCATGGATGGAGCCAAAATCGGCGAATCAACAATCATCGGCGCCTGCAGTTTTGTCAAAGCCGGTTACACCTCCCCGGCCCGTGTCCTCTTGGCTGGCGTCCCGGCCAAGGTGGTTCGGGAATTGAGCGACGATGAAATTGCCCGAAAGAGATTGGGCACACGCGCCTATCAGGAGCTAAACATACTGTGTCTATCTTCTCTTGAAGTGGCGGCGCCGTTGAAAGCGGAGGAAGCGGGAAGGAAGCGAATCGAAATGACGAAAGTACCTTTTCTTACCAACAAGAAACATTAGCGCCAGAATGAATGGTGACCTAGCTAAAGAAAAGGAGAGAAGCATGGATGAATCAATAAAGATAAATGACAGTTTGATCCACCGCGTGAATGTTGGTGATTTGTTGACACGCAGTGCCGCTCGCTATCCGATGAAGGAAGCGGTCATTGATGGCGCTCGCCGTTTTACCTACCGTGAATTTGAAGCATATGCCAATCAAATAGCTCACGGCTTGCTGGAGCTCGGATACCAACGGGGAGACGCTATCGCTTTGATGTCAGGTAACAGCGCTGATTTTCTAGCCACGTATTTCGCGTGCGGCAAAATCGGAGTTATATGCGTGCCAATCAACTTATTCTGGCGAGGTGGTGAACTCGCTTACGTACTTAAGCATGCGGATATTCGCGCCGTTGTTGTTGAGGCGGAATTGTTGGAACAACTAGTAAGTGGCTTTGAGAAAGGCCAACAGGTAGAGCATGTCATCGTAATTGGTGATATCGAAAATGGCATACAAATTTTGCCCGAAGGTGTAAAGAGCCTCTCGTTCGAAGCGGTCGCCGCTGGAAAATCTGATGAAGTGCCGCGAGTTCTTGTAGAGGATCGGGACCCGATCAGCTATTTGTACACAAGTGGAACTACCTCCACGCCGAAAGGCGTGGTTAGCAGTCACATGGCCGTCTACCTCGAAACGTTAAGTACCGTAATCGACACCAAAATGACGTCCGATGACAAGGCCACTGTCATGATGCCGGCATTCCATACGGCACAACTGAACTGCATATGTACCCCAGTGTTTGCCGCCGGTGGAGCCTCTTATATCATGAAGAAATTTGAGGCCGGCACGCTGTTGGATCTTATTGAAAAAGAAAAGCTAACGGTTCTTTTCGCATTGTCTCCGATGTACCACGCCTTGTTGGAATTGCAAAGAAAGCGCAAGCGCGATGTCAGCAGCTTGCGTTTGGCGGTTTATGCGATGGCTCCCATGCCGGATAGCCATTTACGAGCCGCAATGAAGGAATTTGGTTGTGGATTCTCTTTAATGTTTGGTCAGACCGAGATGAATCCCTTAGCTATATATTTCCGGCCCGAACACCAACTGAGCCATTCTGGTGCCGCGGGGATACCTGTGGTTAACGTTCAAGCCGCTATTATGGACGGAGAAGGGAAGCTGCTCCCCCAAGGCGAGACCGGCGAAATCGTTTATCGCAGCCCCAACGCCCTTTCCGGCTACCTGCACGCTCCAGAAGCGACCCAGGAGGCGTTCCGGCATGGCTGGTTCCATTCCGGAGATGTTGGCCATGTCGATAAGGATGGTATTTTCTGGTTTACGGACCGTTTCAAGGACGTCATCAAAAGCGGCGGGGAGAATGTTGCCTCGATTGAAGTTGAAAAAGCCCTCATGGAGGCCGAGCCAAAGATAGCTGAAGTTGTCGTAGTAGGGCTTCCTCATCAACGCTGGACCGAGGCTATAACCGCGGTAATTGTCCCTCGGGAAGGTGAAAAAATCGATCAGGATGCTCTCTTAATGAAATTGCGTGAGCGTATCAGCCCATATAAGTGCCCGAAGGCCATAATCATTGCCGACCGGCTTCCGAAAACCTCGACTGGAAAAATCCAAAAAGGAGTAGTGCGGAAAGATTACGCCAATCTGTACGGACAAGAAGAGGCCAATTAGAGAGGTGTCCTCGGTAACTTGGACAAGCGATTAAGTGGTCGAACTGCTGCATCTATAGCCTAATAATTGGCAATAAAACGGAGCAGAGAAATGACAAACGGACAAGATGGAAGCATTCAGCGGGATGCTCCGGCAAGCCCATATTATTGCTGGCATAACCCGCGCTTTCGCGGTCTTGCTGATGCTGTTGGCGCAATTGCAGGCAAGAAGCCCCTGGCGGGAACTGGCGCAGTAGTTTGACATGCACCCGAACCAGATCGTTACCTAGAAGCGGCAATTGAGCGAAGGGGCGTCTATAATTTTGATAAATCTCCGATGCAACCAGGAATCGATTTGAAAGCACTAACAGGCCAGGCCGCCTTGGTCAGCTATTGGGATAGATAACTTTTTCAAGCCCGATGCCGTGCCAGATATACAGCATCATCCTGCCGATGCCTGACGAAATTGGGGAAGCGGTGAGGCAACTGTTGGGCGCCACCTATCTCGCTGAATTTCTACGCTTCTATTAATCATCAATGTTCCTGCGAAACGATCTTTGACGGCTTCGCAAAACGATATTGACACTACGACTGTCTAAGGAGTACGAATAGCCAAAGCTCGTTCGCGGAACATGTGAAATACGGGGTTGCGGTCACGGTAAGGGATGTGGCGGAACTCCTTTACCGTACTCGCTCAAACATTCTGGCAAGGTACCGATATTACTGCCACGGCTGGCGGTGTTGTTAACCGCCTTGCTTTGCGCGAGGTCTATGGGTTTTGGCCAAGGAGGGAGTGTTTATGCTGAAGGACAAAATAGCTATCGTCACCGGTGCCGCCAGTGGGATTGGCCTAGCAGTAGCCCAGAGCTTTGCGGCCGATGGAGCGAAGGTAGTATTCGCCGATGTCAATGAAGCCGGGCTGGCCCAACACGCGGGCGCACTGGGCCATGACTATGTCGTGGCCAATCTGGCCAAGCGCGAGGAGTGCAAACGCCTGGTCAATGTGACCCTTGAGAGGCACGGGCGAGTTGACATTCTCGTCAATGTCGCGGGCGTTCAAACCGTGGCGCCGATCGACGAGTTCCCC
>Ga0123354_10007955_pt1 | contig 16073 bp, 6 predicted proteins | sample TergutLab28metaG_2_FD_97872 | JGI IMG/M metagenome (GOLD analysis project Ga0123354, IMG submission 97872) | Labiotermes labralis P4 segment gut microbial communities from Petit-Saut dam, French Guiana - Lab288 P4 | ecosystem: Host-associated > Arthropoda: Insects > Digestive system > Gut ...
GCTGTGTAATGCAATTTTGACCTCCTGATGATGAGCACATGTGCTCGAAACATGTAGAGGCATGAAATAAAACTTATTGTGAAACAAATTTTGTGCATCAAGTTGGTTAAATAATGAGATAAAAAATAATATGTTTTGTGCATTATGCAGCAAAGTCTCTACCGCTCTCTTTCGTCACTTTAATTATTAGTGTAATTTTAACTTCCAAGATGAGATAAACAACCTTGTCACGAATTAGATACGATGCCTTAACCGTGACAAATTTCGAATTATAATTTTCGGGATTAAAACTGCCAGTAAGGAGTCCCGATTTCACCAAAGTTTTGGAAGAATAAGCTGCTTGAATTTTCAAGTAAATTTGCAAATGGTGTTAATTGGAAAGACTTTAAGAATAACCGTGGATTTTTTGTAATAATCTTGAGGGTTAAAATATGAGTAAATTGTTATGAAGTCCACAACACGCAGGATAAATGGGACGTAATAGAAATGAGCGTCAAACCAGAATTTAGGTACAGTTTCTATTTTCTCTTGTTCCTGACGTTACTGGTACTCGGTTTAAGCCGCTTTGTCTCTGTGCAGTTCCAGATTCCCTGGAGCTAAGTGAGGTTAGATAGAACGAGCAAGCGAGAGGCGCAGAGAAAAGTGGAGCTATTAGTCCACCTGGCGGTAGTCTTTTGCAATGCCTGTCGCCACGACAACGCGATTTGGGGGTAGAATTTTTTTTGTTTGTTTGGTACTCCTAGCAACAGAGAGAGAAAAAATCCCTCTAATTCTGAAATCCTCTTTCAATTCTCGATTGTGCCCTGGCTTACGTCTCCCATACGTCTACCCCCTTCCACACCTACCTACCTGTTTCTACTGTCCACACTTCATCTTCTCGTTCATTCTCACTCACTCACTAAGTATCGGTATTTAATCTCCTCCCCGTCAGATATAGCATTCATGTGAACGCGAAATATTGTTACAATTCTGTGTACCATAATTTCAGCGATATTTAACGGATCATAATTTCGATACCCTAAATATATTTTAAAGGATTGCGAAGATCCTGCTTGAGTTTCTCATATGTTGTTTGGAGATGAGAGTAATTGAAAATGGTGAAGTAATTATTCCTAACGTTGTCATTATTATTATTATTATTATCGGGCCGCGAGGCCCGCCCATCGTCCTGCAAAGTGGGTACCGGTTCCCTTTTCCGGGGGTTAAAGCGGCCAGAGCGTGGCCTTGACCACCAAGCGCTATATACTTCCGAGGTTAAAGAAAGAGTAAAGCTGTACCTACATGCCTTCATAGCATGTTACAAGGAAAAATTTACTTTACATTATTATTGTTGCTATTATTCTTAATGTTTTTTTAAATTGAAAACCTATCATCTGTTTTCTACACGTTTTTATTTGCTGTTTGTTAATCGTGTACTTTTCTTAAGTATAATGAAAACAATTATGTACGTCAGCACTACGTATTTATTAAAACATAGGCTACATGTTTCGACCCATCGTTAGGCCATCCTCAGGCCTGCGGGGGACTAAGTCATTGGTGCTGTGTGTATATTATACGTACACACAGCACCAATGACTCACAGCACCGTTGACTTAGTCTGCCGCAGGCCTGAGGATGACTTAATGTTGGGTCGAAACATGTAGCCTATGTTTTAATAAATACGTAGTGCTGACTTATATAATTGTGTTCATTATATGTTCATTCTAGCACTTCGTGATGCCTTCTTGCAAGTCTTGTTACGTCCCTGTGCTGTTTGCTGTTTCAATAATTTGCCTTATGGTCGTAGTGCCGGCATGTTAATGATGAACTTTTTTAATGTTATTGCTATTAGAGTGGACAGATTTATCCCCATATTTAGTCATCAAGGGCTGAAGACATAATGGGGAGTGGGTGTATATCTCTGCCTGTTCTTAGCCTCGAACTAAATAGTGCTGAGTGATTAACTGCGCAGCAGGCATAGCTTAGTCGGTACAGTAACCAGGCGAACGCCCGGGCGACAGGGGAATTGTGGCTCCATTTTCGGCAGAGGCAAGAGATTTTTCTCTTCTCCAAAGCGTCCAGACTGGCTCTGGGGCCCACTTAGCGTCACATACAACGTGTACCAGGAAATCGTTACCAGGGGATAACCGGCCGTTGTGTGAAGTTGACATCTAGCGCCGAAGTTAAAAACAAACGTGGGTCTATAGCCCCACTTCCCATCTTGACTTCAAGACATGATACTTCGTTAAACACGAGATCAACACTTATTATTATTATTATTATTATCATCATCTCCTTTATGCAGGGTATTTATACTTATATTCCTGAGACAAACTGTGTCCCTAGGGAAAAAAGTGCTGCAACTGTTCTGTTGTTACTATATCGTTATATCTTTAGTTTCAGTGTTGAATCTATTGCATTTTTACATTAGTACTTTCCGAAGTATTGTGCAGTGCCCAATATAACTGTTTTCCGTAGTTCCTTGACTTCATGTTTTCCTGGAATGTTGCTCATATATTTTCTAAATGACTTTGAAATAGTCCCAGTCGCCCTTATTATTACTGGTATCACCTTATTATTATTATTATTATTATTATTGTCATCATCATCATCATCATCATCATCATCATCATCATCACCATCACCCTCTTGCAGTGGTCACAAGTATCGCTAAATTGCAGTCAAACACAACTTTTAAAAGTTGTGTTTTTCTGTGATCTATCAACACAACGGGGATGTCTCACCTGAAACTCTTGCAGTGTATTTACGTTTATATACCAGAAACAAACCATGTTTTTAGGGTATATATTGTTGCAGCTATTCTGTAGTTGCAGTTTTTGGTACATGAGAGTTAATTGCCACGTTGAATAAAACGTACTTTTGCATTAGTACTGTCCAAAGCACGTGTGCAGTGTCCAGTGTGGCTGCTTTCTGTAGTTCTTTTATGTCGTGTTTTCTCACTATGTTGCTCAGGTACTGTCTGAGTGATTCTGATATGGTTCGCCCCTATTATTACGGTATCACTTTTGCTGTCATATTCCACATTATTATTAGTGGGCTTTTATTAGATACATTTAAGTAGCTAATTGGATGTGCACAACGTAGACATTTTTAGAAAAACCCATATTTCCATAAAACTGATTTCTTTTAGTTTAGTTGACTTTTCCAGCGACTGAACTGGGAAAGTCAACTGACGCTGGAATACTGAGACAGCGCTTGGTTTATATGTTGCTGTCATATTTGTTGTTTTATTTTTCTTTTGTACTTGTATTGCATTTGTCCCTTATGATTTGTATTCTTATGTTGTGTCTTTCTTCTATTATCGGTCATTCGCCTGTTGACTTGTTACTTTAATAAACAAGAACTGAACTGAATGGAACTGAACTGAATTGAACAGAATTATTTGTTTGACTGCCTTTTTCGTTCAGAATTGACCTCACGTGTACTTAAAACAGAAACACGCAAAAAACTCACGTCCTGTAACTAAATGTTTTTATTTAATTATAAATTTGTTTACAACTAATGTCTGTCTAACTCCTCTACTCTTTTCCAATGTACCTTTAAACATGGGTAACCACGAAGAGAGACATGACTCGCCTAGAAGCTGTAGAGATGCACTTTCTAAGAAGTGTTACGGGATACACAAGACTGTATAAAATAAGAAGCGAAGTCGTAAGGAAAGAACTAGAGATCTCTGGAATACAAGACGTGAGACTCAAATACTAACAAAAAACGGTCAACCACCTTGAAAGAATGGACAATACCAGACTGCCGAAATACGCCCTCAACTACAAACCTCGAGGAAGAAGAGACCGTGGACGCCCCAGGAAACGATGGCAACGCGTCGATGCCGGAACAGGTCAAACGACCTAATCCATGGAGGAAGATGATGATGATGATGATGATGATGATGATGATTACTTTAAACTTATCATAATCAAAAATTACTTTACTGGTTTATCAAATTTCTCTCGTACTGTTTGCAACTTTCACCTTAACTGTCTCATTAGCACATGTGCCAGAGCATTTTAACACTCAGCGCTCCGTGATGTTACGTACTTCATGCTCTCCGTACACACACTCGTGATTTCCTTCTTCATTATTAGATTCTGTGCCTTTCATTTCCCTAGCAATCAAACGAAATCTACTACAGTACTCTTTATAATTATTGTCATTATAATGCATTGTTAATGTTGATGCTGCCTTAAATCTGTTTGTTGCTGTGAAGAGAATGTTTGGGTTGCCGAAGATGGAACTAAATTCCAAAGCATTTTATTTAAGTACCTTACAAAAAAATAGGGGCTTTGGACATTATAAAGTTCATACGCTGGTGTGGCCCGTAATAAACTTTGGATTTGTTGTAAAATATTGTTGAAGATTGATTTAAACATTTTATATTTGACATTTCTTTTTCAATTCCCTGCCACCAATAATACCAATATTGAAGCCGTGTTAATAAGATGGGCACGTCATACTGCGTAGACTCCTAGTGTTTCATGTGTAAAAGTTCTTGAATAACAAGCAAAGTCACGAAATTCTTATTTGCTTGCAAAGTAGTACAGACTTATACAGTCCTTGCAATTGCTGAAATTTATGTGTCGTTGTATTTGTATGTGAAAAAAAATAGAGATTCTAATTTAGAAATATGAAATTCTGTATGCAGGTAAATCGGAAAATACTTTCACAGTTGCCAGAAACACCACTGTTGTAAGATACGAGGTTCTCATGGGGCGAACAACGAACTTTCATTCTCTCTGGAAAGTAATGTGGTGTAGACATGTGAACTTTACGGATGACTCGCAGAAAACTGTGACAGCCATGTTTAGATTGCGTAAGAAGATATTCGTCTAACCTGAAAATTAAAGCAGCAGTTTTCTCCAAAACGCCGGAAACTTTTTAAAAGATAAAAAGAAACACATTCAAGAAGGTATTCTTCGCCAGTTTGCTTACGTTTAACGCAGCACGGGGTGAAATTTCAGGATAGGTTTAGTAACAAATACAATTACAGTGTCTTAGCTCTTCTGGACTTTTAGGCAGCATAGATTAGTACTTTGTTACCGACTTTTCGAATAACCATTTGTTCCATTTTGAAGGGTCAAGCATTCCAAGAAGAACGTTGGACCGCTTGACCCTTGAAGATGGGACTGATAGGTTTTCCCATACTCTCTCTATGCAGCGTAAAACTTTAGAAGACCGAAGATCTCATTTACTCTCCAAAGGAAACTTGAAATCACTCAAAAAGGGGTACGATTATTTGTGATTTTGTGACCGACATAAAGGCTCTTAAAATTCTATTGACAAATTGTTGCCATAATCTAAATTTCTATTGAAAGTGACGCATAATTTTAATACCAGAACTATTGTTGTGTGTGTACCACTTTCACAAAAGACGCCTTATCTCTGTAATATAAAAGTTCTGGAAACACAGCTGCGTTTCTCCTTAGACAGTTAAGGAGGTATAATAAAAATACACGCACAGTGGTGCTGCCGCATAGAGTTACAACGAGAATATTTTTTAATATGAATATACTCAAGCTTAATTTCTTTTGCCTTTCATTACTCTCATTTCTTGCTCATATTCCTGAATACTTGCTAACACAGAGAATGAAGTATTAGCAAGTTTCATCCTTTTAAATAGGGCGTAAGGATAATTCTCGTTATTCTGTCTACACGGAAGCAGATAACTTGTCTTCTCTCCAGAGCTTTTTTTGTGGGTATTACTCCAACCCTCCATGAAAAGTTTCAAAGATACAAATCGGCATGTAGGCCTATTCATTACAATCTGGCAGAACTGGTCCATGCAGAAAACGAACAATTACCGTCTGAGGTACATAAGCTTATTAATTCTGTTCGTGATATGGAAGAATTGCCGTGACATTTGAAGGAGCCTGCTCTGGTGCCTGTTTGTCAGGATATCCACCGCGTTCGAGGTGCAGTAACTTGCGAGTTTCTTGAGGCCAGGAATTGTTAGCCACCCCGCCCGAACACCGCCCAAGCCCAAATTCCAACCAGTGGTACAAAAAATGTCCACTGTTCGATACTGATTATGGAACATATTGTCACCCTGTTTATCCGGAGGTCATCCCCCTTAACCTCAACCTGAGGACGCGCCATGTATTAGCGAAGTAACGTCTAGTTTGCCTGATATCTTCTCCTCCCCCGCAGTACAAATCCAGCCCATCACCAGAACCTGCAGCAGTACTCTACACTGTGCTTAGTACTTACCTGTCAGTTTGAAGGGAAGAGTTCCAACCAAGGGATCTGGTACTCTTTGTACAGGGTCGAGCGGGCTACCGAAATGAAAGGGGCGCGGCCCAAAGTGAAAAGGGTGAAAGGGCTGGTGACCTGCAACAATCAAAGTCGCTGTTACCGGAAGTCAGTCCATTCGTGTTCTGGTGACTGAACTTTGGACAGACTTCCCCATTTTCAATTCGTAACGACTTTCCCACAAATTTTGTAACATAGCGCAAAGATAATGGTCAGCCCTGGACAGCAGGCACATTATCAGCCTTCTTGTTTGTCCCTGATATAGAAAATATGAACTATAATCACTGAGATTTGTGAGTACTAAACGGGACCTTTTACAGACAGATGGCCGGAACTCAATAGAAATTGGAGACCTTCTTTATTTAATCACTTTTTTAATTCCACCTAAATGTACATAGTATGTTAAATACATATATTTATCACCTGTTACTTCCATGTTTTTTGTTACGCCATCTTCAGGGAGACCATTGTGTTACTTGCTCAAAAACTATATTTTTGTGCAATGTTGCAAATTAATATTGTGAGCAAATCTGCAGTCCTCTGGATGAAAGACAAGTTCCTGCAGTCTCCAACAGTTCCTTCTCTTTTCAAGCGCCTCTAAGAAATGTTCAAAAGGCAAGTCAACATTGTAGTAACGCGTTACTCAATTATTATACCAACTACTGCACATATATAAAATTTATGAAATTTACACTTTAAAACATTAAAAACGCTCCGACGTGTTTCGATCCTAGGACCGAAACATGTCGGAGCGTTTTTAATGTTTTAATGTGTAAAGTTTATAAATTTTATATATGTGCAGCAGTTGGTATAATAATTGTGTAACTCAACAACATGAACGTTGTAACAACGAAAGTAACGCGTTTCGAGGTTTCATTAATGCATATTTTTGGTATAAGCTACAAATATTTTTAACTTTCGGAGCAGAAAGTGATGGTGGAGACAGCAAGGGTGTACGAATAGTCGCAGCTAGGACCTATTTTAACACAAATGTGGAATTCTGCAGAGACCCGCACTTGTTTGGTGACTATAAAGATATAATACTTGTATTTGCCGTGATAATTCCAAGTCTTAGGTTTTCTAACAAACGTAAGTCATCAATAGTTCTTTGGTCGTCACGATTATAATTGCTTTTCTTGATCGTTGGTCAAGAAAATCAATCCTAATCTTAAGGTATCGCCATCGATATTTTAATCCTCCAACTCGTCCCTAAAACACACTTCAAGTTTATCCTCCCAACCTCTCCCTCTGTGACTTACAAATGAGAACTTTTCTACACTTACTGGCAAAAAGCTAAGAGGATTTATTGTCTTCCTTGTTTAGTTCAAATACTTTCCCACTTTAGCCACGTAGTTTTTCTATAAATAATGTTAAAGATACAAACGGAAATGGAACAAATTCACAAGATTGAAGATTGATAATGTGCGGTGAAAATTTCTATATTTGTAAAGAGAAAGAAAACATGTGTGGGTAGAATTAGTGGCAAATGGCAGACGCCAATGTAACAGAATTACAAACTTTCAGGCGGAAACTAGTTTAAAATACGTTCACTGAGTAATTCAGACCACTGTAGTTGGTACTCACGTGTTTTGGAACGCGGTTCACGGGGTCCGTCCACTGTCACTTTGATTGCCTTGCTGTACGTCGCCATCTGCGGGGGTGAAGAACTCACAATGATTGTGAGTGTGAAACTCTTTCCTGTAACAATAATCCAATTTCAGTCACTGTTCTTAAACAGCGTCTCAGAAATTTCCGTTCCTCAGTTCATATTATTATTGACAGACTAAAACACTGGTCGATTCATTACACTGCTAGTCAGTCAGAGGAAGAAAGTTGTCTTCTGATACACGACGGTCACACTATTTAGAAACGCTGTGTATTGCTGGATAATTGTGAGGGATATTCTGCTGGATCTACAGGACTATTATGGTATCCGAAACAGATACGTTTTCACTTTCTGACGGCTGTCTTATCGCACTAAATTAGCCCAACCTGACAATCGTTTGCAGACGTGGCGAAATAACGGCTGGAAGTGACAAACAATGTTTGTCTGATAAAATAACGATTATACACAATAAAGATAAATCCGACGTATATAACAATGAAAAGTAAATTCGATTGGTTACAAAACTGATATATTTTAACTTACAGTAAAACCATTTGTTGTAATATATTTATCGTTTTATTACAAATAAATGACTACTATATTTTAAAGGCCACGTTTGATTGAGTGCTCCTGCAAGTGGAAGAGTCCTAAGGCAGCGAAACGAATTTATAGTCACATAAATGTCATCGAAATCCATCGACATCTCTTGAGTAACTGAAGGTGAGCAAGCTTCTGACAGAGCAGCCTGCAGGAAATAGTAATTTGATTTTAATCCTTTCGGTATTTGTGTACGACAGTACGTAAAAGTCAGTCGTTGTAGCAAGATTTTAAGTGCGCTAATATTAAAGGTCCAATCTAAATTTTTGGCGGTTTTTAAATATAATTCGCATGATATAAGGTAATTTATTTGATATGCTTAACACATAGGATGATTTAGAATTTATTAAATATAATATTTCAAATCTATCCTTGAACATTAATGTGCGTACGGAATATATTTCTCAGAAGGTTAACAGCTTTCACTTCCAGACCGTCACGTTTTACGGCCTGTAGAGTCTAATTAACGCACGTCCTGCACACATCAAATTATGCTATTGAGTTAACCTAAGAAGTATAGGTAAATATTTTCCTATGCACGCATTTAATTTATGTAGGTGACTGGAGGGTGAAGTCCTCTGATTCGTGACCTCGGAACTAGATGGAGGTGAGTGACTAGATTCAAGCCCCGGCCTCTTTACTCCTGGAAATCACTGAATACGATGCTGGCTGGGCCCCAGACAAAGGCTGGGTGTTTTGTATAAAACAAAATTCTACAGGAACTCGAAATACAATCGGTACTGTAGACTGTAGTTTAAACGGAGATGCTGTGTGAGCTACAGAAGCTGCGCTGTTAAATGAAATGGGGAATGTTACGAATAGTGAGTTAGCAGGGACTTGAAAAGAGAGGGTCATAGAAGTTTTGAAGTAGTTATCATCGCAGTTTATACGACCAAGAGAAACCATGAAGCATTGGAGAAGATGGGCATTAATGTACTCAGATTTCTTAATGGCTGTATCTAGAATAAGAGGTTAGAGCAGTTTTTTACTTTTTCTTTAATGAAAGTGGAAAAATTGTACATGCTGAATTCGAACCAACAACTAGACTCAAACGAATTCTAAAGTAGCACGATCTGGTAATATAAGTCGTTTTCTGTTCTACTTATGTTAACACCTTCCTTTTATTTTCTTTTATTTTCATGCATAAATATTGGTAGATTTTACATTCGTAGGGCCGTGCATCGTAATATTATTTCTATAGTAAAACCAACTAGATGCACCAATGTATCAAATTTATTTTATTTTTGGAATGACACTCTACATGTTTCGGACGGTTTTTCCGTCCATCATCCGGAGCTCAAGACTGTGCAGTTGCTGTATGTACAGTCTTGAACTCCTGATGATGGACGGAAAAACCGTCCGACACATGTAGAGTGTCATTCCAAAAATAAAATAACTTTGATACATTGGTGCATCTAATTGGTTTTACTATAGAAATAATATTGGTAGAATATAATGCCGGCAGGTATTGGTGGGATATGAACTAGTGACAACGGAATTAACGTTTGTCACAAGACAAGGGACTGTTGTCGTGTGGTAATTCTTCTATCACATTTAGAGTTATTTAGAATTTCAGCTAAATTTCCACTTCTTTTCCAGGTTAAAGTTTGACACGGCCTAAACACAGCAGTTTCTTCTAACACAAAAGGAATTTGAAGGTTTGAGCGAGGTTGGGGGTCCTATTAGACCTGGAAAGGCCTTGAATTAATAACAATTTAACATGCAAAGAATGTCCGAAGCCAGTTAGTAAAGAGGCGACAGATGAAGGGAGGTGGAGGGAGGGGGGTGGTTGGCCGCGTGTAATTTACATGTTTCTCATAATGTTCACACGGTATTTTCATATTATCCGACACGAGGACGCAGTAATGCTTCACAATGAACTATTCATAGCTTCAGGAATGGTTACAACTGCTTAGGGAAATCGTAGCAGTAAATGTGCGCTTGTTCATCAGCCTGCCGCATTGACTACAGCGCGTCTCACAAAATACACACCCGTGAAATTCAAAAACTTCCGTGAAGTAAAAGAAACCGCTCTAATGAGAATTATAATATTACTGAAGCAAATAAAATAACCTGATTTGTTATTAGAATAAAATTTACATAACGATGACAGTGCTGCAATAATTCTAATATGCACAATACGTAAGGGCAAAGTTACAGTATTAGCTATACATTACACATTATAAATCGTGACTGCATCGCAGTAGCTATCAACTATATATTACTAGTGGTAACAGTTCTGAAGTAGCTTCAAACCACAAATTTAAATAACGGTAATGTTACTGTAGTAGCTATGTATATATGATACTACATTATTGCTGCAAATATATATATATACCAAAGTGGCAATAATTTTGCAGCATTTGTTATGCTGTGAAGAGAGCCAAATTCTAATTTGTTAACGTGGCTTACTTTGCTAGATTATATGACGTCGTAATTTTTAATACGCGGCCTTGATTGAGCAAACGGCTTTGTGGAATAAGATACTGCACTATATTTTCAATAATGGAGCATGAAAGTTACTTTTCAACATTCAAAAAGTACTGAAAATTTATGTCAAACAAATATGTATCTATAAAAAAAAGAAAGAAATATGTATGGTTTGGTTATATCTTAGGTAGGAACTGCATCTAAAACACGTTGTTAAAGGAAAGACAGAAGGACGGGAAGACGAGGAAGAAGACCTAAGCATCTACCAAATGGTTATTGGAAACTGAAATAGGAAGCAATAGCTCGCACTTTGTGGAGAGAACTCGCTTTGGAATAGGCTATGGACGAGTCACAGCACAGTCTTCTGTCTCGTTTAGTTGTGTGTCTGGTCTCACACTCCGAGTTTTCAGATCCTTCCAAGTCTTTCCTTAGATCAGGGCAGTCGAAATCAGAATTATCGGTCAAAATATCATCTTCTGTTTTATGGAGATTGTTTTGATGCTGCATTTCTTGACAGTCCAAAAATGAAGATTCCACAAACCCAAAGACACGTGTTCCAAAATCTCAGTTACGAGTGCAGATTATGAGAAAGTCTTTAAGAAACAAGCCTGACCGCAAGTGTAACAACGAGCTCAAACCGGTCTGTCTTCAGCACCGTATTATTTAACATTAAAATTTTAGAGCATTTTAAATCTTCAAGCCACCATCTTTTGCGTTGTAAATTGCCACACGCGACAAAATTTGAAGCAAAACAAATAGTGTATGTACGTTTATTGGTAGATTTTAACCCTTTTTCTAGGCCACGCAGGCCCTTAGGGTGGGTAGAGCTACAGCTCTACTATTTTCTAGGACCTTCAGAACTAGATGGGGTGGGGGGGGGGTCAGCCCCACGCCTCGGCCGCCTCTACCCCCAGGAAAGACCCAGTACCCATTGTACAGGATGCTGGGTGGGCCACAGGGCCGGTCTGGACGGGCGGAAAATCTCGTCCCCAACGGGATTCGACCCCGGACCGTCCAGCCCGTAGTCAGTCGCTATACGGACTGAGCTACCCGGCCCGTATGTACGTTTATTTACTTTCAGAACCCCCTTTGTTGCTATCTTTGTGTTTGCTTCCCAACAACTAGTCTTACGGATATGAACGTTGTTCTTGCTTCTCTTTTTTTTTTTTTACATCTTAATACACAATCGAAATTTTCGACAAAACTCCTTCAACGTTTGCTGTTTTCATAAATTCCAAGTATTGAGAAACGAAGAAATATGATAACCGCATTGCATTAACCCAAAAAATTATGCAGCATGTAGCAAAAGCACAAGAAATGAGACAGGAATTGAAGTACAAAAGTCTGATTAGGGCAAGTAACGGGCTGATTTTCCAGGCTAATTACCGAATACACATTAGTTCGCTGCTGTCACCTTTCCTGACGGAAGTATGCCAAATAGGGGAGAAGAAAGTGTTGTTTTTAACTTGTACTTTGTAGTCACCTTGTAGCGAGGGCGCCTCTTCAGACATTTGAAGTGTTTTTTGTGTTTTGTGGCGTACCAAGCAAATGAGAGAACACGAAAAACAAAGTGATAAAATGTTATGGTGTCATTAATTTGAAATGTTCTCGGGTATAGTACATGCGTTGTCGGGGTGAAGAATTATGGAAGGAATATTCAGGACCGAAGCAGCAAAGGTGGAGAGAAGATGGACCCGCGATTCTTTTCACCATTACGTACTGACCGAAGCCAGGTATAAAGTTATGACCACTGGTTAAAAACAGGAAAGAATACACGCTACGTGGCCTCTGGTTTGGAGTTCTTCTGGATACATTTTCGAAATGGACATACGAGTTTTGAGATGTTTGTCTTTCATTGCTTGTTCTGGATTCTTGTTTACTGCAAAAGCGAATTAACTTTAGTAGAATTGTATTCAGGTATGACGAGCTGCAGACAGACGTTCTGCCTTTTATTTCTTAATATTTTTCACGAGGTTAAGTTTCCCGGTTATTCGTCATACGTGTTGAAAGTAGCTGTAAACAAGACTAGAAGATATAGAAAACGTTTGCAATTCTGTTAGTATTTATGTATGTTAATTTTGCGTCGCTGTCAGGTGGAAAAACTTGAAGGTAATTTTGAAGAGGCAAAACAAATGACGATGACATACGACAGGCAATTGACAGTTACGCTTGTACACCCTCGTAGATCATCAAATTTACATATATGGTGTCAAAGTGGATTATATATTGCTGCATTCAGATTACATGTTTTTAAAAATTTTTCCCTTGCAAGAAAAACATTTTATTTTTAACGATGACCGTTACTATATTTCTACAAACCTCGTGCCTTTGAAGCTCTCTCTTTTTGGGGGGAGATTTTGTGTCACCCAGTCTAGTGGAAGTGTTTCGGAAAAACTTCCTTTATCAGTCATGGAGGCAGATAAAAATAAGTACAGCTTTTCAGTTCGCCTTCGTGACAAGGCAGGATTTTCTTCTGAAACATCAGTAATCATTTACCAGTCGACACGGTGTATTTTTCTATGGGATTTGAATCTTCATCAGCGCTGCTCTGAGACTCATTAGAGCACCACGTTCATTAATTTGCTTACAAGATCACACCACTTAGCTCCATTCTGAGACAGTTACTATAATTTCATAAATTTACTGTATAGATGTGGGCCGGGTAGCCCAGTCTGTATAGTGACTGACTACGGGCTGGGCGGTCCGGGATCGAATCTCAGTGAGGACGAGTTTTTCCGCCCGTTCAGAACGGTCCTGGGGCCCACCCAGCCTCGTGTAAAATGGGTACCGGTTCTTTCCCGGGGGTAAAGTGCGGCCGGGGCGTGCTGCTGACCACTCACCTTCTTCTAGTGCCGCGGTCGTGGAAGAGTAGAGCTATACCTCTACCCACCCTCTGGGCCACACCGGGCCTGTAACGGGATCACTTTACCTTTACCTTTTTACTATATAGATCATCCAGACTCACTCGACTTATTCTCCCGTCTAGGCCTGCATCTTCTTTCAAGCTGCGTTTCATTCTGTGTCTTTTGACTAGAACTGTCTACATATTTTACATCAAAGTTTGGATCTGTCTGTAACAACACTGTATGTGTGGCAATCGTTTCTCTCTCCGTCATTCAACTCCAAAACTCGATCATGAAACCTTTTTGGTTGGGCACAACATTTCTGTGACATATCATTGACCCTGTTCCTAAAGTGGAGCAATACATGGTGCCACCAATCAAGCTGGCTCATGCAGTAATAACTATGGCATGAATCCGAGAGGTACCACGGTCGAATCCAAGTCGGATCACCCGATATCCTGAGTTATTCGTGCGCTCTCTAAATCTCTCCAGGTAAATGTTAGAATATCACTTCAAATTAGGCCACAATCGTATGCAAATCCTTTCCATTTCTTTAGTCGTTCTAACATTTGGCACTATACACACATATATTACAATACAACGTCGCTAAATAAACAGCCAAGCAAGCAATAAATTAGATTAATATTTAAGTTTCATTTTTCACATTTCCTCCTTGACACACATGTTTCACATTAGTTTAGAAGTGTAAAATCTTTGAACGGATCTGGACAATTTTATTTTTTTCCGAAATATCCGTGAATGTACTATCGGGCGGGACATCACACCACAGAAGATATTTTTCTTTTAGAATGGCCTTTGTACCGGTCACGTATCGCGTATTGCGACGGTCTACATTAATACGAAGAGACTGTACCTTCTGATATTCAGCGGAAAATGACCGCTTGGTGAATCCATAAGAGATGCACAAAGAAGAGATGGATGGAAGAAGAAACAGAAAGAAAATTACTTCTGAGGTTGAAGCAGATGTGCTAGGGATAGACCGGAAAGAATTGGATTTGAATTATTGAAAAGTTGAAGGATTGTCGGGTGTAATAACGCCAGTTGGGTTTGTATGTGTGGATAGTGGCGTGGGATAGAATGGAAAATAGAAAATAAAATTATCATCGAAAGGTCTTAAAATACTGATAGTTGCTCAGATGTTCAAGAACTGAAATTTCATTACAATGTTCAGTAGGATCTTCAGCCTGACTTTACATGATTTAAGAAGGTATTCTTATCTATTAAAATTTTTTGACGTCTCTGTCTCCATCTAAAAATTATAAGACTTTAGAATTCTTCCGACTAAATTTTTGCTCAAATCTTTCTTTTATAAATATCGGTTACTTTTAAGTAAAGAAGCGCTTCACTTACTGAATTTGTGGGATTATGGTACAGTGGAATGTTTGCGAATGATGGATTTAAAAATAAGTGGAATAGAACGAACAGATTATTTTGAAATAGGACTGAACGTACAAAATATACCCGGAAAGTTTCGAGACTGACAGTACAAACAGGATCTCGGTGTACTTACACCCTGGCATTAAAAATCTCCTTGCAGGCTGCGCTCTTCTAGGACATTGCACAGCGTATAGTGGTAGTTCCTTACCGACGTTTCGGAATAAACTATCAGTCCCATCTGTAGGCTGCTTAATGCCCCAGAAGAGCGAAAATCTCATCTACTTCGTTGTGGAAGCCTGAAATTACGCAAGGATAATACAAAGCTGTAGTGTGTGTACGTGCATATTCATGAACACAACAATATTACAATTATTAGCGATATATAGTAGAAAACTACAGGTTTCGGCCCTGTGTGTAGGCCATCATCAGGTTATCCAAAGAACTTATTAAGTGACTATATCGTACGTGGTCTGTCTCAAAAGTAATGAGAATGATTTTTTTTTTTTTTGCGTAGCGCAGAAGGACCAGGAAAGGAAAGTGATGATCGAGGTAGTTGGAGAGGGAACCGAGGTACAAAGTTTGACTTTCCTCAGTTCCGTCCGCGCCTCTGTAGCATTCGGTACGTTAGCAAAGTGCGTAGAAGTTTTTGTGTCTTGTCACGGGCGAAAATGCAGAGGAGTCTGGAGCAACGTTACGCGATTAAGTTCTGCGCGAAACTCGGAAAATTTGGTTCCGAAACGTTGCAGTTGTTGAGGACAGCTTATGGGGATGCTGTTTTGTCTTCATCCCAAGTCTTCAGGTGACACAAGGTGTTCAAGGACGGAAGGGAGAGCGTTGAGAACAAACAGTGCGCAGGGCGTCATTCATCTTCAAAGACTGAGAACAATGTGGCTCGTGTGAAGGCTGTTCTGGATAGGGACCGACGTTTGAAAGTGCGGTTAATCGCAGAGGAC
>Ga0123354_10007956_pt1 | contig 16073 bp, 12 predicted proteins | sample TergutLab28metaG_2_FD_97872 | JGI IMG/M metagenome (GOLD analysis project Ga0123354, IMG submission 97872) | Labiotermes labralis P4 segment gut microbial communities from Petit-Saut dam, French Guiana - Lab288 P4 | ecosystem: Host-associated > Arthropoda: Insects > Digestive system > Gut ...
CTCGGCGTCCTGCCGGTCCTTGCGCCAGCCCGAGACCATGTCCACGTCGGGATCGGTTTCCAGCCGCTGGAGCAGCAGCGGGATGTCGTCCGGCTCGTTTTGCAGGTCGGCGTCGAGCGTGACGACGTAGCGCCCGCGCACACGGTCGAATCCCGCTTGCAGCGCGCTCGACTGGCCGTAGTTGCGCGCCAGGAACACCGGGCGCAGCCAGGGGCGGCTGGCGGCCAACTGGCGCAGCGCGCCGCGGCTGCCGTCGGTGGAACCGTCGTCCACCGCCAGCAGCTCGAACGTCAGCGGTTGGCCGGCCATGGCCTGGGCGATGCGTTCGGTCAGATCGGGCAGGTTGTCGGCTTCGTTGTAGATGGGCACCACGATGGACACATCGGGCGGCGCGGCGCGGTCAAGGGCAGGCGGCATGGGGGGGCGCGGTACAGGCGGGATAATTGGCTTCGAAATGATGTCCGATTGTGCCTTGCCGCCCCCGCCTGGAAGTGGGCGCCGCTTCCTTTCCCGTCCGTGATGACCGCGCCCGACGCCCCTCGCGCCAGTTCCTGGCGCTCTCCCATCGCGCACCCGCTGCCCTGGCTGCTGGCGCTGGCCGTGGCGCACGTGGCGGTGCGCGTGGCAGTGTCGCCCGCGCTCAAGTGGGACGAGGCCGAGCAGATCCTGTGGTCGCAGCAACTGCAACTGGGCTATGGCCCGCAGCCGCCGCTCTACGCCTGGCTGCAATGGGCGGTGGTGCAGGTGCTCGGCCCCGGCGTGCTGGCGCTGTCGCTGCTCAAGCACGCGCTGCTGGCTGCGGCCTACGCGCTGGCGTGGCTGGTCGGGCGCGAACTGCTGGGCCCGCGCGGCGCTTGGTGGGCCGCCGCCGGCATGATGCTGCTGCCGCCGCTGGGCTGGTACGCGATCCGCGACCTGACCCACACGGTGCTGGTCACGACCGTGACCTGCGGCGCCTGGTGGCTGCTGCTGCGCCTGGTGCGGCAGCCGCGTCCGGCCCTGTTTGCCTGGCTGGGCCTGGTGTGCGGCCTAGGCTTGCTGGCCAAGTACAGCTTCGCGCTGGTGGCCGTCGCCATGCTGCTGGCCGCGCTGTCGGTGCCCGAGGCGCGGCGGGCCTTGCTGTCGCGTGGCTGGTGGTGGACGCCGGTGGTGGGCGCGCTGGTGGTGTTGCCGCACGCCAGTTGGCTGCTGTCGCACCTGCACGAGGCCACGGCGGCCACCGTGGGCAAGATGCAGATTCAGCCGGAGCGCCATCTGGGCACGGGCCTGTTCAATCTGCTGGACGTGTACGTCGGCACGCTCGGCCTGTGGGCGTTGATCGCGTTGTGGGCCTTCCGCTCGGCCTGGTGGCGCGGCCCGGCGGCCCCAGCGGACGCGGCCTGGGCGCCGCGCCTGTTCTGGCGCTATCTGGCCCTGATCACGCTGGCGCTGCTCGGCATGGTGGTGCTGGTCGGGGTGACCGACTTCAAGGGGCGCTGGGTGGTGCCGCTGCTGTGCGTCGTCCCACTGGCGGCGTTCGCTGCCCGGCCCGGGCTGCAAGAGCTGGCGCGCGCCGGGCGGCGCTACACCGGCGCGGTGATTGCGGTGGTCCTGTTCGTTCTGGTGGCCGCCGGGGCGCGGCCCTGGGTTGGCGGGCTGCGCGGCGGCCAGGCGGACGGGCTGAGCCACCCGGTGGTGGCGCTGGCCGAGGCCTTGCGCGCCGCCGGCTACGACGGGCACAGCCGCATCATCGCCACCGACCACCTGCTGGCGGGCATGCTGCGCACGCGCTTTCCGCAGGCGCCGGCCAGCGCTTGCACTTTCACCGACGAGAGCGCGCTGGCCTGCGTGGCCGCTAATATCGACAGCGCCCGCCGCGCCGGCACGGGCTGGCTGCTGGTGTCGCGCGACGATTACACCGAGCCGGCGTGGTGGGATCGGGCCGAATCACTCCTTCCCCCAGAGGGGGAAGGGGTCAAACCCAAACTCATCGAACTGCCGTACGACATGGTGCCCGCCGACGCGCCGCCGGCGCGTTACCGCTACAGCTGGCATCCGGCCATGAAAAAAGGGGAGCGATGAACGAGATTTTGGTCACCGGCTGCGCCGGTTTCATCGGCATGCACTGCGTCGAGCGCCTGCTGGCGCGCGGTGAGCAGGTGGTCGGCATTGACAACCTGAACGCCTACTACGACGTGGCGCTCAAGCAGGCGCGGCTGGCGCGGCTTACCGCCCGGCCCGGGTTCCGCTTCGAGCGGGTGGACCTGGCCGACCGCGCCGGCATGGCCGATCTGTTCGCTCGCGTGCAGCCGCGCCGCGTGCTGCACCTGGCGGCCCAGGTGGGAGTGCGCTACTCCATCGACGCGCCCGACATCTACACCGACGCCAACCTGCTCGGCTTCGGCCACGTGCTGCAAGGCTGCCGGGCGGCGCGGGTGGAGCACCTGGTGTTCGCCAGCAGTTCCAGCGTGTACGGCGGCAACGCCAAGATGCCGTTTGCCGAGAGCGACGCGGTGGACCACCCCATCAGCTACTACGCCGCCACCAAGAAGGCCAACGAGGTCATGGCCCACAGCTACGCGCACCTGTACGCCATGCCGTGCACCGGGCTGCGCTTTTTCACGGTCTACGGGCCGTGGGGGCGGCCCGACATGGCGCTGTTCAAATTCACCCGCGCCATGCTGGCCGGCGAGCCGATCGACGTGTACGGCCAGGGCCGGCTGGTGCGCGATTACACCTACATCGACGACATCGTCGAAGGCGTGCTGCGCGTGCTGGACAAACCGGCCACGCCGGATGCCGCGTACGATGCGCTCCGGCCCAGCCCTGGCGCCAGCAGCGCGCCGTACCGCATCTTCAACATTGGCAACAGCACGCCCACGGTATTGATGGACTACATCCAGGCTATCGAGTCGGCCCTGGGTCGCGGCGCCGACAAGCGCCTGCTGCCCATGCAGGCCGGCGACATGCACAGCACGGCGGCCGACACCTCGGCGCTGGCGGCCTGGGTCGATTTTGCCCCCGCCACGCCGGTGGGCGAGGGCGTGGCGCGTTTCGTTCACTGGTATCGGGAGTTTTACAAAGTATGAAAGTCACCATCTTTGGCACCGGCTACGTCGGTCTGGTTCAAGGCACGGTGCTGGCCGACGTCGGGCACGACGTGGTCTGCGTCGACATCGACGCCGCCAAGGTGGCGGCGCTGCAAGCCGGGCAGGTGCCCATTCACGAGCCGGGGCTGGAGCCGCTGGTCAAGGCCAACCAGGCCGCCGGGCGGCTGCGCTTTACCACCGACGCGGCCCTGGGCGTGGCGCACGGCGAAGTGATCTTCCTGGCCGTCGGCACCCCGCCCGACGAGGACGGCAGCGCCGACCTGCAGCACGTGCTGGCGGTGGCGCGCGCCATCGCCACCCACATGGCCGAGCCCAAGACCATCGTCAACAAATCCACCGTCCCGGTGGGCACGGCGGACAAGGTGGCCGACGCGGTGCGGGCGGTGCTGCAGGAGCGCGGCGCGGCGATCGCCTTCGAGGTCGTTTCCAACCCTGAATTCCTCAAGGAAGGCGCGGCGGTGGCCGACTGCATGCGGCCCGACCGCATCGTCATCGGCACCGCCAGCGCGGCGGTCGAACGCCAGTTGCGCGAGCTGTACGCGCCGTTCAACCGCAACCACGAGAAGATCATCGTCATGGACGTGAAGAGCGCCGAACTGACCAAGTACGCCGCCAACGCCATGCTGGCCACCCGCATCAGCTTCATCAACGAAATGGCCAACCTGGCCGAGCGCCTGGGCGCCGACATCGAGGCTGTGCGGCGTGGCATCGGCAGCGATCCGCGCATCGGCTACCACTTCATCTACCCCGGACTGGGCTACGGCGGCAGTTGTTTTCCCAAGGACGTGAAGGCGCTGGTGCGCACCGCGCAGTCGGTCGGCTTCAGCCCCGAGGTGATGCTGGCGGTGGAGCGCCGCAACGAGGCCCAGCGCCGCGTGCTGGCCGAGCGCATCATCGCCCACTACGGCGGCAGCCTGCGCGGCAAGACCATCGCCGTGTGGGGGCTGGCCTTCAAGCCCGAAACCGACGACATGCGCGAGGCGCCCAGCCGCAACCTGCTGGAGGCGCTGTGGGCGGCGGGCGCGCGGGTGCGCGCGCACGACCCGGTGGCCATGAACGAGGCGCGCCGCGTCTTTGGCGAGCGGCCCGATCTGGCGCTGTGCGCCACGCCCGCCGCGGCGCTGCAAGGCGCCGATGCGCTGGCCATCGTCACCGAATGGAAGGCTTTTCGCGCGCCCGACTTCGACGAGATGGCGCGCCTGCTCAAGGACCGCATGGTGTTCGATGGCCGCAACCTGTACGTCCCGGCGGTGCTGGCGCGCCACGGGCTGGGCTACCAGTCGATTGGGCGGCCTTCGGTCTAGTGTCGTGTCACATCAATGGTGGCGCAAGATGAAACCGATGGATTCGCGTTCAGGGCAAGGCGCAAACCGCAGCGATACCCAGTGGTATCGCGAGGATTTGCAACGCCGCCCTGGGCGCGAAGCCGCGGTTTCATCCGTCAGTATTGGTGTGACACGGCACTAGGACGGGTTGACGCCATGCCCCGCTTTGCCGCCAACCTGAGCCTGATGTACACGGAACTGCCGTTCCTGGACCGGTTCGAGGCGGCGGCCCAGGACGGTTTCGCGGCGGTCGAATACCTGTTTCCCTACGCCTGGCCCGCCGCCGAGCTGGCGGCGCGCCTGAAGGCCCACGGCCTGCGGCAGGTGCTGTTCAACGCGCCGCCGGGTGGCGTCGACGCGGCGGGCTGCGACAGCGCCTGGGCCGCTGGCCAGCGTGGCACGGCTTGCGTGCCGGGCGGCGGAGCGGCGTTTCGCGCCGGCGTGGAACTGGCGCTGCGCTACGCCGACGCGCTGGACTGCCCGCGCATCCACTGCATGGCCGGCCTGCTGGCTGAAGGCGTGCCGCGCCTGGTGGCGCGCGACGTGTACCTGCGCAACCTGCGCTGGGCCGCCGCGCAGGCGGCGCAAAGTGGGCGCGGCGTTCTGATCGAGCCCATCAACCAGCGCGACATGCCGGGCTTTTTCCTCACCCGTCAGGACCAGGCGCACGCCGTGGTGCGGGAGGTGGGCGCGCCCAACCTCCAGGTGCAGATGGACCTGTACCACTGCCAGATCACCGAGGGCGACGTGGCCAGCAAGCTGCGCGCCTATCTGCCCACAGGCCGCGTTGGGCACCTCCAGATTGCCGGCGTGCCCGAACGGCACGAGCCCGACTCGGGCGAACTGCACTACCCCTACCTGTTCGGCGTGATCGACGAAGTGGCCGCGCAGTGCGACTGGCCGGGTTGGGTCGGCTGCGAATACCGCCCGCTGCGCGGCGGCCAGAGCGGCGGCACCTCGCAGGGACTGGGCTGGCTGCGCGCGTGGACGCGCCGGCCTTGATCGGCGGCTCTTTACATTTTTTCATTCTGTGCGGCCCCATGCGGGTTTTTTGAGGCCGTAAACGGGCGCCAACATCATGCTTGCTTCATTCGCAACGCAAGGTCAAGAGGAAACGCCCCATGCTAACGCCCGCACCGATCCGTTCGTCACAGACGCCCAGCCGGCTTTGGCGGTGGCTGGCCGTGGCCCTACTGCTGCCAGCCGTGGGCTTGACCGGGTGCGGCGGCGGTTCTGACGCGGCGAATTCGTCGCCGGCAACGAACAATCCCAGTTCGGGAACTGGCACGGGCGCTGGGTCAGGAACCGGGACTGAAACCGGAACGGGTGGGACGGGAACCGGAACTGGTGGGAACCTGCCCGACGCGGACAATCTCAGCCAGCCGAATTTCTGGCCGAATGCGACGCTGCTCGGTCAGGCCCGGCTCGGCGACGTGCCCGACCCGGGCTATGTCACCGATGAGCCGGCGCCGCTGCGCCCGCCCGCCATCACCGGCGCCAGCCGCATCGCGGGGGCCTTGCAGTCAGTGCCTTGAGGTGGCGGAGGGGGGAGGGGGATCGGCTTTTCCCGCTGGTCTTTTTGCGGGGTGCAAACAGGCTCTAACATCCGGTTATTGACCACAGAGCGTCGGCTGCGCGCGCAAAAGAGACCATGAACAAGAAACCGTTCATCCTTGGAACCATCGTCCTCGTGGCCGGCGTCGCGTTGGCGGCCTGGCACTTCAGCCGGCCAGCGGGCGACGCGGGCGACATCGTGCTGTACGGCAACGTCGATCTGCGCCAGGTTTCGCTGGCCTTCGATGGCGCCGAGCGCATCGCCCGGCTCGACGTGCAGGAGGGCGACCACGTGACGGCGGGGCAGGTGTTGGGCGAGCTGGACACGCGCACGCTGCGCTTGCAGATCGCCCAGTCCGAGGCGCAGATCGCCGTGCAGCAGCAGGCACTGCAACGCCTGAAGACCGGCAGCCGCCCGGAGGAAATCGCCCAGGCCGGCGCGCAGGCGGCGGTGGCGCAGGCCGATGCCGAACTGGCGCGCCAGCAGCTCGAGCGCCTGCAATCTATCCGTCAGACCACCGCTGGCCGGGCGGTGAGCCAGCAAGACCTGGACGCCGCCGAGGCGCGCCGCAAGATGACGCTGGCGCAGCTCGAAAACCTGCGCAAGGCCGAGCGGCTGGCGGTGATCGGCCCGCGTAAGGAGGACATCGGGCAGGCCCAGGCGCAGTTGAACGTGGCGCAGGCCGCGCTGGCGCTGCTGCGGCACCAGTTGGAGCTGGCGCAGCTCAAGGCGCCCATCAACGCCGTGGTGCGCGCGCGGCTGCTGGAGCCGGGCGACATGGCCTCGCCGCAGCGCCCGGTGTTCACGCTGGCGATTGCCGACCCGAAATGGGTGCGCGCCTACGTGAGCGAAAGCCAGCTTGGCCGCGTCAAGCCCGGCATGGCGGCCACGCTGCGCACCGACAGCCAGCCGGATCAGCCGCTCACGGGCAAGGTGGGCTTCATCTCCTCGGTGGCCGAATTCACGCCCAAGACCGTGCAGACGCCGGAATTGCGCACCGCCCTGGTCTATGAAATCCGCGTGCTCGCCGACGACCCTGACGACCAACTGCGCCTGGGCATGCCGGTGACGGTGCGGCTGGCGCCCGATGGCCCGGGCCCCGCCGCCGGCGCGCGCGGCGGATCTTGAATTGAGGCCTTTGAACGCGGGCTCAGGCGCATCCCACTGGAGTGATTGCGCGTGAGCTCCGCGCCGTCACTGCGCCGAGGCGTACAGCGACAGCCCGATCGACTTGATCAGCGTGTTCCAGTCCTTCAAATCCTTGCTCACGGTGGCGCCGAACTGTTCCGGCGTGGTCAGCGGCAGGTCGGTGATGTTCAGGTCGTGCATGCGCTTGATGAAGGCGGGGTTCTGCTGCAACTGGCTGATGGCGGCGTTCAGGCGCTGTACGACGGCGCCTGGCGTCTTGGCGGGGGCGAACACGCCGTACCAGGTGTAGTTGGTGAACGGATAGCCCGATTCGTTCATCGTCGGCACCTCCGGCAGCATCGGCAGGCGCGTCGGGCCGCTGTAGGTCATGGCCTTGAGCGCGCCGAGCGGACCAGTTCGACGGAGGTCGAGGAATCCACGAAGCCGGCATCGATCTGCCCGCCCATCAGGTCCTGCGCGCAGGCGGCGCTGCCTTTGTAGGGCACGTGGGTCATGACCAGGCCGGCCTGCTTCTTCAGGCTCTCCATCGCCAGGTGCCCGCCGGAGCCGCTGCCCCAGGAGCAGTAGCTGAGCTTGTCGGGGTGAGCCTTGGCGTAGGCGACGAACTCTTGCAGCGACTTGACCGGCAGGTCCTTGCGCACCACCAGCAGATTGCCGCCGCGGCCGACCTGCGCGACCGGCTCGAAGTTCTTGACCGGGTCGTAGGGCAGTTTGGGGTACAGGCTCGGGTTGACGACCATCGATGCGGCGTAGGCGAACAGCAGGCGGTAGCCGTCGGGCTGCGCCTTGGCGACGTAGTCGATGCCGATGATGCCGTTGGCGCCGGGGCGGTTGTCGACGATGACGGTTTGTTTCAGCGCCTTGCCGAGCGCGTCGGCCACCACCCGGGCGATGGTGTCGCTGCCGCCGGCGGGGGCGGAGGGAACCACCAGCGTGATCGGCCGGCTCGGGTAGGAGGAAACATCCTGCGCGCCGGCGGTGGCGCTCAGGGTCAGCGCGGCCAAGGCCGCCAGCGTGGATCGCAGAAAAGTTTTCATGCCAGTCTCCTTTTGGCTTGGGTGGACATTCAGGCCGGTTGGGCCTGTAGCGGTGGAATGTGCCAGCTGCGCAGGTTTTCGCGAGGGTAGTACATGCGCAGGATCAGGTAGAAGCGGCCCGCGGGCGCGGGCAGCCAGTTGGCGGCGTCGGCGGGGCGCGCGTGGCCGATTTCGATTTCCAGGCTGCCGTCGGCATTCCATTGCAGGCCCGGCGTGCGGTCGCCGATGGCGTGGCGCCGGATCTCGTTCGGGTACAGGAAGCGGTCGCTGTCGTACAGCGTGACGGACCAGAAGGCGTCGGCCGGCGGCAGATCGCCGGCTTCAAAACGCATCACGTAGCGGCGGCTGCCATCCAGCGGCGCTTGCGCGGCGTCGTAGTGCGCGGCGGCGTAGGCGGCCTCACTGGTGGCGAGCGCGCCCAGGCCGAGGTAGGCGGTGCGCGCGCGGGCCAGATATTCGTTGCCGTAGCGGCCGGTGGCCGGGGTCATGGCCCACGGCTTGGGGCGGCGGTTGCCGCGGCCCACGGTGGCGACGGCATTCACGCCTTCGCTGAAGCCTTCGACCAGGCCCTCGCGCACCGGCGGCTCCAGCGCCTCCCAGGCGAACGATGGGTCGGGCGCGATGCCGGCCTGGGCGAACCATGCGACCAGGCCGCGATCTTCGACGCGCCCGGGCGTTTCGGCCAGGGCGTGGCACAGGTTGGTGAAGAAGTGCGCGGCGACTTGGGCGGCGGCCTGACCGCTTTCGATGGCGGCGATCGTATCCACCGGTTCGCCGGACCAGTGCGCGATGGTCGGCGGCTGGCCGCCCGGCGCGGTGCCGGGCGCGGGCGTGAGCTGGATTTCGGCTTGCAGCGCCCGGGCCGCCGGCCAGTCGCTCGGGTCGCCGGCCAGAATGCGGCCGATGAGCCAGACCAGGTTGGTCGGACAGCGCACCACGCGATGGCCGGCCAGCGCCGCCGGCACCTCCGCGCCGGGGCCGAGCAGCAGCACGGTCTCGCCTTCGGGCTTGCAGTTGCGCGGGCCGATGTTCTCGAAGTTCTCGGTGTAGGCGTCATACAGCGGCAGCACGAAGTAGCGGCCCGGATGGCGCGCGCTGGACGGCACGGTCAGCAGCATCGGGCCGCCGCTCAGATCGACCCAGGCCACGGTGTAGAGCAGGTCGTTGGCGGGGGTGACCACGTCGCGGTCTTCGTCGGTCGACGGACGCGGCGCGTGGTGCAGGGTGTTCAGCGGCGCGCGCATGTCGGAGCCGGCCGACGCGCCGGCGCGGCCGCTGGCGTGCGGCGCGGTCTGCATGGCGCAGGTGCGCCAGCTTTCAATCAGCGGGTAGCCGTAAACAAAGGCTGAAAGGCCGATGTTGCGGGCCAGGGCGCGCCGGACTTCGGCTTGGGAGCTGGTGGCAGAGGTCATGGGCGTCAATCCTTCATTGCTTTACGAGTTGGTCTGGCCGGCGATCAGCGCGTCCACCGCGACGCAGCCGCCTTCGGCCTTGGAGCGCGCGATCAGCGGGTTGATCTCCACGCTGGCGAGCGAATCGCCGGCGCGCTCGGCAAAGCTGGCCAGCGCGCAGAGCGCGTCGGCGATGGCGTCCAGGTCCGCCGCCGGGCGTCCGCGCGCGCCGGCCAGGATGGGGAAGGCGCGCAATTCGCGCACCATCGACAGCGCATCGTCGCGCGTGACCGGCAGCACGCGCAGGGAGACGTCGCGCAGCGTCTCGACGTGGATGCCGCCGAGGCCGAACATCAGCACCGGCCCGAACACCGGGTCGCGGTGCACGCCGGCGATGCATTCGACGCCGCCGCTCACCATCGGCGCGATCAGCGCGCCGTCGAGCCGCGCGTCGGGCCGGGCCGCGAGCGCGCTGGCGCGCGTGCGTTCGAAGGCTTGGCGGACCTGCGCCTCGTCGCGCAGGCCAAGCGCGACGCCGCCGACGTCCGACTTGTGGGGGATGTCGGCGCTGACGATCTTCAGCGCCACCGGCAGGCCCAGCTCGCGCGCCGCCTGCGCGGCGGCATCGGCATCGCCGACCACGCGGTGCGCGGCCACCGGCAGGCCGGCCTCGGCCAGCAGTGCGAGGGCCTCGGGTTCGCTCGGCTTGGCCGGCAGCCGAATCGGCGCCGGCGCGGCCTGGGCGGCGGGCGTATGGGCGGGCGCGGCGCAGGGCGAGGACTGCGCCAGCTTGGCGATGGTGCGGATGCCTTCCGACGGGTCGGCGAACGCCAGGCAGCCCATCGCCTCCAGCGTTGCGCGGCGCTCGGCCGACAGCAGGGTGCTGATGGCCAGCAGCGTTTGCGGGTAGGCGGCGCGCAGCGACGCGACCAGATCGCGCAGCACCGGCCAGAAAGCATCCGAGGCGCCGGCGGCGGCCATGAAACCCATCCACGACCCGAAGCGGCCATCGTCGAGCATCAGGCGGGCGCTGCGTTCGAGCAGGCTCAGGTCGTTGGTCACCTGGCCGGTGATGTCCACCGGGTTGCGCGGCGCCGCGAACGGCACCCATTCGCGCAGCGTGGCCTGCGCCTGCTCGCTGAGCGGCGGCACTTGCAGGCCGTGCGCCGCCGCGTCGTCGGCCATCAGCGCGCCAACGCCGCCCGACACCGTGAACAGGCCGATGGAGCGGTTGCGCGGACGCCCCGTCACCGCCGCGCTGTGCGCCAGGTTGAAAAACTCCGTCAGGTTGTGCGCCCGCAGCACGCCGTAGTGGCGGAATACGGCGTCATAGACGGCATCGTCGCCGGCCAGCGCGGCGGTGTGCGAGGCGGCCGCTTGCGCGCCGAGTTCGCTGTGGCCGATTTTCACCATCACCACCGGTTTGCCGCGCGCTTGCGCCAGCGCCAGCGCGGCGCGCAGCCGCTGGCCATCGCGGCAGCCTTCCATGTAGGCCATGATGACGTCGGTTTCCTCGTCCTGCGCCAGCCAGGCCAGGCAGTCGGCCAGTTGCACGTCGGCCTCGTTGCCGGTGGTGGCCCAGGACGACAGGCCGACGCCGCGCTCGCGCGCCATCGCGTAGGCATAGGCGCCGAACGCGCCCGACTGGCTCACCAGGCCAATGCGCCCGGGCCGTACGCGGCCGGCATTCGGCGCGGGCGAGAAGGTGGCGTACACGCTGCGCCGCAGATTCATCACGCCCAGGCAGTTCGGCCCCACCAGCCGCACGCCAGCGGCGCGGGCGCGTTCGCTCAGGCGCTGCTGCGCGGCAATGCCATCGCCGCCGACCTCGGCGAAGCCGGACGAAAACAGCACCACGCCCTTGACGCCGGCGGCGACCGCGTCGTCGAACGCCGCGTCCACCGAGGCCGCCGGCAAGGCCAGGATGGCGAGATCCACGGGCTGGCCGATGTCGCGCAGGCTGGCATAGGCCGGCATCCCCTGGATGCGATCGGCGGTGGGGTTCACGGCATAGAGCGCGCCCTCGTAGCCGAAGCGCCGCGCGTAGTCGATCGGGATGCCGCCGATTTTCTGCGGGCTGGAAGACGCGCCCACCACTGCGATCGATTGCGGCGCGAACAGGGCGGACAGAGAGTGGGTGTCGAAGCGGGGTGAAAGCATGGTGATCTACTGTGTTGGTCAGAATTTGTGGCGGATGCCGATGGCGAAGACGCGCGGGTCATTGCCGCTGTTGGCGGCCACCGTGATGCCGGCCAAAGAGGCCGAGGCGGGGCCGCGGTTGTTGAGCAGCAGCCAGCGGCTATAGAGGGCGGTGCGCTTGCTCAGCGCGTAGTCGTAGCCCACGGTGCAGGCCAATTGCGAGCGGTTGCTGCCCTGGACCTTGCGCTGCATGGCCTCGATGGTCAGGACCGAGTTCTGCGTGACCGGGTATTGCGCGCCGAGGGCGAGCAGGCGCGCGCGCGGCACGCCTTGGAGCGAGGACGCGATGGTGACGTAGTTGGCGGTCAGCCGCAGCGCCTTGAATGTATAGGAGCCGCTGAACGTCTGATAGCTGGTGGTGGCCCGCGCCAGCCCCGACGCGTTGGCCGAGCCCGGGCGGGCGCGCTGAAAGCCGTAGCCGACGTAATAGGGCTGGCTGTTCCAGCCGAACGTGCCGCCCCAGACGGCGTTGCTGCCGGTTTGGCCGCCGGCGTAGGCGATGTCGGCCAGCCACTGGCTGTCGGCCGGCGTGCGGTAGCGCAGGATGCTGTTGGCGCGGGCGGCAAAGGGCAGGGCGCCGGGTTGGGCATCGACGGCGGCGATCAGGTTGAGCGGCGAGAAGACCGTATTCACCTTGTAGGGATCGGCATGCAGCAGCGTGTAGAACATCGGCGTGTACATCCGCCCCCCGTCCAATTGCCCCCAGGGGCCGGACAGGCCGAGGTAGGCCTGGCGCGAAAAGGCGAAGGCCGGTCCCGGTATCGTGCCGGCGCCGGTGGCGGGGTTGATGCCGGCTTCCAGATAGAAGCGGACACGGGTTCCCGAGCCCAGGGCTTCGTTGCCGCTGAAGGTGATGTGCGAAGCGGTATTGCCGCCTTCCAACAGGCGGAATGAGGACGAGTTGCCCCATCGGGCATAGCCCGCGTACATGTCGACGGCGCCGGAAAGGTTCACGCTGTTTTGTGCGCAGGCGAGGGTGCAGGCGGTTAGCGCGGGCAGCGCAATGGCGGTGGCGAGGATGGACCTCATGAACTTTGTCTCCTTGGCGGACGGCTCGTGGCAAGCCGCTTGTATGTTTATTCGCGTACGATAGAAACGAGCCCGCCCGGAATCTGTCAATCGACCGACAGATTCGCCTTCTTCGCTTTTTTAGCCTGGTCATGAACACGCGCGCCCCAGAGACAACCCGCACGCCCCGCGATGACGCGCTGATGGCGCGGGCTTTGCGCTGGAGTGAACTGTTCTCGCACTGGTCGGACGCGCACTGCGACGCCTTGCTAAAATTCGCCCGGCTGGTGCGTTACCCGCGGCGCACGCAGGTGCTGGCGCACGACCGGCAGCGGCGCGAGCTGCTGGGGGTTGTCTCCGGTTGCCTCGAAATCAGCAGCATCGGCGTGCTGGGCCAGAAGTACGTCCACAACTTTCTCGGCCCGGGCCACGTGGTGCCGTTGGTGCGCCTGCTGGAAGAAACGCCGCTGGAGAGCTACGACTACCACGCCCACGAGGACTCGGTCGTCATCCATCTGCCCTGCGACGCCGTGATCGCCGTGCTCGACAGCGAGCCCACGCTGTGGCGCGACGTCGCCTGGCTCAGTCTGCGGCGGCAGCGCCTGAGCATGGTGGCGCTGCAAATCCAGAACCTCGGCTCGATCCGCGGCCGCGTGGCGGCGACGCTGATGAACCTGGTCGAAACCTCCGGGCTGGAGCAGCAGGACGGGGTAAAGCTGCGCCTGTCGCAGCACCACTTGGCGGCCATGCTGAGCTTGTCGCGCCAGACGATCAACAAGGAACTCGGCGTGCTGGTCGACGCGGGCGTCATCGAATTGAGCTACAAGCACGTGATCGTGCGCGATCAGGACGCGCTGCGGCGCATCAGCGCCGAAGGCTGAGATCGACCTCATACCGCCACCGGAGCCGACTTGCGCGCCTTCAACCAGACCATGAAGCAGACTCAGTTCGTCCGTGCGGCGCCGCGCTCCGCCACCGGAGGCCCGTTCCGATGAACACCGCTACGCCAGCGTTGGCGGGTCGTGGCCTGTACAAGCGCTTTCGCGTCAAGGGCGCGGCGCAGACGGCGCACGCGCTGGATGGTGTGACGCTCGACGTGCCCGCCGCAACCTTGAGCGCGCTGGTCGGCCCCGACGGCGCGGGCAAGACCACGCTGCTGCGCTTGGCCGCCGGCTTGATGCGGGCGGACGCGGGCGCGCTGCATGTGCTTGGCATCGATTTGGCGCGCGATCCGCAGGCGGTGCAGGACCGCATCAGTTACATGCCGCAGCGCTTTGGCCTGTATGAGGATTTGAGCGTGCAGGAAAATCTCGACCTCTACGCCGACCTGCACGGCGTGGGCCGCGACGAACGCCGCGAGCGCTATGCGCGGCTGATGGCGATGACCGATCTGGGTCGCTTTACTTCGCGGCTGGCGGGTAAGCTCTCGGGTGGCATGAAACAGAAGCTGGGCCTCGCCTGCACGCTGGTGCGCTCGCCCGACCTGCTGCTGCTCGATGAGCCGACGGCGGGCGTCGATCCGCTGTCGCGCCGCGAGCTGTGGCAGATCCTGCGGCAACTGGTGGATGAGGAGCGGCTTTCGGTCCTCGTCAGCACCGCCTATCTGGACGAGGCCGAGCGTTGCGCGCAGGTGTTCGTGCTGCACGGCGGCCAGCTGATCGCGCAGGGCACGCCGGCGGCCATCCGCGACCACGCGCGCGGCCTGTGTTTTACCGCCGCGCCGCCGTCCGGCACGGCCCCGCGCGGCTTGCAGGCGCGGCTGCTGGATGCGCCCGGCTGCATCCTCGACGCGGTGCCGCACGGTGGCGAGGTGCGCTTCATCCGCCGGCCCGAGGCGGATGCCGCCGCCGTCGCTGCCCTGCTGGACGGCGCGCGCGCCGAAGCCGCGCCGGCGCGGCTGGAAGACGGCTTCATGGTGCTGCTGCGGGCGGGGGGGGAACCCTCTGCCGCGACGGACGCCGTTGCCCCCTCTCCCCAACCCCTCTCCCCCCTGGGGCGAGGGGCTTCAACTCCCCTCCTCCCGCGCGGAGGAGAGGGGGAAGCGGTCTTGAATGGGCGCCATCCTTGCCCGGACGCCACCGCGCCATCGGCCAGCGAGAACAGCGAGGTCGTCATCGAAGTCAAAGACCTGGTGCGCAAGTTCGGCGATTTCACCGCCATCGCGGGCGCCAGCTTCGACGTGCGGCGCGGCGAAATCTTCGGCCTGCTCGGCCCCAACGGCGCCGGCAAGACCACCACCTTCCGCATGCTCTGCGGCCTGCTGCCGGCCAGCAGCGGTTTTTTGCAGGTGGCCGGGGTGAATCTGCGCACCGCCCGCGCCCATGCGCGCAGCAAGATCGGCTACGTGTCGCAGCGCTTCGCCCTCTACGGCAACCTCAGCGTGGAAGAAAACCTGCGCTTTTTCGGCGGCGCCTACGGCCTGGGCGGCCAGCGGCTGCGCCAGCGCATGCGCCGCGTGCTCGAACAGTTCGACCTGGTCGGCCAGGCGCAGGCCACCAGCGGCTTGCTGCCCGGCGGCTTCAAGCAGCGGCTGGCGATGGCGACCGGCCTGCTGCACGAGCCGGAGATTCTGTTTCTCGACGAACCCACCAGCGGCATCGACCCGCTGGCGCGGCGCGAGTTCTGGCGCCGCATCACGGCGCTGGCCGCAAGCGGCGTGACGGTGATCGTCACCACGCATTTCATGGAAGAGGCCGAATACTGCGACCGCATCGTCATCCAGGACGCCGGCCGGCTGCTGGCCATCGGCACGCCGCGGCAGGTGCGCCTGCAGGCCGGCGACGCGGCGGATGGCCGCCTGAGCATGGAAGAAGCCTTCATCAGCATCGTCCTGCGGGCGCGCGAAGCGGCGCGACAGGAGGCGATGGCATGAACGTCCGCTTCTGGCAGCGCCTCACCGCCCTGACGCGCAAGGAAACGCGCCAGCTCCTGCGCGACCCCGGCAGCATCGCCATCGGCATTCTGCTGCCGATCCTCCTGATCCTGATCTTCGGCTACGGCCTGTCGCTCGACGTGAAAAACGCGCCCATGGCCGTGGTGCTGGAAGACGCCTCGCCCGCCGCCGCCCGGGCCGTCGCCGGCTTGCAGCTGACGCCCTACCTTTCGCCCGTGATGCTGACCTCGATGCGCGAGGCCGAGGCGCTGATGCGCCAGCGTAAGGTCGATGGCATCGTCCGCGTGCCGGGCGACTTTGCGCGCCGGCTGGCGGCGGGCGACGCGGTCATTCAGGTCATCGTGCATGGGGCGGACGCCGCCAAGGCCAACATCATCCTGCGCTACGCCAGCGGCGCGCTGACGCAGGACGCGCTGCGCAGCGCCGA
>Ga0123354_10007957_pt1 | contig 16071 bp, 11 predicted proteins | sample TergutLab28metaG_2_FD_97872 | JGI IMG/M metagenome (GOLD analysis project Ga0123354, IMG submission 97872) | Labiotermes labralis P4 segment gut microbial communities from Petit-Saut dam, French Guiana - Lab288 P4 | ecosystem: Host-associated > Arthropoda: Insects > Digestive system > Gut ...
AGTACTAAGAGGACCAGCCGAATACCTAGATATTGCTGCCCAAATCATCACAGATCCACCTCCATGTTTCACAGTTGGAACCAGGCATTTAGGATAACAAGCTTCTTTGGGCGTTCGGTCTGATGTGGGGAAAAACGTGAAGGACAACTCGTCTGACCACATTACGTATTTCCAGTCATCAGACGTCCAGGTTTTATCATCCTCACACCATCTGTTTCGCCGTTTAGCGCTGTTTTCAGTAATCAGAGGTTTAGCAATGGCAGCTCTACCGTGGATGTTGGATGTGTGAAGCTCTCGCCGGATTGTTTTCGTGGAAACGGTCTTCAAGATGGGTTTAGAGTTCTGCTGTCACCTTTGCTGCAGCAGTGCTGTGATGTTTAGACACAGTCCTCTTCAGTATACAGCGATCCCTTTCACTCAGCTCTCGTTGTTCCGCCACCGTTCCTCTCAGCTGAAGATGTCTTCCCATGATCTGTGTGTGTCGTCATGACTTTGGGAAATGTTACTCCGGATACACCTAATGAAGTGGCCGTTTGGCTACAGATGCTGCAGCTAAACGCACACCAACAATCTGACAAGTCTCCTACTTTGCAGTACTTTCATACGAACTGTTACTAAACACAATCTGTAACGCACTAACACTGGCACTACACAGCGTAAACAATCAAAAGTACAACGAAAGATATTCACAACTAATATTCTTTCAATGCAGCCAACACAAACAGTTGTTTTTATATGTTTATGCTGACCGTGCATCTCAGTATATTTATCTTAGTAATTAACCAACTTGATGCACAAAATTTTTGTTTTACAGTAAGTTTATTTCATGCCTCTACATGTTTTACAATAAGTTTATTTCATGCCTCTGCATGTTTTACAATAAGTTTATTTCATGCCTCTGCATGTTTTGAGCACCATATGCTCATCATACGGAAGTCAAAATTGTATTACACAGCCTCTGGTATCATCACACCTATAGGTGTGATGATACCAGAGGCTGTGTAATACAATTTTGACCTCCTTATGATAAGCACATGGTGCTCAAAACATGCAGAGGCATGAAATAAACTTATTGTAAAACAAAAATGTTGTGCATAAAGTTGGTTGATTACTAAGATAAGCAAACAGTTGTATTCCTATATTGTCTTGTTGGCCCCCTGCTCTGGTTCAGGGGAATGTATAAGCGTGAACAGAGCAATCTATTCATAAATAAATGCCGGTCAAAGCAAATGTAATTTAATTTTACTATGAAGCACTAATGATGTAATTTTGAACACCATCTAGAACTGGTTAATGTTTCTGGTAATTAGTTTACACTGTTAACTGTACGGTAATAAAGTAGTAGGAGCAGGTCTTTTGCCTCGTGCAGAACACAAACTTACATGTGCCGTAGTGGCATGGAGTTACGGATGAACTCACTAATACTAATACTGATAATATGAGCACAACACTTACTATAACAGCTGGACATGTTTCAGATGACAAACTCTGTATTAGTATAAGTTGCAGCCGCCTCATGCAGTATGCAACTACACGTCTGGTTAGACGCTGAGCCAATTGGTGATTAATTACTGACAAAATTGACACCACAATTCTTGATTATTGTTGCACTGTAATGTTGCCCTATGTACAAGTTTCACTAGTACGGTTTCCCATTTGAAAACTGCACTTTTTGTAGGATGGTTTCCCCCTTTTGAAGAAGACATACCCATACGCCTCTGCGTGGGAGCGGAGTCAGTGGTCAACTGACTAGCAAACGACGCTACTCGCCCACATAACCTGGCTTGAGACAAAGAAAGTGAACCAGTTTGATCTGGAAAAAAATCCCTGCCACATAAGCAGGAACATTCTGGAACAATCTCGTGACGATTACATCATCTACCTACGCCCTGGGAATGTTATGTAGGCATTAGGAGATGCACTCACATGATGCAACTTTAGTAACAAATACGAAGTTGAAAATAATGCACAAAATTAATACAAAAATTTGAACTCTAGCATGAAGAGTCTAGTGTTTCCATTATCTTGGCCATCACCTGTACATTGTCGTATTGACAATTCGCTGTTCCGTTTGTTCCATATTAACGCGAAACATCGCATTATGTGTTAAGATAATACTGAAACCTTGCTGTAAACAAATCTCAAGTTCTCTAATGTCAGGGCCGGACCTTTCTATGCAGTGGCAATAAATCGAATCACAAGCCAACAAATTCCAACCGTTGAGGACACCACAGCCTTCTAGACTGCGGACTGCGATGCGATGAAAATTACTGCGTGCAGAACGGACGTGAGTGAACTCCCTTGGTGCTAAAGGCAAAGCGCACGACCGTTGCCAGGTAACAGCAAGTGTTGTGACGTCAGCACCAACTATCGCAGTACACCTGAGTATCAGGACTGTCAGAATGAAGCGTCGCGCACAACTTTGAATTCCGGTTCAGAAATCGAGACAAAGTTAACAGCTTTGTTACACTGAATGTACTGGTGCTAAGTTGGTAGCATAGCCGACGTGGTTGTCACAAATAAGGAATGTTTTGGGGTTTTGTGACTTCGATACAAACGCTGTAGTTTGTTGCAGGTACGTAGCTTCGTAGTGGTGGTTTATGTTAACATTTGCTTTACTTTATGTTAACAGTTGCGTTGCTTTATGTTAATAGTTGCGTTGCTTTATGTTAATAGTTGCGTTGCTTTATGTTTACATTTGCGTTGCCTTATGTTAACATTTGCATTGCTTTATGTTAACATTTGCGTTGCTTTATGTTAACAGTTGCGTTGCTTTATGTTAACAGTTACGTTGCTTTATGTTAACAGTTGCGTTGCTTTATGTTAAAATTTGCATTGCTTTATGTTAACATTTGCATTGCTTTATGTTAACAGTTGCGTTGCTTTATGTTAACATTTGCATTGCTTTATGTTAACAGTTGCGTTGCTTTATGTTAACATTTGTGTTGCTTTGTTAACAGTTACGCTGCTTTATGTTAACAGTTGCGTTGCTTTATGTTAACATTTGCGTTACTGTATGTTAACATTTGCATTGCTTTATGTTAACATTTGCATTACTTTATGTTAACAGTTGCGTTGCTTTATGTTAATAGTTGCGTTGCTTTATGTTAACATTTACATTGCTTTATGTTAACATTTGCATTGATTTATGTTAACATTTGCATTGATTTATGTTAACATTTGCATTGATTTATGTTAACAGTTGCGGTGCTTTCATTGCCAAAACAAATATATATTTTGTTCCATATTAGAATAAAAATATATACTTCCTAAAATTTGATCTGTGTGTGATTTGCCACCGAAAGAAAGAAACACAGAAAGGAAGAGAGAAAAGCAGAGAGAAAGACAGAATGTAATACAGACAGAAAGTAGTAAAGAAAGAGAGAACCGAAGACAAAAAGAAAGATGAAAATAGAAGTAAGGAAAGAAAGAAGGAAACGTAGAGGGTTACAAAGATAGAAAGTAAGAAAAGAAATACACTAAGGAAAGGAGAGAAAGAAAGGAAGAATGTAATAGGTAAAATAAGAAATAAGAAAGGGAAAGAAAAGAGAAGGGAAAAGAAGAAAGCGACAAAGGCAAAAAAGGACAAACTGACAGAAAATAGAGGAAGGGAGCATGTGACAAGCGAAGACACAAATGCAGTGCGAACTTTCTCTTGCCAGTTGAGGTTCTTGCAGGCTCGCAGTAGACTGGCCGCTTTTGTTCGGTCTTCATGAGTTCATTTTCACTGATACTGTCAACAAGACGTCTGCTCATTGGCATCATTGTCAAACAAGCAACCAACAAGATGATCCTACTGCTCTTCTCGTCCAACTGTGCTGCCAGTTGGTATGGTATGTGTCTCAGACGTTGGGTTGTCGTAGCGTCGTGACACTTGTGTCGGGTCTCCATGGCGTTTGCCCTACGTGCGCTGTCCTAATGCGACGGCCTGTCGGCGGTTCAAGTGTCAGGGGAGGATCATTGTCAGCCCTCAAAACGGGATGTTTCTTACTGCCGGCTGCCAGAGGACTTAAAAGGTGGAAAAAACTTAACCTTGGCTTGCAAGTAACATGTGTGAAAATCTTAAACTGGCGTTCCCTTTGCACATTATACTCAATTTGTGCTCTTGTGTTCCCACTGCATTCTTAGTCCTTTTTAGCTTTCGTTGTATCAAAGAACGTCTAGGCAGAGAATTTGAATTCAAGCAGTAAAATAAAGACAAATTCACAGAAAACTTTCAACAGATCTTATTTATTAAGGAATTTAGTTGCAACGAATATGATGTCATCAGAAGACCCTAGAGTCATCAAATTAGAAATGATCTCAGTGCCATGACCGTGTTTACAAGAGCTAGCCAGTTGTCCCTGTCCTGAGCCAGCTTAATCCAGTCCACGCGTTTCCATCCTATTTCTCTAAGATTCATTTGAATTTTATCCTTCAATCTACGCCTACGTCTTCCAGCTGGCCTTTACCTTCAGGTTTCCCAACCAAAACCCTGTATGAACATCTCCTGTTTCCCATGCGTGCCACACACTCCGCCCATCTCGTCCTTTTGGTTTGATTACCCCAGTAATTTGGATCTTCCCATTCCTTGCTGCATTTCCTGTACGCAACTGTGCAAATGCCCGGTAGCGATGCGCCCACGTCACAGCGCGGCGACATGCTCCGTCTCCATCAGCAGGTCCGTGCGGTGAGGACACTTTGCAAATCCACTGAGCTATGACGCGGCACTTAGTCCAGCGCATTTCAGTCGATTTGTGCGCTGTGGGAGTGTACAAATGTTACGGCTGCACATTCTCTATCGATCCTCACACAAGACACCTTGGTATAATGTCAGCATTCGTGCCCCGTGCTCTGGTACGCCGTGCTACGCTGTCTATTCACAGAATATATTTTATCTCAGCCTTTCCACGATCTTCCGCCTTTCCTGGAGGCCTGAAAAGGGAACTCGTGACCTGTGACACTGTGTAACGTTAGGTACAGAATTGCAGTAGCAGCTAATCAAGAACTTAGCGTTTTGTGGAACCCGAAATTCCAGTCCTATATTCACGTTAGCCCTGTCACTTGTCTCTCTCCTGAGCCAGATTAATCCAGTCGACTTGTCTTCCCCTGTGTAGTTACGGTCCATTGTAATTGTACCCTCCCATTTATTCCACTTCACTCTGCACTGTAAGCTGTTACGTACTGCCGGCGCTGCAAGCTACAGGTATTGATTTGTATCTGTGTTTTCGTCGTTTTGTCAGACTGTTGGACAGATCTGTTCGGTTCCATGCAGTTGTTCACTTTGTTTGACCAAGCGATAGCTGCAGCCATACAGATGTTCGTTCACAACTTTGCTAACAGCGATAACGTCTCTACGCCAGTCAGAAATGTGAAACCAACCTTGAAGCCATCACCACCACAATTATAAAAAGAACCGTCTGTCTAAGCCAACTGCTCCATAGCTCGTAGAATGCTCTATCTTACCTCAAACTAGTTAATTTATCTTACCTCAAACTAGTTAATTAAGCCTTCATCTTTTTTATTTGAACACGGTGTTCGTACCGCACAGTAAACACACACCTCTCGGTTATAAAAACCAGCCAGCTAACGTTGTATAGGGAAATAATCGCTGTTTGTTCTGAGATCCACACAAAACGCGTAAATACAGTGTGTGGGCAGAACGCAGGATTTCTGAATGTTAAAACCCATGGGCCGCGAAATAAGAACTCATGGCCGATCAGATCTTATTGCAGTAAATATTATAACGTGTCCTTTCATGTACATATTTCTAAAATTTCATGTGTTAAACGTAACGTTTTAAAATTTGAATATTATGGCATTTCCTTGAAAGATTCAGCAAAAATCGTTTTAAACTCACCAGTTTTATTTAGTTTCTGGTTCGTGGAGTTCAGACTGTTTGTTTTAGTGACGGGGGGTTTTTTCGTAGTTGTCTCCGTGTCCTTGTCTGTCCCCGTCTGCCTCCCCCCCCCCACAACAATATGTTATTCATTGTCGTGCTTCCCTCCCCACCCGCTCGACCGTCCACGTAGGTTGTACTGCAGCCTAATTTTAGTGCAGTCGCGCGCTCAAGGTGTGGTTCTGTCACACTTTACTGTATTGTGCAGCGGCAGACCCAGCGCCTGTATACAATCAGACACACTAACTTGAAGACTAGAGAGAGAAAGACGTAAGATGCCGTAGAGGGTAAAGACAAAGGAACAGTGGGTGACACTTTGGGGGGGTGGGAGAGCATTATTTGTGAAGATTAAAATGAAACCATATAATATATAAAGATCCAGTTCGTACCACACAAAGAACACAGTCTGCCTCCATTAGAAAAAACGAATATTATGTAGGAAAGTCATGTCGGTTTACTGTAAGCCATCAGTACACTGTGTGTAAAAATGCAGCGTTTAGGCTTGTTTGACACAGTAATAGAAAGAGCGAAGTAAGTGGAGACCTCGTCCATTCGTCCTTCTGCGACCTAGCATTAGGGGCTAAAATATTTGTCGACTTTTCATAACATTTGGCATAGGAGTTCTTGACAAGAAGCCATCAGAAAGTGGGCCAGTGAATCGTACTTGGTTCGAGGAGCGTGCGGACTGCTACGAGTGATTTCCGTATTTTTGGAGCGATTTGAGTGAAATCCGCAGGACACTGCAGAACATGGCGCACGATGTGTGCATTGCTAAATACAGAACTGTAATTCTGTGGCTGTGATATTCGGTCTGTCAGGTAAAAGGAAGAGGGAGCAAGTGACAGAACACTGCATAGTGAGGAGCATCATGGTATTTACTGCTCACCGAATATTGTTCTGGTGATTAAATGAAAGAGGATTAGATGGGCGGAACATGTGGCACGCATGGAGGAGAGGAGATGCGCATACAGGGATTGGTGGTGAAACCTGAGGGAAGGAGAACGCTTGGAAGTCCTAGGCGTGGATGGAAGGGTAGTATTAAAATGGACATTGAAGAATGGTACTGAACAGCGTGGAGTGGATTTATGTGGTTGAGAACAGGAATAGGTGGCGGGCTGTTGTGAACACGGCAGTGACGTTGCGGGATGTTTCTTGACTAGCTGACCATCTGTCAGCACTTTGCACGTTAAGCACCGTCTGGATGGAAGGACTAAGGAAGCCCGGCGGTGCGAAGTGTTTTTTACATCCGCTGCACTTGGTGGCCACGAGTGGGACAAAAAACTGCTGGAAGAGCGGGCGGGTACAGCATTTGCTGAAAAATTCTGCAGACAGCAAGGCACGACTGCCAGAGGCGAAGTGGCATTCGTTAGTAGTAGTAGTAATAGTAGCAGCATCAATAGCAGCAATAATAGTAGCAGTAGCAGTAACAGTAGCAGTAGCAGAATTGGAATTGCGCACACAAATGTGTGTCCCACGCTGTTCATGTTGCTGACAGTTCGTTTATAATCTTTCATAGACATCGGCCTGTCAGTAGTAGCGATAAATACACGTTTGTCGAAACGTCGCCTGTAAACAGTACATGCTTCAGACTTACGCATTATTTGTCATTTTCCGCCATGTTTCTTCGAGCAATGATGTGTAGGGCTGGGAGGGGGGAGGGGAAGGAAAGTGAAACGATGTTTGGAGTCATTTGCAAGTGTTTGGGTCTGCAGTGCAGTAAAACTGGCTGTTAGGCTCCTCAGCAATGACCCATTTTTTCGCGAAAACAGTTAATGGTCGTCAAAACTTCTGCACACACAGACCGGCCCTCATAACTCTATATACTTTGTTTCTTACGGACGGAAGTATGCCGGTTGACGTGGCATTTTGACCAGGCTGAAGACTCCGTCCGTCGCGACGCTCTGTATTGCGCGTTGCGACGCGATAGGCTCATTTTGGTGAAGATGAAATTGTTCCTTTACCTGCCTTGAAGGCTTATTGGTGGATTGGAGGTATAGCCCCACTCATTCATAACTTCGGCACTGAATGGATATGATTGAACAGCCTTACGTCCCAGCCGCTTTACCCACGGACAGTGAGCCCCTATAAACCCATCGAGGAGGTTGGGGGGGCTCCAGTGCCAATCTGGACGATTTAGAGAAGGGAAAATAATTTTTTTGCCGTTGTCGGTATTTGACCCCGGACTATTCAGGACATAAACATATTTTTTGTGAGATGTCATTAGGTGTGGCTGCTGCACAGTCTGTCACAGCGGCAGAGTGCGCAGTCCTACTGACAGTAATCAGTGTTCAGCTGTTGTGCAGGCGACCGTCAGAATGCAACAAGACACTGACTGTTCTGTGTCATTGTATCCAACCGGATGCGATTCGCAGGATGATCTGGTCGTCGAATAATACAAACTGGTGTCTTTTGAAGGGACGCTGCTTTTAATTTGATAGATATTTACAACCGAAGTGGCATCTACACATCTTGCATGCACTTAACGGACTGGTGAAAATTTCCAACTCAATTGACGTAAATTCTGTCTCTATACTCGTATTCCTCCTCTGTCGTGCTAAATGTTATTTCTCGCTTTAAAAGTTAACGTAAAGTTTTTACCTGAAAAATTATAGCCCATGTGGAATAAGGCAATATGTCCTGCAGAAGGGTGGTCAACTTTAATGGGTGTTGCTATTTAATGTCATACATGGGAACTCGTTTGAAATTATATGAATCATTCCGTTTGGCTGTGAACTGTATAATCCTCTCATTCCATTGCAGTAAATCGATTTTTTGACATCTGCGTTTATACTTTAAACGTAAAGTTGAAGTACCTTTATGACGTCATGCAATTTGATAAGTTCCGAAGTTTTGTAGAGAGATGTAACTTTCACATTAATTGAAAATGCTATCTCTGCGACTACATTTCGTTAGTCTTCCTAATAATGTATACTTTCTATTTTCGGTTGATAATTTTAATCTATTTGTACACAATAAACCAATCATGTGTGACAGTATGATGTTCAGACTTACTTTTCGCAAATTTCATTACACCGCAACAAAATGCGCGCATTTATTTTAGCGTAAACAGTTAAATTTTCTTCATGCAAAGCCGTTAGCTCACTAGTTCCATGATGCAGTGCGGCTGGCAATGTGAGCCGATACTGACATCCTGTATGCAGGTGCACAGTGTGAGCTGGTACTGACATCCTGTATGGAGTTGTACAGTGCGAGCCGATAATGACATTCCATATGCAGGCTCACAGTGTGAGCTGATACTGACATCCTGTATGGAGTTGCAGATTGTGAGCTGATACTGACATCCTGTATGGAGTTGCAGAGTGTGAGCTGATACTGACATCCTGTACGTATGCAGTTGCACAGCCATTGGTGTCACATTCTGCTGCAACTACCAGGTGAAATTAATTAATTAAATTGTAAGAATAGAGAGAACAAAAACTACACGACACAGTAGGTCGAATGAAGGTGTCTGCTTTAATGTCATGTGCTTGTTTTGTGAGGAAGTGACGTGGACTTCACACTTTTGTGTCGTGGTTACCGGGTTTCCACCTACAGATGGCAGCTCTTCCATAGATGGAATTAAAGCTTGCTGCGTTCCAGTGGTTACCATAATCTTGGCTAGTGAGTGACGTAAATGTTGTTGAAACTCGGAGTGATCTTAAGGCGTATTTGTGTAGAAATTTGGAAGACTCTTTCCTTACAAATACTTCATTCTTAGTGTTTCTATTGAAGAACTTTCACTAAGCTTAACGGACGATAGAAACATCGGCGATTACGTTAGTATATCTTAGAATCGGTTTGTTGTTGTCGATGGAACGTCTTAATTGTTTGTAATGTCGTGCAGTCGACAGTAGTGGAAGGTTGGGCTGTGGAACAGCTGAAGTTAAATATGATTTGTTGCGTCTATCATTGCTAACTCTAGATGATCTTCCTAGGGGTTGTTTCGGTTAACGTTCGGTTCCGGTCATTGTCGCACTGTAGATGAACTGATTGTATTCGCAAAGTCTCTTTACCTTTCTCAACGTCTTTCTTTAAAGGAGAAGGAAACAACACGAGTTCCAGTTCTGCAATTCTGAAGCCGTGCAATCCTGTTGCAACTTCCCGATTTCCCACTCTCAAAGCTTAACGCTGAACACCCTTATGATGCCAGACATCTCCTAGCAGCTCTCTGTTAAGAGAGTCATGTGTCCCCCACTCTCTTCTTTTCCTTGAATAATTTGATGTTCTGTAATTAGAACACGACAGCCAATGTGCGTATAACGTAACGATGAGACGCGTTCGTGCAACCATTGTTGCGGTGGAAAAGCAATAAGTGTTACATATGCTGAGTGCGTGTTTGTAGACTTATGTGTCCAGCATGGAATTCCTTTCCTGCTCCCCGGTTTTCTTCCACATCCCATCAACGGCATGATTTTCGGGAAAAGGTTATTGAACGTAAAATGTGTGTTTTGATGTCTTCTACAGCTTTTGTGTGAAACATTTCGCATTATATGAAGAACCGAGCCACATGTGATCAAAAATGTATATCGGTCTTCATGTAAAGTGCCGTTATTCTTGTTAGATTTTAATGAAACTTGAATTTTCTCGACAGATTTTGGAAAAATATCAAATATCCAGTTTCATGAAAATCCCTTCAGTGGGATCCCAGTTCCAGGCATACAGACGGACAGACATATGTGACTAATCTGATAGTCGCTTTTCGCAATTTTGCGAACGCGCCTATGAATGGGAATCCTGACCCAGCTGCATCATGTTGGTGTTTCACCGTGTTCACGCCTTTTGTCTTCAACTAGTACTGCTGATTGCCTTTGGCTAGGGCCCTCACACGACGTCCACAGATTTGACGACAGCACAGTGCTCACACACAATACACAGTGGTTGCTAGACGGAGAATACAGCGGATGTTAAAGACAAAATTCTTTCTGTCGAATTATTTTCTTCCATTCGTTATGTTTTAATCCTGCTGCAAAACATTTCCCTTCGGCCAGTCATGGCTGCAGCACACCACTAACAATCCCTACAATGTCTCACCGTGGCAGTACAATTGCCAGAACTTCAGCGAAACAATTACCAGCGCCTGTTCTGTATTTCACAGGGACCAGTTCTGAGAAAGTCCTCATTGACGCCCCTAGTAACAACCGGAAGACCTCTGTCTGTAGTGTTCACTTCAGTCGATACGCCACACAATGTTACAGCTGTCTGTCAGCTGACAGTGCATGTCGCCTGCGAAATAATTCTAATAATTGTCTACCGTGTTTATAAACTGATGGGTTTGAAATACTGGTGTTTTTCGGGATATAGTGTTTGTGCTGCCATCTTTAGAAATTTCCTTGCAATCACACATTCCCTAAATGGTTTTAGTTCTTTGGTATAATTTGTGAAATAACCAAAAATGCACGGACTGCTGTTTTATTTATCAGCAAGAGACAATGTCTTGTTGCCGCTGCAGATAAGACTTGGGATATTTCCGGGTTTCTGCTCTTAGCTTCCTTCCACGGACATGAAGCTTGTCTTAATGTGCAGCTGCTTGCTGGCAGAGCAACGTGCATTCATTTGGCGCTGACACCCACTAATTGCAAATGGAACAAACAGTTTTATCTCGCAGTACAGGAAAACACTTCACAATATTTTAAAGTTCAAGACTCTCGTTTTTTCACCCTCCGCTTCATTTTGAAACGAGAATCACAAAAAAAAAAAAAATACAGAGAGACTCAAAAAGGTACGACAACACTGCTTGCTTGCAGTGGATACAGTCGTCAGAATTGAATCTAGCGGTACAGTCGCCAGAATAAAATGTAGTTGTTACTGTCACCAGAATACAAGTTATAGGTTACAGTCGCCAGAATACAATCTGTTTGTTATAGTCGCCAGAATAAAATCTAGACTTTACAGTCACCAGAAAACACCATAGAAGGTACAGTCGCCAGAATAAAGTCTAGGGGTACAGTCGCCAGAATAAAAGCTAGAAATACAGTCGCCAGAATAAAAACTAGTTGTAACAGTCGCCAGAATACAATCTACAGCTTAGAGTCCCCAAATACAAGCTAGCAGTTAAAGCTTCAGTCCTAAATACAAAGCCGGTCACATCGTAGCCTCTGCGGTGCTGTAAGGAAATGACAGCGCGATTCAGCTGTATACATCGGTGTTCCACAATCCAAATTATATTTCATCCGACGGAACAGTTACATTAGCGTTTTTACCCTAATCTCCATAACAGCAAACAGCCGGCGCAATGTGTGAACGATGGAAGGCAATTGATAGATGTATGAGTTAGCTATTTGTGGAGACTGCCCACCCCGAACTAACGCCCAAGCTAAGCACACGAAGAGCCTCACGTCTATTACCCCTCCGTTCCTTCATGGTTCGTTATAGGGTGAACTGCATTTTTATTTTGGAGTGCTGGAATTACAAAGACGGAACTGCAGATCGGTCAATTGTACCTGGCCGTCTGCACAGCGTAGCGTGTTGTAATGCCTTCGTATACGAATAGCCTACTGGTGCGTCGTGTTGTGGATCGTCTAAAGTGGTTTACTCTCGTTTTCGCGAAACAAAACCATTGTTTAACAACCCCGTTGTGTTCAGTTGACCTTACAAATACGCCCTGTTCAGTCGGCCGCACAAATACGCACTGTTCAGTCGACCGCATAAATACGCACTGTTCAGTCAACCGTACATATACGCACTCTCCAGTGGACCGTAAAAATAAGCACTGTTCAATCGACCGCACAAATACGCACTGTTCATTCGACCATATAAATAGCACTGTTCAGGCGACCGCACAAATACACAGTCGACCGTACAAATACGCACAGTTCGGTCGACTGTACAAATACGCACCGTTCAGTCAACCCTACAAATAAGCAGTGTTCAATCGACGTACAAATACGCACTGTTCATTCGACCGTACAAATACGCACTGTTAAGTCGACCGCACAAATACACGCTGTTCATTCGACCGCACAAATACGCACTTTTCAGTCGACCGTACAAATACGCACTGTTCTTTCGACCGTACAAATACGCACTTTTCAGTCGACCGCACAAATACGCACTGTTCAGTCGACCGTACAAATACGCACTGTTCAGTCGACCATACAAATACGCACTGCTCTCTCCAACACAACAACTTTTAATTTATTTTTTCTTGTTTTTACTCTGCACATTGGACGGTCCTTGTATCGAACTCCGGTGGGGCGAGATTTTTCGCACCTGTCTAGACCGGCCTTGGGGCCCACTCAGCCTCCTGTACAATGGGTACCGGGTCTTTTCCGGAGGTAAAGAGCGGCCGGGACGTGACGCTGACCCCTCACCCCTTCTAGGGCCGTGGTCAAGAAAGAGTAGAGCTATACCTCTGCTTCCCCTATGGGCCGTACGGCCTGTACAGAGCCTCAGTGCCTGTACAAGGGTGCATTTACTGTGCACATATCGATTGATGTCATCATCAGGAGCTCTTTACAAATCCTCAAAACCAAAGTAAAATGCTATTTCTGAGATCTCTCAAATATTACAAACTATGTTTCCATATATTATTACGATAAAATTGTAATACCGATTATATTCAATGTAGTTACCATGTGGTATGTTAAAATCATCGCTGTAGTGTTTTGGGGGATGTTTTGGGATTCCATTTCCTATAGTGATGATTAAAAGTTAACAATTAAAACTTGTTTGCACTCAACAGTCCATAACTGTCACTCGTCTCATTGTTTATTTTCCTTTATACATTTTTGCTTCTTTAATTTTTTAGTCTGTTACTTTGGTTTCAAGGTTTTGTAGAAAGAGCATGATAGCATGGTGACTGTCGACATCGACGGAAACAAGTAGCATTAAAATGACAGACATTAAGAGTTGCTGTGTTGACGTGCAGTGCTTTGTAATATACACATCTGTAGCAGCTTTAGCACAAAATGTCGTTATAAAACGATACTGACATAAATCTAAACACTGAAAATGATTACCGCAGTCGCAGTGTTGAAACGTCCTCACCAATAATTGTTCCGGCACTGAACATGTGATCCATATTGTTGAGCATGAGACAGCATTGTTGTGTGTGTGTGTGCCGCAGGTAGCCTGCCTGCACAATGTTAACATGACATTTAGGGTGAAGTAGTATGTTGTTGTGTCGTTGTACTGTTTGTGACCTTATATTGCATTGTTGTGAGGCGTTGTTGTTGTTGTTGTTGTTCGTAGTTTCTCTTTGATGCAATGTGATCAACGTAATGTGGATACTCTGATGACGTAGACGTGTAATAGTTGTGGAAATGTGGATTTTTATTTTTGAAGTGTATCGGGTGAGGAGCGTGTTTCTGTTTGAGCAGTGTACTGTTAGTGAGTGAAGTAAGGTTGTTTGGATGAAAATAACAATGCGAATATTGGGCGTACTGAAAGACTTGTGTGGGACACTGAGAGACAAGGCGAATGTCTTCAGTACATCTCAGTCAGAATAATACCGTCATAAATGTGTGTCTCCAGTACAGGCACCCCATTTCACATGAGCCCGAAACTTGCGATGTCACTCCCAGACGGTGAACTAGACCATTCAAATTTTACCGTCAGCTTTGGCATCCTCCAACGTACTATTGGTGACTCTTCCGACCACTTATGCCCCTGTCTGTTCCATCATATCACCTCCTTCTACAGCGTCTTGAACTTAATGATGACCCTCAGTGACTTACTGAGTCATCGAATCGTTCAGCAAAACTATTCAGCAAATGATGTACTGTGGGGTCGGAGGGCGTGCCTTTCGTTATTTCTTGTAAGCGTAACTAAGAAGGGGAGAAGCTACTGTCTTGATGTCGGGCATTGACAAGTAACATTGTCGCGTTCAGGCCAGTCAGTTGTTGTCTGACTGAGCAGTGCCTGCAGGTCTGCAGGCTTTCTGTATTTCAGACAAAAGCAAGAAGAAGACGGGGACGAGAAGGTAAACAAATAGGAACTGCAGCACCAGGTGCAACTTTTCGGGCACAAGTGGATGTTTGTTGTTGTTACAAGTGGGCAAGCAAAATGCTTGCCAATTTTTAATGTTTCACTCTTTGAGTTCCGAGTTCCGTAAAAGGGTGAATTAATAATAATAATAATAATAATAATAATAATAATAATAATAATTGGACAAAAACACTGGTATGAACATTTGCCAAAATTAGTAGAAACAAGTCAAGGAGGCAAGGTAACCTTATTGTGGAACCAACAAATACAAACTGACAGAACTATCCCCAACAACAAACCAGACATTATAATCCATGATAATGAAAAGGGAACATGCGTGTTAATAGAAGTTGCAATCTCAGGAGACAGAAATGTGATTAAAAAAGAAACCGAGAAGATTCTAAAATATAAAGACCTTACAATAGAAATGCAGCGCATGTGGAATGTAAAAACAAAGGCGATACCGGTAATAATAGGGGCGACTGGGACTGTTTCAGAGTCATTCAGAAAATACATGAGCAACATACCAGGAAAACTTTAAGTCAAGGAACTCCAGAAAACAGCCATATTGGGCACTGCACACACACTTCGGAAAGTACTAATGTAAAAGTACAATAGATTCAACGCAGAAACTAACGATATAATAACCATGAATAGTAACAACAGAATAGCTGCAACACGGTGTTCTCTAGGGACATAGTTTGTCTCAGGAATATAAGTATAAATACCCTGCGTAAAGGAGATGATGATGATAAGCAACAGGTTGTAAGCCGTTCCACTTTTCTCCCATCAAAATCGGTGTTCAATATTCTATTTTTTTACTTGGTTGAGCTACTTTTCTACCGTCCGCCAGAATGTGTTCACACTAAACTTGCAGTGCGGGTATCGCTTATTCGTGATAAATGCTGTGACCACTTGGATCTGTAATCGACAGTAATACGATTTCGACTGTATTTGTTAAGTTCGTCTCTAATGTCTTGGTGTGTATTAAGGTCATATAATTCATATCCTGCAGCCGACCTCAGAAATTTCATTTCCGCTCTCAGTTTTTCTTTCATGCTGCCCTAATAAAGCCCAATTCCCACACCCAGATGTGTCACCGTTATATATTTTCAACACTGTGTCCTTATTACTTGTTTTAAAGGTTCATTGCATGGTTACACACACACACACACACACACCAAACACCACACACACACACACACACACACACACCACACACCACACACAAACACACACACACACCGCACACACACACACCACACACA
>Ga0123354_10007958_pt1 | contig 16070 bp, 10 predicted proteins | sample TergutLab28metaG_2_FD_97872 | JGI IMG/M metagenome (GOLD analysis project Ga0123354, IMG submission 97872) | Labiotermes labralis P4 segment gut microbial communities from Petit-Saut dam, French Guiana - Lab288 P4 | ecosystem: Host-associated > Arthropoda: Insects > Digestive system > Gut ...
AATCGTTACCTTCTCTTCTGAGTTTCAAACGGTCATAACTCCGTAAACGTCCAAAATCGGACACATGTTTATATGAACTTTTTTGATCACAAAGACCTAGGAAATCACCTCCTGCAGTTATGCGCTAAAGTCGTGAAACACCCTGTATATATATATACATATATATATATATATAGCAGGGTTCAACACCGAGAGGAACTGACTGACTGGCTGGCTGTCTAAAAGTCTGACCATCTGACTTAATGTGACCTTGAGATTTTCTTCTGCTCTGCTTCATACACATGGTGAAGAAGGTTAGAAGGACTTCAATACAAGAGGCGGGTAAACCCGAAAGCCGAATGTACTCATCAGATAGAAGCCACGAAAAATTAAAGAAAGATAAAGTAAGGTTATGTTCGTCTCGGGAAGTGAAAGTACCTCTAATATGATGCATGCGCGTAACCCAGCACATCACCAGTTAAATATCGTCATTTCCAAAATGCTACGTAGGTGTGAGAACATCACAGTTCCACGTGTGTAACCCGGGCTGACGTAGCAGATGGGAACGCGCACACAGCGCTCAGTATAGTGATGGTGGGGAAGCTATGGGGAATCGGGTTCTAATCCTCTAATCCTCTAAGCCCACGCAATGTGGAACATTATTCATTTGTCAGCCGTTAATTTTACAAGAACAATGACGTTATTCAATTGCCAGTTCTTTGGGAACAATGGCGAGGTCACAGTCCTTTATATACCAGCACTGATATTGTAATTTTATTTCTGTCCAATTTATTCCTGTCATATCTCCTTTTTAGGCGCGTTCGTAAAACTGGGTGAAGCGACTACTAACTTCGCGTCTGTTGTCATGGAAAAACGCTCCTCCCATGGAAAGGATTTTCATGATATTTAATGTTTGAGCATTTTTTGAAAACCTATTAAAAATCCAAGCTTCATCAAAATCTGACAAGAATAAAGGGTAATTTGCATGAAGACCGATGTACGTTCATGATAAGACCTCGCTTGATGACTCGTAGAAAAAAAACATTTCAGAGAAAATTGTAGAGAAAATCAAAAAAAATTTTATGTTCACACGCTTTTTTTTTTCGAAAATCATGCCGTGTATGAGATAAAATGAAAAAAAATTCTGTAGAACCAGACAGGCCAAACAAGAGCATAATACGGCGCATGCGCATTTTACGCTGCAAACTAAGGCTACAAACACACCCTCATAATATATAATACTTATTGTTTTTCCACGGCAACAATGGTTACGCGAACACGCCTTCGTATTACGTAATATACTTGATTGTCTCTCTTATTTGGCCTATCGTCTGTCAGTGCCAGTACTCATATTAGTCGTAGAACGCAGGATTATTTCAAAATGGATTCCAAACTAAAGGATTTTGATGTGGCTCAGAAGAGTGTTGAAAGGAGACGTTTAATAACGTCAGTTAGGAACTACCGACTTTATGAAAGAAAATTTCTCCAGTAGATGAAAACATATCAGTTTTGAATTTAGAGAAATTTCTACTGTAAAGATAAAATAGTTCTTGCTTGTCTGTGTTTGGGGAAGGTAAGATTGTATAGAGATTAGGCTATGGCTGGCTATTGGTTAGACTACCGAGGAATCCGGGCTCGATTACAGAAAGAGAGCGGGATACTTTCTTCTCCAAGTCGCGCAAGCCCACGCAGCTGCCTGCGGTTACCAAGGGCACTTCACCCAGGTGCAGACAGGCCAGGGTAGGAAGCTCACCACTCAGTTCCATCCATCTCCAAACTGAAACTTCGTGGGTTATGTCTCATCTACCCTACTAGCCTACATGTCATGGCGCTTAATTAAGGACAATGAAAAATTTACCTTTTTCGGGTTTAGGTTTTCGACCACGAATATGCGGTGCTGCATTTTATTTTCCCGCCACATACGAGTGAGCGTTTGTGTCAGATAAACATGCTGCCTCCAGATTCAGGAGATAAAAATAAGTTATTTAGGGATAAACAGTAGGAGATACATGTAAGGTAGAACAGCTTCTCATTAGAAAAATATACGTCGTCACTTCAGATGTCTATAACCCTACTATTTAAACCATGATGACAGTCTGAAATTGATATGTAGCTCATTGGTTCGTGTACAGATGTTGTTAACGGTTGTGAGGAAAAAAACATCTGTTTAATTTATTGAAAGGGGCGTCACATAGTACTTGGGTTCATAGCGCCGGGCGACCCTTGTTATTTCACATTACCAGCTAAGCAAAAGACTGAAGAAACTACGAAATGTCAAGAAAAACGTCAGTAAGGCCTCCAGATGTAGAACTGAATTGAAAAATCCACAACGTTAAAAAGCAATGCACTGTCCCAGCGACATATTATTCAACACCTGTGCAACGTACAAGTGGCACAAGAGGAAAGAGCTGTGAAACGTACCAGAGGCACAACAGGAAACAGCAGTGCAACGTACCAGTGGCACAACAAGAAACAGCTGTGAAACGTACCAGTGGCACAACACTAAACAGCTGTGAAACGTACCAGTGGCACAACACGAAGCAGCTGTGAAATGTACCAATGGCACAACACGAACAATTATGCAATTTACCAGTGGCACAACAAGAAACAGCTGTACAACGTACCATTGGCCAACGCGAAACAGCTTGAAACGTACCAATGGCACAAGAGGAAAGAGCTGTGCAACGTACCGGTGGCACAATACGAAACATCTGTGAAACGTACCAATGATACAACAAGAAACAACTGTGCAACGTACCAGTGGCACAACACGAAACAGCTTGCAAAGTACCATTGGCACAATACGAAACAGCTGTGCAATTTACCAGGGGCAAAAGAGTAAACAGCTGTACAACATACCACTGGCAGAACACGAAACAGCTGTGAAAAGTACCAATGGTACAACACGAAACAGCTGTGAAACGTACCAGTGGCACAACATGAAACAGCTGTGAAACGTACCAGTGACACAACAGGAAACAGCTGTGCAATTTACCAGTGGCAAAACAGGAAACAGCTGTGAAAGGTACCAGAGGCACAACACGAAAAAGCTGTCAAACGTACCAGTGGCACAACACGAAACAGCTGTAAAACGTACCAGCGGCACAACAGGAACCAGCTGTGCAACGTACCAGTGGTACAGCAGGAAACAGCTGTGAAACGTACCAGTGGCACAACAGGAAACAGCTGTGAAACGTACCAGTGGCACAACAGGAAACAGCTGTGAAAATTACCAGTGGCAAAACAGGAAACACATGTGAAACGTACCAATGGCACAACACGAAAGAGATGTGCAATTTCCCAGTGGCACAAAACGAAATAACTGTGCAACGTACCAGTGGCACTATACGAAACATTTGTGCAATTTACCAGCGGAACAACAGGAAAGAGCTGTTAAACGTACCAGTGGCACAACACTAAACAGCTGTGAAATGTACCAGTGGCACAACACGAAACAGTTGTGCAATTTACAAGCGACACAACAGGAAAACAGCTGCGAAACGTACCAGTAGGACAACGCGAAACAGCTGTGCAACGTACCAGTGGCACAACGCGAAAAGGCTTGAAGAGTATCAATGGCACAACAGGAAACAGCTGTGCAACGTACCAGTAGCACAACAGGAAACATTTGTGAAACGTACCAATGGCACAACAGGAAACAGCTGTGCAACGTACCAGTGGCACAACGCGAAACAGCTGTGAAAAGTACCAGAGCCACAACAGGAAACAGCTGTGCAACGTATAAGTAGCACAACAAGAAACAACTGTGCAACGTACCAGTGGCACAACACGAAACAGCTGTGAAACGTACTAGTGGCACAACACGAAACAGCTGTGAAAAGTACCAGTGGCACAACACGAAACAGCTGTGAAACGTGCCAATGGCACAACACGAAAGAGCTGTGATACATACCAATGGCACAACCAGAAACAGCTGTGAAAAGTACCAATGGCACAACAGCAAACAGCTGGGAAACGTACCAGTGTCGCAACACGAAATAGCTGTGATACATACCAATGGCACAACACGAAACAGCTGTGAAACGTACTAGTGGCACAACACGAAACAGCTGTGAAACGTACCAGTGTCGCAACACGAAATAGCTTTGCAATTTACCAGTGTCACAACACGAAATAACTGTGCAACGTACCAGTGGCACAACACGAAACAATTGTGCAATTTACCAGCGGCACAACTGGAAACAGCTGTGAAACGTACCAGTGGCACTACACTAAACAGCTGTGAAATATACCAATGGCACAACTCGAAACTGTTGTGCAATTTACAAGCGGCACAACAGGAAACAGCCGTGCAACGTACCAGTGGGACAAAAAGAAACAGCAGTACAACCTACCAACACAAAACAGTTGTGCAATTTACAAGCGGCACAGCAGGAAACAGCTGCGCAACGTACCAGTGGCACAACGCGAAACAGCTTGAAACGTATCAATGACACAACAGGAAATAGCTGTGAAACGTACCAGTGGCACAACACGAAACATCTGTGAAACGTACCAATGGCACAACAGGAAACAGTTGTGCAACGTACCAGTGGCACAACACGAAACAGCTCTGAAAAGTACCAGGGGCACAACATGAAACATCTGTACAACATACCAGTGGCAAAACACGATACATCTGTGAAACGTATCAGCGGCACAACCGGAACCAGTTTGAAACGTACCAGTGACATAACAGGAAACAGCTGTACAACGTACCAGTGTTACAACAGAAAACAGCTGTGAAACGTACCATTGGCACAACATGAAACAGTTGTGAAACGTACCATTGGTACAACAGGAAACATCTGTGCAACGTACCAGTGGCACAACAGGAAACAGCTGTGAAACGTACCAGGGGCACAACACGAAACAGCTGTACTACGTGTCAGTGGCACAAAACGTAACAGCTGTGCATTTTACCAGTGGCACAACAAGAAACAGCTGTAAAATCTATCAGTGGCACAACACGAAACAGCAATACAGTCTTCTAACGGCAGAGATATGTTAGCGCTGTGTGCACTAGCAACAATTTATTCATAGCGGAGGTTATTTTGACTTTGGTTGTATTTTTTGTGTCTGCCAGAATGTTGGTAAAATCTCAAGAGAGATGAAAGAAATAATAGGGCTTGGGGTAGAAATAAGACAAACGAATGTATGCTTTCCTCTGTTGCCTGCTAGTGAAATCAAAGTAGTTTACTATGCACTTATTACCGTTACTGGAAGCATGGGTAAATAATTTGAAAGAGACATATTCGAGTTCTGATTTTTAATAATGTGTCATTTTTAATTTTAGAGTGGGGGAGAGTCCAATAGATCTTCCTCGCCTCTTTGATGCTAAAAATACTAAAAAAAATTGGATTTAAATTTTTCGGAAAGAAGAGCAGCAAATACAAGATTTTCAACGCAGAAGAAATGAAGTTTTTGGATTTTGAGAGTTAATAATTTGGGGATTTTAAATGTAAAATTTGGATCTGACACGAAAGGAGAATTCACATATCTTAATCGGCTGTTCAGTAGTGTTGTAGACTGTGCTTTACTGTCTGAGGGCTTAAATTTTAATATGTTGGGTTTTTGGATTGCAGTAAAAAAGTTTAATGCTTTTATGCCTATTGAAATTATTCTTTGTCTGTGACCCAACAGACGAAGAATTTTGTATGAAAAAAATATTATGGTGTCGAGGTGTGCGGCAAATCTGCATCCGGAGACGGAACATGTGAGAGAGATAAGAAAATGTGGGGTTGTGTAAATGGTAGCTGTAATGGAGGCGGAGTGTGAGAATGGATGCCCAAGGAACGGTAAAGAAATATTATGAATGGCAGAGAGGAAACGTGAAATGCAAAGACGGGATAAGGAGGTAAAGGAATAGCTGGATAGTACTGCATTAAAATATGTCTAACCAAAAGAAGAATAATTTTAGAGAAACAATTAAAGTTGTAGAAGAAACATATGATGATGTGGAAAGACAAACTTGATTAACTTGCTTTTTCATTTATAAATTGAATGGACCGGTGCTATCTATACCCCGAGGAGTAAATTGTCTGTTTTAACAATGTTTTATTTAAAAGTGGTAACATTATTAATTCCGTTATTTTTAAAACATAATAGGTGATTGTCCCTTTTCTATTGTTTCCCTTTATTGCTTGTTAATTGTTTGTGAACGTTATGACGCAGTGCTAAATTGACCTTATGGCCGTTGTGTCGCCACATTAATAACAAAAGGCTGAACAACAATGAACTGAGTTACAGTATTACATTTCCTTATTGCGTCAGCGCAGATATGTAGATAACTTATTGAAAATAATGAAATATTCGAAAAGGAATGAAACGTTTTTGTCTCAACTTGGAGGTAGGATATATGTACAGTCTTTCTCCAAAACTGCCATTTGCAATTTGGCTTACATCAGCGGTACTAATGTTCATTCGTCGTTGTTACAAAAAGTCTTAGCATGAAAATATGACGCAATGTTTCCGTATATCACCGCGCTGTATAGCATATGTCACTCAAGATCTCTAAACTACGTCACTCGTATTCTTTATTTATGTATACTATTGGAATTATTTTGACCAAATATTTCAAACTTCAGTAAATATAACGATTTAGATTGTTTAAAAAATTTTCGGTAACAATTGCATCGCTTATGAATATAAATCACGATTTATTGACTCCCAAAATGTCATTAAATCCTGCGCTCAGTTTCTACGTTACACGTGTTTCTTCACCGATGGAAGAAAACGAAAGGTTTTCCTTTAGGATTAAACGCGCGGCCTTCATTGCCCTTATCACACTAAAATGAAATTATACTGAAACAACAAAAACAAAGTTCATAACGCGGGGAATTATTAATTTTTATACTGCATCACGGTTATAGTAGGATTCGTAACATTATCTGTAATTGCATTCGGTTAAATTCTACTTTCTTTACTACGTACTAATTCAACAAACCGATAGCCAATTACAAAATCAACAGTAATAAAAATACCTTGCACACATACAAAACAACTAACACCAAGGAAAAATAAAAGAAAATCATACGAACAATAAATAACATTAATCATAATAAAAGAGCCATGGCTGTTCTGCCATCACATCGGCTGGCCAAACTCTCATATATTCTGAGCCTTCAGGCTAGGCTGGAATCTATTTTAGGGTTTCGGTATATTATGCGAGAAACAAATTGAAAATAAACTTCTGATGCCAGATGTATTAGGTTATTAGTAGTAACAGTTTACTTATCTTTCCAGGGTAGGCCTACTGATTGACCTGAAGTCAGGTACAACGTATTACTGCATTAGTAGACATATTTCGCATAGTTTTCCTTTTTACCGACGGAACTCACCGATACATGAATTGTTCAGGATTTTTCAGCCCTATTGGACAACCGTTCCACTATTAAGCTAAGCAAAGTTTGGATTATAAGACACTATTTTACACCCTGGGAAATAAAAACGTTTCTCTTGAAGTAGCCTATCAGTTTCATCCTAACAGTACGTTAACACATATAGAAAGGTTTCACTTCGCACCTCAAAGAAAACACACAGAATCCATTTAAACGACCACAGTTTGGTGTCCTTTATTGAACCTGCAATTTTTCTTGTGAGGGTGACCAGCATAACAGTAGTGCAGTTTCATAAACGGGGAATTGAAAGCTTTGTAAGTGAGATTCATAGATAGCCAAGTCACTGCCTTACAATAAATTAATTTAAGAGGACCAGACTTATATGAATAATTACTTTCTATTAGTTGTCTGAACACAATATCGTTCTGCCTACGAGGGCTGTCCGGAAAATATCCAGCAATTTTGAATATCTCGAGAACCGCATTCACAAATCTTGTCTCTTTCAACAGCGATTTTAGCTTTGGGAAAAGCCATTAGTTGCAGGGAGTCAAATATGAGCTGTAGGGGGCCTGACAGACCTAGGTGATTCGATGCGTTACCAAAAAAAAACCTGCACGAGAGTTGTAGATTGGGCAGACCCATTGTCGTGATGAAGATGATCTGCTCGCTCGGTCATAGTGAATGGGACGGTTACGCAGTATACAAGTTCAGTCAACGGCGTCTCACTGCCGACTGACTAGCCCCACAGGAGAATGACTGTTTACGGATGCGGAGTAAGGTCTCCTCTGACTGGCTGCCAAGTTACATCAAGGCCACACAACCGGTTCTCAAGATATTCAAAATGGCTGGATACTTTCCGGACAGCACTCTTATAAAGTGGCCTTTCTTGGTCCGAATGTTACTGAAACCTGAAGCAGTAATAATTGCCCTCATATAAGCCAGAGGACCTCAGAACATTACACGACCGGGTTCGATTCCAAGAAGAGGCAATTTTTTCTCTTCGTCAAATTGTCCAGACCCGCCCTAGTCTCAGTTACTGTTATTGGAGAATATCCTGATCCGAAAATGCAATTTTGTCTCAAAATTTCTAAGTTCGATATGTTATTAGTATTATATTGAACAGAAGTTTGACATAAAGGAGTATACCTCAATCGTATGGAATTCTGTAACATCTACAGATGGCAAAGAGCTGGAAAACACTCAACGGAAGTTGCTAGCCATATACCAGGTCATTTATTTTCCCATGATCAGGTTATTTATGAAAATTTCCTTAGAAATTTTAAAGTTGCCCACTCTGCATGATAGCAAACATCGCATTATTTTTCATTACTCTTTCTTCACGTTGAAAGTGTTTCTCTTCTCTTTTGTATGATATCTTTTGTTCTTCCTCGTGATTCCAGCAACTCCTCCATGTTGTCTTTTACCTGTAAAAACTCTTCGTCTACTCGACGTCTTCCGGCTATTAACCTTGTGTAGAAAGATGTCGTCATCTGTAGGAAACACACCACCCCTTTTAACAGGTCCTGTACTAATTTGTGACATTCTAAAATCCACAGTTCAATTTTTTTTCCATGTTGTGGGCCTTTTTACAGTAAACAATTTACAGTGCTTTGAATTACTTTGTTATATGTGTTGTTTTTGTTTTGTTTTTGTTTTCCTTATTTTCATTGTTTTTAGTGTTTTATTTGTACCTCTTGGGCTCTTGGATCTGCACGTTACAGAACACTTACTGAATTAAATTATTGCTGTCATCATTATTATCATCACCAAAATCGCCACTATACAACTATGATTGTCATCGTTAGTGTTATTACTGACACTACAACAGCACTTAGTACTACTAGTACTACTACTGCTACTACTACCACTTCTAGTTGTAGTACTAATAATAGTGGAAGTTTTGTTTATCGGTATTTATTAGTATTATTAGTATTTTAATTACTAGGCCTAGGAATAGTAGCAGTAGTAAAGGTAAAGTGATCCCGTTACAGGCCCGGTGTGGCCCAGAGTGTGGGTAGAGGTGGTATAGCTCTATTCTTCCATGACCGCGACACTAGAAGGGGGTGAGTGGTCAGCAGCACGCTCCGGCCGCACTTTACCCCTGGGAAAGACCCGGTACCCACTTTAGAGGAGGCTGGGTCGGCCCCAGGGCCGGTCTGGACGGACTGAAAATCTCGTCCCCACCGGCATTCGATCCCGGACCGTCCAGCCCGTAGTCAGTCAGTAGCAGTAGTAGAAGTAATAATAGTACGAAAAGGGTACCGTGGGCAGCAGATCTGCCGGGGACTGCAGGTTACCACACTTCCATGTAATGCCAAGTTCAGGAATACGTGGATGTACACCGCCACTTCGGCATGAGCTGTGCTGACGTAACATGTGGAATTGTATGCCAGTTCTCCGTTGTATGTACCCAATGTAGGAAGCTACGTTCAAACCTCGGTTAAACAAATTTATGACGACGTCAGAGAATTAAACTCTTATAACGCAAGTATTGCAAATTTCGAAAATCTCTGTTGTGTAACTGAATAACTATACTTAGAGACTTCTATCTGAAATAAAGCATTCCTTTCGATAAGCCATACTGAATCAAAACTGAAAACATGTAAGAAAAAATACACCCAGTAAACAATGTGGACACTACAAATATAATTTGCATTATTTAAATCACATCAAAATACAATGAGAAACACAAAATATACAGCACCTTACAGGGTATTCTGCATCGGAATTTAATGAGAGTTTAGGAGATGGACTAAGTATTTCTCTCTTTGTTTCTCCCTAACAACTAGACGCCTTCTCTCTCTTTCGTTGTCGCACACCGACGCCCAGAAAACCAATGTGCCGAAAATGTAAGTCTGGTGTTGCACAGAATTTGTGTTCTACCTACCCATATCCAAGCAACAGTACTACAGTTTAGTTTGGTAAGTACCGAGCATGTGAAGGCAGCGTATTGAGAGCACTCGCAGAAGTACTGCACATGGCCCGCATACTGAGAATGTCATCTTAATTTTTCGATCTAAATGACAACTAAATAGACTAGAAGAATTTTCTCGAAATACGAACAAAAGTGTGCCGTCAAACACATCACTTTATTGCTGCTGGGTAAATTTAGAACCGGGAAAGGTGTTACTAATATTAACATTTGCATATTTTTGATCTAGATTCAGGATTAAACACCGTTTGTTGAAGTCTACAGTTGTATTGCGTTTATTGATACTTGACGTTTTAAATTGTAGTATTTGTTGAGGAAGCGAGTTGAGTTGTTGTTGTTGACTTTGTATTTCATCAGTGAAAATGACGGGATCAATAAGAAAAAAAATAAAATCTTTATTCAGAACAACAAATGTACAACTTATATATTAATAATATTTTATATATCGTAAACATTTATGATATATAAAGTATCATTAATATACAGGGTTATTCAAAATGATTGTCGGGGTTTTAACAACTTGTCATACGCAATACACTTGAAATAGGAGTAAATGTTTTTTTTTATTTAATAGAACAACACTCCAAGTTTCTGTTACATACCTTACAGCTGCTCTATATGTGAACCCTTTGTGATTCTACAAACATCAACACGATAATCGAGTTCGTTCCAAACTGTTTGTAGCATGTCAGCGGTGATTATCGATATGTCAAGTTGTTAAAACCCCGACAACAATGTCACAACTCAAAATTAGTTATTTTCCTTGAGAAATGTTTAAAGATTTTGAAGTGCTATAACTTTCTTTGAGTGCAACGACGACCCAACTGCTCTCCAGCGGCTAGTTTAACAAATTGCGTTATGACACTACACCTGTTAAAAGTGCATCAGCAAACGTTTCCTTCTATACCAATATATCAAATGTGCCAAATTTTGAGTTGTGACCCTCTTGTCGCAAATGAGCGATATGTTGTGCATTTGTTGGTCTGAATAATAAGCTCTACAAGATGCACGGTAAAGGTAAAGGTAAATCAGTCCCATTACACACCTGGACAGACCCAAAGGGTTCCAGGAAGTTAAAGCTCCCAGATTTCGTGACAAAGGCACAAGATGGTGGTAGGTTGTCAGCCTTACGCACCGGTCGCTTTTACCCCCAGGAAATGCTCCTGGTATTCATTTCTATTATAGGCTGAGTCGACCCCAGGGCCATAGTGCGATCGGAAGGATTTTATGTCAATGAAAAATCCAGTGCACAAGATGCACGGTACACACATTAATAGAAAACCTTTCTTTGGATACCTAATATCAAATTCCATAAAAATTCTTCAGCCCTTCTCCAGCTGTCATATCCTTACAGACAGACGGACGGACAAACCTACAGAACTGCTGTAATTAGCGCTCTGCATAGAGGCAAAAGCGCCTGATAACCGAACGCGTTTACTGTAGGCTGTAGCCTAAAGTGCCCAGATTCGTTGTGTCGGCGTACCGGCGTGCGGAAAGAAATTGTGAAAATGGTACACGCGCCCAAAAACTCCCTTACAAACAATTCCTGCTCCTTATTAGGTCTATGCTGAGAAAATTTAATGCTTTTTTATTTATCACAAAATGATTTCCATGACAGATTCATACGCTCCAAAAGTAATTAGTTTATCCAATCGGCAAGGAATCACTTGGATGTTGCGCCTGCTACTGACATATGTCAGGGGCAGTCATTTGACGGAGGTGATTAATGGATACTTGTTGTTCAAGTGTATAGAGCCAAGTTATAATTAAAATCTCAAAGAAAAACATTAGGAAGTTCCTTATCAAAACAAAGTTCTCAGCGTCAGCTGCAGGCCCTGTTGTGCAACACATTGCAAAGCCCATTTATTTGGCGAGTCAGAAGTTGTAACCTTGAAGACGCTGGCCATTAGAATAAATGGACAAAGTGACAAAGTCAGACGTCACTTAATCTGTTTTAAAATAATATATCATCTGCAGAAATTATTAGAATGGAGATAGTGTGCTTATAAGGTATTAAATTTGAAACTACGCCGTGAATAATTCTGAGGTGGGGGGGGGGTGTGAAGTCGCAGCTGAAGGCCCGTACTACGGTGAAGTTTACCTTTACCTTTATTATTTTGAAGAACTTCGGCAATCAAAGCTCTACCCAGCAATGTGCAATCCAGAAAAGCACTTGTTTTATCACAGCCTAGAATTTTTAAATTTTTTATTATTCTTACCGAAGATGACACATTGGGAAAAGTCTGTGGCCTATGTGAAGTTATTGTTCTGTCATCAATCTTAAGGAAGTGAACTAAACCACAGAAACACAAGTATCGTCCTGTATTAATGGCAAGTCTGTAGCTCCCGAACACAATGTACCCTACGCAAAAATGCCAAAATTCAGTTCTGTAATACGCGGTTTTGAGTAAAGATAAAATGGTACAATTGCAGGTTGTGTTTGTGCCCATGGTTCAGAATTGTTAGCTTTTAAAAACAAACTAGAAACATTCGGTGAATCGCTGTATAAATAGTACGGACGATATTTACTTACATTGCATTCCATGCTATAGTGAGTTCTAATACTACACACGCTGTAGTCTGACTTGTAATCCAACAATTCGACGCGAATTGCCTGTTAGAAACTTCATCCTTGTCTTGCATGTAATACACGTACTTAAACTTCCGAAAGACGAAGAAAAAGAATCTAGGGAGAGGGGGGTAGTGGAAGACGCCATGTTTGTTACAGGAGAAAAACAAATTTCATTGCTATTTAAACTTCTAGCCTATGTCCTATTTTCCTTTAGTTAAAGGTAGGCTGGAGGCAAGGTAGATCTGTTTCTTGTGAGAATTAAATTAAAAATTATAAACACAGAGTGTGGACAAATTTCAGCGTTCTTTGATGTTAAACCAGGTGGTACAGCGGGATTAATTCCACAAAGCCTCCAGCGTCAGGCGAGGGTAACGTTAGACGGCCTAGGTTGACGTCACAAGAAGGGAGAGTGCGCGAAGTCATATGCGCGTAGATCAGCGTGTGCAGTCATTGCGGTGGAGGTGCCAGTATTCTTCCGCTTACGTAGCAGCTGCAGTCATGTGACTGAGGTAGGAGGACCGTGCCGTTTTTAAAACTCGCTCTGAAGGTTGTCATGCAAAACGACATGTACTTTATGGATATAATCTTGTTATACATAATAAATTCTTCCAGGAACCGGTGTCTCATTCGCTAAGTACATAACCCTGAAGTCTGCTCAAAGTATCTATTGCCTTCGAGTGTAATGCCCCTTATATGCCTTCGTGGTTTAAAACTGGAGCAGTGGAACAAGTGTGGCTTTATGTTCCAGCTGTCGCAACCCGCAGTGTGAGTCACGTAGGATAGCCTGCAGTCCAAATAATAAACACCCGCACCAATATACAGGAACGTTTATCCTTCATGCTGTCTATACATTTTGATATCATGATACCAAAAAGCAAATGGAGGACATTACTGCAAGTTCTGAGGTGCAATTGTTTGGATTTATTTTGTTTATCCTCTACATCGCCTGCGCCCGTAATACCAGCTAAAGTACTCATTTTGTGAGGCGAGTTTAGGACCAGGCTGTCTGCAGTACATCAAGTTGCCTTTAGTACATCCCAACCAGACTGTTAGAGCGCTGGTGTCCATATGCAATAAACACAAAGGCGAGGTCGTATAGCAGACCTACCATTAAACAAATGGCATAATTTCTTCAAGCAATCATTGGCCTCGATAGAGATAAAATTTAAATGAGAGATTTGACTTCCTTCTGGCAGGCAGATGATGATAATAAGACCTAAGTAACTAACGTTTCGTATTTATATTTATGTATGTTTATACGTCCAATGTAGTTAAGACCCTTTGTTTCATGTCCATACTAACGCTGTATCTCTGTTATACTAGCTGATTCCAGCCGAATTTAGCAGTTGTGAATATCTGACGTAATCAGAACAAAGATTCATTCGTCTTCAGAACTTACGTCCTAGGTCGTTCAGAGACCGACGGTTTTGATCGACGCGACGTATGTCGACGTCGGATTTTCCCATGAACACAAAGTTCAAATGGTGAGGTCGTTCCAGACAGCATACATTGACCAATAGAAAATATATACCTATAATCACGAACACCCGGTCCCAGGGGCCGCGCGGTCTAAGGCGTAGGTCTGCGGCTGCTCATCTGCTGGGATTGTACGTTCGAATCCCACCGGGGGAATGGATGTCTGTCTGTTGTCAGTGTTGTGTGTTGTCAGGTAGAGGTCTCTGCGACGAGCTGATCACTCGTCCAGAAGATTCCTACCGACTGTGGTGTGCTGTGTGTGATCTAGAAACATCGTGAATGAGGAGGTCCTTGCCCACTGGGGGAGGGGGTGGGGCTGTTACGCCAAAAACAAATAAACGAGTACTCACGAAAAATGTACGAAATTAATATGACACATGACAAATCAATAAAAATTTACGGAGGAGGCACTTCTTTTCAACCATAGGTTTTTCGTCTACGTTATCACCTGCAGTGTCCAAAAACAAAGATGGCGATGTACGAGTTCCTGAAGATGGTTTTAATAAATCAATCAGCGAAGTCTGGCGAGACAAAGAACTCTTCTTCTCCTTCAGATTCTCCTCGCATCAAGCAAGCATTCTCACAACGCCTTGATCAGTTGCTGCTGCTCGCTTCTCCTACCATTCAATGTTTTCCAGCATCTCGACGCGAGCTTCAATCATTCCGAGCCCCTCAGTGAACTTCAAAAACATCAAGGTCCTTTCTCTAGGCTCAGGCTCAGGTTTCTCTTCTTCTTCAACGGGGCTTTGCTTCAGAATGTCAACAAGATCGTCGAGCGTAAACTCCTGATCATCGACTCGAAGGTGTCTTCAGCATCGCATGTAAGAATATGCGCATTTCACTTAATATATTGGGTCTGAGAGGAGACGACTTTTCGGATCAACATAAGTCGAGACGATACAGATAAGGGATTACTGTGTTTGCAAAACATCCAATATCTGCTTCATATTAAAATATCTGTTGCAGTCCGGAGGCGTACCTCGCACAGAAGGAATTCAAAGAAACGAGAGAATAATTGAACAGGTTCGCGTCTTTTGTATCCGTTCGGTCACTTCCTGCTCTATCTTAATAATACATAGATTCTGAGAATTATGTTTGCTGCAGGAGATGCAAGGACTCTTCTAGCAAGACCTACCGCTTTATTACTGACGTAATGAATACAAAAGCTCTCCAGAGAGCCACTTACCCAGCGGAAGACAGCGATGGATTCAAAGCAGAAGAATCCTCCTCCACAGGCTAAAACCGATGAATTCCATTCAATTCGGTGAATACGATCCAGCAAAGCCGCTTTAAACGCAAATACGAAACGTATATTCCAATAATACAGGGTAGAAGTTCCAACCCCAAGAAACGCACGTAATTTTTGTTCATCTAATAAAAACATAAATACATAGAGTGACATAAAAACAAAGACAAAATTATCATTACGTAATAAGAACCAACAAAATGCACACTTTGTACATTAAGGTTTTAATTTAATTAAAGTGTCTTCGACATGTTTCGAACATCCAAGTGTTCATCCTCAGGAAGATTTGTACATGCAGTTTTATGGCACTTCTTTCATGCATCCATATAAGCAGTCTGGTCGATGGCAGGATATATACAAAAATATCAGTACATATATGTATGTATATATATATATATATACATATATATATATCCACATATATATATATCAGTAATAAAAAAAAGGTAAAGTGATCCCGTTCCAGGCCCGGTGTGGCCCAGAGGGTGGGTAGAGGTATAGCTCTACTCTTTCTTGATCGCGGCA
>Ga0123354_10007959_pt1 | contig 16070 bp, 7 predicted proteins | sample TergutLab28metaG_2_FD_97872 | JGI IMG/M metagenome (GOLD analysis project Ga0123354, IMG submission 97872) | Labiotermes labralis P4 segment gut microbial communities from Petit-Saut dam, French Guiana - Lab288 P4 | ecosystem: Host-associated > Arthropoda: Insects > Digestive system > Gut ...
ACCTACAACCAAAGCATTACACACCATATGCGGCAATAACACAAGTATAGTCTCGAGCTCCTGATGATGGGCATATAAGTGCCCGAAACATGTTGAGCAGATTGTAAGTGCAATAAAGCATTCGGTAGCATATAGCTGCTTTTCTTCTCTACGCTTATACTACGATGCACGGACAAACATATATCAAACCCTTTTGAATCTTTCCAAACATTTCAAAATTTTACTCTGGCTGTAACCGTTATTGATATACTGGCCTGTCGTTCTACGGTAACGTTTATCTTCCTCCGACCGAAATAGTCGAATCAGAAACAGTTTCTCTTCGATACGTCCTTTGAACTGTGTATCGAATTCACAACCATCACATTACTATCACTACTCGAAAGAAAATTAAACCCATCTACGTGCAAATGAGGAAAAGCTCACAGTTTCTGCTTACGGTATCAACGTCACTGCTGCCAACATCTCAGTGGAAATTTTTCCTTAAATTTTACGCTTAACTATAGAATGTACTTTATTTTTAAGGATAGCGCCTTTCGTTGAAATCGGCGAAGAGCCTCGCAGACTTAAAAAATTTGAAAACGGAGTCGCCTGAATATATTAATTTTGTAGCTTCAAACCACGAAATACGAAAGCTATTGCAAATATTCAAATTAAATACAAGTGTCGAAGAAAAGCAATGTATTGTGTTATGTTAATTACACTATTTGAAATACAGAACATTTCTGGTCGTAGAATTTTGCGGTTCTCGCTTTGCACGACCGATTAGCTAACAGACATTTGCCCCAGAACCGCCGCACTGACCAATCTATTTCCAGAATGTGAACACATGGCAATATTTCAGAATATGTCTAGAACACACACATAATTATTCCCGCAATTAACGCATAATCAACATGCATTACTATTCACTGTAACACCAGTATCATAAAAGGATCTATCTTGGGATGCTGACCTGCGGCATTCACGCATTTACAAAACAGGAGGACCAGACGGTATAGGAATACCCGAAGGTTTAGCACTGAAAAGCGACAGGAGGTTCACCCACGAACGTTTGAAATACCAGGTCCAAATTGTATAAAGCAACAGGACAAACAGGTATTCTAAGGGAATACGTATGTTTTATCATTATATTTTTTCATACATCCGTAACAAATTCAATGCTGGAACCGTCAAGGCTCTAGACATGTCATTCATTTAGTTCTCAACATACCCACTTCCTGTTCACGTTTACTTCGCACTACACACAAACACACACACACACACACATCTAACCTGGAATAACATATGCGGCGACATTTACCAAGATTTGTTCATAAAGACACATTACTATAGTGTATTTTATCATTTTAATAATTCATAACTTTAGCTAACACACCTTGTTAACTCCCTAAAGATGATGTATTAACACCGAAACATGTGGGAGTAATTAATATATATTTATTATTTGTGCATAAGTTGGTATATAGTAAACATTTAACACCCAAAAATATTTAAAATAAAATGTTCAGATTGAAACGGATACGTTATATCCTCAACAATATTTTCATTCATTAGTCATGTCTCACAACACCCGTAACTACCTGCATTAACGTCATGTAAAGCAAAGACAGAGAGAAGGATGTATTACTTTACAACGCTCTCAAATGATAAGTCTGCATTGCGTTGGTGGATACGAATGAAATACGAGTAACTGTCATTGGTTAAATTATAGGAAGAGACGAAAACCGACGTGCATGGCGAAAAACCTAACCCAGTGCCATCCTGTCCACCAAAAATCCCACACTGGCTAGCTTGGGATTTGTCCTGATTCTCCAGCTTGACAGGCAGGCAACAAAGAACCTGAGCCAAGGCAAAACACGGGTCTACTGGACAGATACGAATCAAAACTCAGTTCTCCCAGAAACGACAATTTAGACACGATTAACAAATTTTATCGAATATTTCTGAGCAACTGCTATTTTTTTCCCCAAAGTGTCAAATACCTACTCGTGTTTTAACTTGTTTTAATTTGACATTATATGTTTCACATTTTATCCAGTACCAGATTTTATGTACATTCACAACTGTAAAAATATTGGGATCCCAATATCTAAACAGCACCTGAGACTTATTCTGCTGGAGGTCTGATGATGACCTGTAACAGGTCGAAACATGTAGCCTATATGCTCCAATAAATATGTGTTGTGCTGACGTGTATTAGTAAATTTGTTATTTATTTCTGAGCAGTTTGGTGGTAAAACACGATGACGGAAGGCCAGAGTTTCGGACAGAAAAAAATACATCGGTATCATTTGCTCAACTTATGAGCAATATCAGTAGAATTTACAGGTACTTCTTCCATTGCCACAAAAATACCGACACACACACTACAATACGATTCGGTAAAAATTTCTTGTAAACGCTGCTGATTTTACTCATGCACAACTATTGCCAATTATCTGTTATAATCAACCTAAGAGTTTCGTAACGATAAAATAACAAATAGGAATGTCACCAGAAATTAAAGGGCGGAAAGATCCTAGGAAGTTTAAATTCTTTTATAAAACGGTTCTCGACTGAGCCTCAGTTTTCTATAACTTTTCTCCTCTTAAACCTTTCCACGACGCGAAAATGATTACTGGTCAGTGATTCTTTACAAGTGTAAAACTTTTCTGCATTAGGCCTACCTGTTACGTATCATTCACGAATTTAATAAATAATTATTCGTTTAATTGTAATAATAATACAAGCAAAACGAAAATAACTTTTGTTAAATATATATGTAGTAAAGTACAATAATTGCCATACGTTACTCTCAGGTAGTAAATTACAGAGGAATTACGTTGAATTCTACAGCTTAGAAGCCCCAAAAATACACCAACAGCTACTGGCTTCCGTACTTGCTTCACTGCCGCAAATTCCAGACGAGACTGCATAGCTAACACTGCTGGCTACCCCACTGATCTTGTGAATTCCCCTCTCTAACAAAACACGCCACAGTCATTGTTTCGGTATGGATTAATTTCCGATCCGACATTTTCGATGATTGACTGTCCATGTACGCGGGAACAAAGATGACGGACGGTATGAAATATGCATTTACCTGCACAATGCTACATACTTCTGGAGGCAGTAGCTATGCAACCCGCTTGGCATGTGTGGAAACACGACCATGAATGAATGTTATATATGCGGTGTGCGGTTGGCCCTCAAAACCACTGCCAGACCCTGTCGCTATCCGCAACATGTATTTACATCTCAGCAAGTGAGTGTACAGGCTTTGTCTCCTGTTATCTTGGTTTCGGCTGCCTTCTCCCTTCCAGGACAGTGTCCGAACAACATTAGTCATATGGCTGAGGCCTGTTGTATCCAAGGGATAAGAAATGACTAACCACAATGTACAGCTCTCAGAAAAACGTACGTTATAACTGAATCACAAAAATTCAAGCAGGTTATGTTCCTTTCATTGCAACATCTATCAGCTGACGTCATCGTCAGCCTCAGTTCCGTAAAGATGTTGCTAGTCGAGCGCGCGGTAAAAACCGTCCAGTCTCGCGCCAAAGACGTGACCCGGTGGCCGTGTTCGTACATAATACGCATACAAACAGTCCGCATTTCAGCCAGGATTAATAGCGGCAAACAACTGCAGCCTACCGACAAGGTAAAGGAAAAGATGTTTCTCTGCATGCCATAAGGTAGATGGCGTAATGGAGGTAGAGCTCCACTCATTCACAGCCTCGGCACTAGATGGAGGTGAGCAGTCAACTTCAACTCCCGACCACTTTACTCACGACGACACACTCCGATATCCGTTGAACAGAAGGCTGGGTGGAACTCGGAGCAAGTCAGGAATCTTTGGAAGAGAGAAAAATACCTGGCCCCTACAGGGAACAGAAACACGATTCCTTGCAAGTCCAACCCCGACGTGTACTCAGCTACATCCACAAAACTACATGCAAACTAGTCAAAAATCACGTTATTTGCCAGTGCAATTTTTAGACTTTGGTGCCGGAACATATGTTGTTATACATACGTGCCTCACTTTCGTACAGACGTAAAATTACATAAATATGCACGCACACACACACACAAAATGTTGTTCGTTAGAACTGTCTTCTGTGATGGTCAAACGCGGCCTCTTACTTTACGTAGGAACATATTTAGCCTACAAGTGTCTGCAAATAGTCCTAACCTAAGAGGGTTGGAGGAATGAACAATGCATGATATTACACACAGTTTGGTGTTACAGAAAGTAGTGGCCGTTCAGGCGTCTGAAGGGAATGGACAACAGCAGATTGCAAAATTCTTATCCTTAGTACAAACTGAAAAGAAATGTACAAGCAGGAAGGGTCTCCTGAGGTAGCTGAGAAGCTGAAGAGGTTGGTGACTATCAATCACATTCACCAACAAAGGCGCACAATAGCATTACAATCTGTACATAAGTTTTAAATAATTCCTACATCTTTCGGCGCTGAGGCGTAATCCTCAGGGAGTCTCGAATACAAAGGAGTACAAGCTCCCTGAGGAAGCCTCGGCGCCAAAACATGTAGGAGTTATTTAAAAGGCACGTGCAGTTTTTAATCCTGTTGTGCGCATTTGCTGGTGAATGCGATCTATTGTAAGAATAATGTACAGAATTAATAACATCAAATGTTGGTGCCCATTTAGTGAAAGGCACAGTACGAAGACACGAGGAGAAACTGTGTGACTTTAGCAGCTGACTGGGAATTGTTGTAAAAGTGAGATCGATTTTGTTGACAGTGGCAGAAAGAATAGGACTGACAAGAGAAACCAGCACTACTTACAAAATGTACGTTTGGTCCTATAGGAACTGACCACGTATCAAGAAAATAGCAGGACGGATAACACTATGATAGGTCTCAGGTGAATAATTGTAAAAAGGTGGGAGGAAATGGCTCTGAATTATTTCCAGCGATGAAATTTTGTACCAGCAACGTTAAAACGTCAAGCGTAATTGCGAAGTGTTGTTATGGTGTCTTATTCGGAGAAATACAATAAAAGAATGAAATAATGTGGAATGCCAACTTGATGTTACAAGGTAATTTTATTGATGTATTCTTAGCTCGACATGTTTCGAGTACATACGCCCATCATCAGGAGCATTAGATGGTGAGTTGCAGCATATGGTTTTCTGCACTGAGTTTGTGGATGGGTGGTGGTCTTGAGAGCTGCTGCGTAGGTCGTGTGTACGGTGCGGATGGTGCCGTGCACAAAACCATATGCTGCAACTCACCATCTAATGCTCCTGATGATGGGCATATGCGCCCGAAACATGTCGAGGTAAGAATACATCCACAAAATTACCTTGTTGCATCAAGTTGGCATTCCACATTATTTCATGAAGAAGATGCACGGTCAAACAACCCACAATAAAAGAATATTCACTGTAATACATTAAATTTAATTTGATTCGGTTTTCAACAATAAACTCGCATCCCTTATAACATGAACTGCAAACTGTGTATTTGCAAAACATGTCTAAACCTGACACACCTTTTTACCATGCTAAAGCAACTGTAAAGATCCTAAAATACATAAAGTGGTATACTTCATTCTATGCTGAACTTATGCAAGTTATGTCAGCTTCGTCGCAAGTACGTGCATACAGACAGTGGCGGTGGCGGTGGCGGTAGTTCCTTCGATCCATAATATTAAAATGACGGAAGCAAATAATAGAATAAATGGACAATAAGATAAGGATGATCAAGCACATGAGGATCGAGAAATATCTGGAGGAAGCAAGTAAAAAAGAAGGGAAACAGAAAACATTTGTACATTGCAGCAAGTGTAAAAAATGTACGACAAATTCCAATAACGAAGAATACTGCAAGAGAAAGACGGTCACGTCTGTCTGTCTGTGCTATCAAATGAGACATTAGAAGAGGAAGATTGCATTTTGATGACGACTTTCGAAAGAAGCATCAGCAGTTGTAGCCAGTAGGAAACGTGGGCTCTCTTTGTGCAGGAAATAATTCTGGGTAGCTCAGTTCGTGTAGTGATTTCAAGAGAAGTGATTCAATATTTCCATTCCATGTATTCCTGATGCCGTCTAGACTGCTAATCCGTAGGAAGAAAAAAGTACTGTCATTGTCTGAAGCTCAAAACAGTGATACTGATCAGGTAATTGGACGTTTTGACTGAGTACTTGGGACGTCCGTCACAACAACACCGAAACACTTCTGTCATTTCATACATGAAACTTCAAGACATCTGAAATTCACCAATTTCTTTGAACGACTGAATATTTTCACCTCCAATCGCTTTTCACACATACTCTGACACCACTAGAGGCAAAGCAAGCCAATAACTAGCGAATGTGCTGCGTGGTGGATGGACCGATATCGAATTTCAGTCCAAGGATGTTTTCTTATCTCCCGAAAAATTCAGAGCAGCTCTGGGGCCCACCCAGCCTCCAAGTCAATGGGCGCCGCCGTTCTTTTTTAGGGACAAAGCGGCCAGAGCGTGGCACCGACAACTCAGCTCCACATAGCGTCAAAGTTGAGAGTGAGGGGAGCTGTGCCTCTTTCTCCTGTGCCTTCTCGCCATGTACGCGATAACTTTATCTTTCACTTTAATATCACTGACAAAATTTGCGATCTGTGTTTTTCCCTGACACTTCCTTTTTATAAAGTCGAAAGTTTTATGTCATATGACATACATAGGGATTTCAGCAAAACTACGAACTAAAAACTTTCCCTGTCAAAAAACTGCAGTGAACATATACAAATCTATCTTGATGTAAGTATCCTGCAGTGTGTATAATGTAAATGATGTCAATACATCGAAACATCCAGGAGTACTTTATGAAACAGACATTATTGTTAATATACTGTGCATTTGTTGGTCTAAATAATTAATCATAATTAATTGCAATATAAAAATCCGTTACTGTTACACCTTATACCCCGTTATGAAAAGCGAAGGTCCCGACACTTAAATACATATTAACATTTCTTTACATCTGTAATTACGTGAACGCTTTTGGCGTTAATTGGCCAGACATTCCGACTTCAAGATGCTACAGTAAGTAACTAAATCCTGATAGCATAAAAGACCAGGCCATCTAGTGTTATTACACCCTTCGAAAGTTTAAAACTGTCTGAAGTACACCCAATCTTCCGGGAAGTCTCCTAGCTACGAGCTCACATATAACTTCAAAGTACTGTCACTACTGAAAACATCTCTGCGGTACGAAACGTCAAGTGTCCTCCACTTCATTACTGAATACACCTACTATTTTTGAACATCCAAAACAATAGATAATAGCTACAGTATGTGTAACGGACCGTCCTTAGGCCCTCATATAATTACCACTGAATTTACCGAAACGGAAGCGAAAGCAGGATTGGGATGTTGGGAAGGCTCAAACTCACAGAGTCTGGAGAAGGGTGCTCTTCTTATTTCTCGACGGTTGAGGTAAATGTTGGAAGTCTTAAGCAGGCGCCGCGATTTTGCGCCTACGATTATGAAACAAGCACGTTGCTCGGATTGACATTTCCGTATGAAACAAACGTTCGAGACAAGCACTATCGTGAATACGAGTGTAGGAGCTAACCAAAATGTAACTGGCGGGTGGCAATATTCCGTCAGCAGCCAACCAGGCAACCAGTTACAGCTTCCGGTTAATATTAACGAGTATCAGAAACTGAATTCTAAATCCAAGTCAATTAAGTCTTGACCAAGAACAGAACATTTTATCGTTCCTTGGTAGCTCCACTGTGTGTGCAGATCTAAGGAGGTAACTTGGCTTTTGAGTCCCGGGACACAGGGAAATCAGATGCGAAGCAGCTGAGCATCAGATCGTAACAGTCAACGGAAGAAAGTTTTAGGACACTTTAGTTAGAGAGTGGCTTATGCACTTTATTAAATCAATAGTAACGAATGTCATCAATGTAGCTAAATCACTGCACCATATCTCGTTACCGCATCATATAGAATGCAGCACATCCAATACCAATGTACTCTACAATGGTCACGTTGAACCCACTCTTCCCTCATTTTAGCATCCTTGCGACAGGAACACTATGACCCTTCCGAGCTTAAGCCGTCTCCAACGAGAACGCCCACAAGACAGATGTTTATTCAGTGGGCATCACAACAGAAAGCACACCTGATATACCACATAATTTTTAAAAACCATATAGCATAAGTCAAAGTGTTTCAGCAATAAACAATATGTCAAATGACAACAATTATCACTTACACAGCACGTTCAGAGTGATGTTTTGGGTGACCGGCTCGCCCACCCCATTGGAGGCGGTGCACTGATAAACTCCAGCCTGGTGCCTGTTTGCCTGTTCAATAGTGATACTAGTGCCTTTAACAGTCTTCTCGCCAGAGGGCAGCAAGTTGTTCTGGAAAAAAAAATAGACCATTTATATCGCACCACCACGAAGAACAAATGTTATGGAATAACGACTGAAAAAATGACCATCGAACACAACTGTACGAAGTATTCACACGGCTACATGTTTCGACCCTGTGGGGTCATCATCAGGCTGACTTTCAGAACATATTAAAAGAAGTATAAATAACGCAATATGGAAGTAATAGCAGACTAATGACAAATACATTCACAATTCAGTCTTTCTTTAATGCACTCAAGTGTAAGAAGTGAGATCTTACTTCCACAAAGCAATATGTATACGTCTTTTAGTATTTTTTGACGTTTTGCTGACCGTGCATCTCAGTATATTTATTTCATTCCTCTACATGTTTCGAGCACATGTGCTCGAAACATGTAGAGGAATGAACTAAAACTTATTGTGAAACAATTTTTGTGCATCAAGTTGGTTAAATACTGAGATAAATAAAAAGCCGTTTAATATGTTCTAAAAGTCAGCCTGATGATGACCCCACAGCGTCGAAACATGTAGCTGTATGAATACTTCATACAGTTGTGTTCGATGCTTATTTGTTCACTCCTTATTTAATTGTTCAACACAAGGGATGAATAATAATAAAAAACTGTACGGCATAAAATAGTGGAAAATATGCTCTTGGAACCACATTCGTGTGGTCGGTTAGTCAAAACTCATTCTGCATCGGTAACTTACATAAAGTGGGCCAGAAGTCACTGTGCACCTACACTGCGTATGATACAACCGCCTCCTTCTTAGTACAACCGCCGGCGTGACTGGCAGCACGTACGGTGAACAGAGCTCCCTACCTCACTGTTTCACTGTTTTAGCATTAATACTAAGAATGAGTATCGTTCGATGCATAGTTGCACAGTGACTTTTGGTTTATCCTATATAAAATTTTAAATTACCGGAGGCAATTGCCGGAACAAGTTCAATAAGCTATCCCAAAAGTTTTGTTTTTTCGTACTGTGCTGCAGCCCCGTTGCGGGCCATGGCCTCCTAATTCTTGAGGTTTCTAGATCACATATAACGAAATACCATAGTCGGTAGGGCTCTTCTGGACGAGTGATCAGCTCGTCGCAGAGATCTCTAACTGACAACACTCACAAGAGACAAACATCTATGTCACCGTCGGGATTTGAACCCACAATCTCAGCAGGTGAACGGCCGCAGACCTACGCCTTAGAACGCGCGGCCACTGGGACCGGCCTATCCTGTATTGCACGCATCAATCAACATTCATGCTTACACATAACCGTCACATCCACATCATCAGTGATAAACCGAGATCCACAGTCGTGACATACAGGAGCAGTTAATCGCAAATCGACGATCTTTTGTTGCAGAGTAATGGTATTCGTTGTAACTACGCTCCTTAAGTTCTGAAATTTAAAAAAAATATTTTCGTTTAAATTATCCCATAAATTAGCAATAAAATGGCCTGCGAGAATAATGCGCCCAATATTTGCAGTCGGGTGGTTTCAATTTTTTTTTCCATGTACTGCAGAACCAAAGTCCCATTTGAAGCCGGAAGGCCCACTACTCCAACGTTTTCGTTGTTCTTCCCCAGTTATTGTACGGCAAAGTACCTCAGACAGGATCACGATCACGACTCTCCCCGCTAGGTAATAGGTAAAGCAATCCCCTTAAAGGTCTAAAGAGGCCTAGAGGGTTCCAGGAGCTTGAGGATCCCAGATTTCAAGACAGTCGGCACATGTAGGTGGTAAGGTTGTTAGCCCTACACACCGGCCGCCTTTACCTCCCAGGAAATGTTCCTGGTACTCATTTCTGTTAGAGGCTGAGTCAACCCCAAGGCCATAGTGCGGCCGGAAGGATTATGGCAATGAAAAATTCTAATGATACCATTGGGAATCAAGCCCGCGACCTTCCGACTTGTAGCGCAGTGCCTCCAAACAAATGTCCCCGCTAGGTAATGTGTATTGAATGTCAAAAAATTCTCTTTCTAAATATCCAAATTTCCAATTAACATCAACTACTTTATATGAAATAAAAGTTTTCTCGTAATATTATGTTTTTGAAATACGTGTAACACATTCTTCCGAAAGTAGGACACCCCTTTCTCCGCCAAACGACATACCTGGGGAAACTTACTTTGCGCGCGCGCGCGCGCGCACGCACACCTTACTCTCTATGAGACACTTCTTCCGTTAGTGCATACAAAGGCTACAGTTTTCTGGGATATGAGGCTGTGCAGTTCGATAGGTATGCCTAGGTACTAACATTATGTAACGACCTGCTACCACCGTTTCAGGGCAGAAATATGGTTTACCTTGTAGTTGGAATCAAAGTGTGTGTGTGTGTATATATATACATACATATACATACACACGCATATATATATATATATATGTATATATACAGGGTTACTACAAAGAAATTGACAGTTTCAACGTCATGTAGTATCAAAACCGTTAGAGTAGTAGAAAAACAATTTGCGTAGTAACGTAGAGGAAAGACGAAAATTTTTTTCCAGGCATTCTTTCGTGACGTAAGCACCACGTCAGCGTCCTTGACATCACTGAAGCAAAATGGCTGCTACTGTGGTATATGGTAAAGCCTGTTTGGACAGAATTACACTATCGTATTGATATCTGTCCTGTGACACAAGGCTCACACACAGAACATTTGTAACTTCGTCATATAAACTTAAAAACATGTACTACAAAATCATGTAAGTAGTATTTTGGCTAAATCATTAATAACTTCGTTTCAATACAACATTGAAGGTGTCTATTTCTTTTGCAGTAACCCTGTATATATAAAGTTCATACACCAACAATATTTATCAAAATGCACGGTACAACGATTATATATATATATACACGCACGCACGCACGCACACACACAGGTTACCGTGTTCTAAATCCTCTAAATTACATGAAAAATGTCTGCAAACACTGAGAGAATATACGTGAATATCCACGGAAATTACCACTGCTTTCAAAGCAGAAACATTCTTTACATTACAGGGTGACTTAAGGCAAAGAGCAATTAGGTTATCCGTCTCATTGTCCTGTCGAATGTATCGTAGCACTGAACACACGCCTGCTGTTTATTCCAGCAAGTCCTAGGCACGAACCTGAGACCACGTGTAATGCCTCTGAATCTCGTAATTCCGATCTCCAGTAATTTTCCTCCTACAGGCAAATTCTAGGATAATAGCCTCAAATGGACTACGAACGTGGCCTTTCCGGCCGGTCCTTTCCAGTTAATCATTCACACCATCATCCTACCACCATTGGACGCTGCATAATTTAAGCAGGCGGAACACAGTCGCTGAGAGACTGAATAATTGACAACGTACGTTTCCATCCACGTTCAGGTGCTGAACTAAAGAGTTACTGTCTTCCATTCGATATGCAAATAAACTGCTTATATCAGCACAGATTTAGGTGTCGTGGAAGTAAATCACGACCTGACCACTAGTGCAGCAATATCTTCGCTCTTCCCAGTGTCCAACCCAGGGAACATTTTTACATTTACACACTCCCATGACCATCTTCAGTTAATTAATTAATCTCAACGCTTTCATCGAAACGAATGAAAATGCCAACTTGTCTACCTGAACACAATCGATACACATAATTACAGTTATTTTACAACGTACGCGGTTGTTGCTATATGTCACGACCTCCTGTAATATTAGCTCCACATCTTTACATTATAACGCGTAAATATGTATTTCGTATGATTCTCACTGATAAAGTTACTTCCCCAAATATTCTAGCACTTTTTGCTCTCTACTGAAATCAGCAATCAGAGTACAGAGTACTCTATAAGCTACTGGGTTGGCTACATTGAATTGTATGCAGGAAATGCATCCAGTGATACACTGTCCTATTGAAGCTCAATCACACAAGTGATTGGGTATGGCTCCTCATTCATGAGGTTTCTAGACGCACCACAGTCGGCAGGACTCCTCTGGACGTGTGGTCAGCTCGTCGCAGAGACCTCTACCTGACAACACACAACACTCACAATAGACAAACGTCCATGCCCCGGTGGGATTCGAACCCACGACCCCAGCAGGCGAGAGGCCGCAGACCTACGCCTTAGACCGCGAGGCCACTGGGACCGGCAAATGTTCTAACATGAACCGAATAGTCCTTGTGAGTTAAATGCAAATTGTTTAACTGTGAGTTATGGCCGATCTTCTGTTTACTCATGTAATCAAATGCAACTCATGTTTCCTATGGCTTCAGTGCTTTCTCGGTGGACATTACTCTTATTCTTCAAGAGTTGGGCTGTGACGTCAACAGCGTCAAGCGAATGGCAACCAAACACAATGACCTGACGACCCAACATACGACGTCTCCCTCCTATAGTTCTTAGTGAACATGGCACGCTGCCAGCAGACATAGACGTTCTTTACACTTGCCCCCTATTCTGCGTCATCAGACAAGTTGAAATTTACAAAACACGACCGGTTCAACACAGTGATACAATGTCCGACGTCCTGGCCACTGCCGTATCCACTGCAAACAAAACATCCCTGGCACGGACATGGCAACCACCAGAAAGAAGTCACGAACAAAGAACACCAGTGCTCAAGTGCTGCAGTTGTGAGGAGGTGCAGCTTCAAAGCAACTACAAGGACTGTAGCTGCGTTAAGAGGAAAAGCAGCAATGTAGACGGCTGCATTCCGGCTCCTAGAACAAGCTGGACGCAGCACTGACTTCGAACTGGATATACTCCCTATCTACGATGGCCGCAGTGGCAGGAGCTTCTAATTTAGATGTTACCTCTACAAACTACCAAACACAAAGCATCTACGTAATTCATCTCGTCCCTGGGAAAGGCAACGTTATCTTAAAGAAAGGCATCCGCGGGAATACTCGGCAACAGCGGCCGTACTGGGGGATGCTATAAGAGACAGCAGCAAGTGCCAGAGCGTCCAGAAAATGCAGCACTGGCTGGAATGAACAAATCATGACGGACTAGTGGCAGCTGAAATGTAAGACGACCGTTTGCGGTAAAGAGAGAGAAATGCCTCCATGATCTTACAAGAAATTAACTTTTGAACACGTAGCAAATTTCTTAATCGTTGGACTCTTCGTCTTCTCCCGTGAGAAGAGCCACCAAGATGGAAGGCACTTGTTTGGCTGTGTGCACTACCTGGCCAGGTACCTAAACAGCACTTGCAAGTTGAGGATCTCAGCCGAGTTGGTGAGGGTTCAGGCCTTCTGGGATATGAGACTTGATGATGTATTAATTAACCCTCCAAAAGATGGCGACACTACGTTCTTCTGACACATCGGATACCATTCATATCACACTTGTCAGCGGAAGTTGAGCGCAGTGAAAACATCGCTACTGTCAATCCTGTGCTCAGTCTTCTCGACACGGGTCTCCTTGGTTTGGAACGGGATACGTGGACTGTGCGACGCTCTCTCCAGTTCTCAACACGCAATGTCACTGAAAACGTACACATCATGCGACAGTGAGTAGAATGTAGGGCCAATTTTACGGGCCAGGCCATTGTTGACACAGCTAACAGATGACCAAAAAATGGTTCTCCATTGTGTACTTGACAATTACGACGGTCGACACTGTACGCTCAAACAGGCCACAAAATAACAAAAAATATCAAATAATACAAGCTACAGAAATTAAAATAATACACAGCATAAAATGAGAAAACACGCATTCTGTTGTCATATAAACAACAAACCTATTATTCCTCAATAAAATATGACGGCTCTAAACACACAAATCGAGAGTGTCATTATGAGTTGCCACACTAATACAACAATATATTTTTCATGAATGCTATTTTAGTATCGTCGTTTGCAACAGTCACAACATTCCAACTATATATACATTGTAATGAGCTATATTTTTATTATGGTGGTTTATTTATTTATAACGAAATAATGTCACAATTTGTGGCAAGCTACCTTGGGGAAGATTCAGTGAGATACCGACACACGGCGGGCCATCAAGTTGTACGAACGATGAACGCAGTATACTCTTAGTAACAGTAAGGTACAGTTGTTCCTGTAAACGGCATTAGGGCATATGGGGAAGTGATAACTCCAGTCATGCTTAGCCTAATTACTATATGGAGGTGAATGGTCAGCTTTACGCCCTGGCCGCTTTACCCACGGCGAAAGGGTCACAAGCACAGGATGCTGGGTAGGACCCCAGCGCCAGGCTGGAGACTTGATCCTATCGAGAATCGAACCATGATGCCTCCATTAACCAGTCGTAGCACAGACAATTTTCCACCTATAACACGACTTACTCTTTCGGGTTCTTATGTTAATAAACAGACATTACATAACGGTACGATGTATAATTTGATATCAAACAGGGAGAAATTACTGCGTTAGCCATTTAATTACTTGACAACGTCCAAAGAGTCCCGAGTCCCCTACTCAACTGGTACCGGGGTTCTTTCCCCAGTGTAAAGCAGCCGGGGGGGGGGGATTTGACCACTTACCACCATCTAGTACCAACAGTAAAAATGAGAAGGGCAATATCTATACTCCCCTAACAATGCCTTCATCATGTGGGTAGGAACAATTTTAAATTTACCATTTTATTGCAGTAAGTCAGTCAATTAACCAAATAATAAGTCAAGCTAATTAGTTTTTACTGATCACTCGGCTACCTACCCTGACAAATGGTTAACGATCAGTCAGTCTGTTAATTGTTCGGTGTTCTTAATAGTCTGCGTAGCCAGTTAATTCCTCATAATTTTCTTACAATTTATTAGGCAGTTAATCAACAACTTAATCTCGTGGTTACTTATTCAGTTAACTTGCTACTCGACTGTTTAACGAATTGTTCAATCAGCGCCTTTGTTACTTGACTACAATTTTACTCGCTTATAAACCACCTTGGCATTTGGCCAGTTAGTAACTTTGTCAACCAGTCGTTGATTTAGTTCCCTCTCCCTCTTATGGCAATGTATTTCGGACGGATCGTAGCTATAATTGTGTACCGACTGTGTAGCAGAACCATGGTGTAAATTTAGCGGCCATTAGCAGCATGTGTTGCACGCAGTTCTGCACGCCTTGTGGGCTGCAATAATGAATCAGAGGCAGAATTACAGCCGAAAACGCCAGAGACAAAAGAATAATATTCCATCCAAAACTATTACAAACAGGGTTATATCTGCACGTTTTGGGGGGCTTTCGCAGCGGTTTTGTTAGGGACATCGTTCTTCTAGGACATAACGACACGTCAGTGGGTAATCGATTCTCGACGTTTCGACAGAACGTAGTGAAGTCGTCTTCAAGGTTGTCGGAGATGGAATTTATATTTTTTTTCCGGACAAATAATGTTCATTAATAAACTTTCATGTGTAGAATATGTGTCAAAATCTTAACGCGTTTCGACCTTGCACTAAGCTTTACTTAGGTTCTCATCTTAAGATATAAATTTGACAGCACATATGGTATGCCCTGAACTGATAATCTCACTCATCACTGACACGAATGCATGATGCTTAGCACCGTAAAATGATTGTGTCATTACGACAGTTAAATCTGAAAGGTTGAACAGAATCAACTGATGGTGCTAGTCAGATAAACGTACTTGCCACGGGACCGCCTGACAAAATGTCCAGAATCATACCACGAAAATTACATGTCTTTTTTTTAAATTTAAGAGTGCATATTTACAATCTGCTTCAGAGAAGCTATAAGTAAATTGTAGGGGGGGGGGGATAACACAGTGAGG
>Ga0123354_10007961_pt1 | contig 16066 bp, 13 predicted proteins | sample TergutLab28metaG_2_FD_97872 | JGI IMG/M metagenome (GOLD analysis project Ga0123354, IMG submission 97872) | Labiotermes labralis P4 segment gut microbial communities from Petit-Saut dam, French Guiana - Lab288 P4 | ecosystem: Host-associated > Arthropoda: Insects > Digestive system > Gut ...
AAAACTTCTGCATTTTCCTTTAGAGTATGTATGCTTCCTTCCCGTATATTAACATCTTCAGCATAAACCAAAAGCTGATGTGTACCATTTAATTTCAAGCCATCCTGGTTTACCTGAACCATCATAATAGCACACTCTAAAACAAAGTTGAAAAGCAACTGTGATAAAGCATCTCCTTTTTTCAAACCATTCTTAATAGGAAACATGTAAGGTAAGTGTTTGCCTACCCAATCTCTGCTAAAGGTTTCATCCAGATACATTTTTATTAGCCTTACCAGTTTCATGGCAATACCAAACTCAATAAGAATATTAGACAAGACCTCCATCCTACCTGAAACATAAGTTTTGTTGAAATCCATAAAAAGCAGATGCACTGCCTCATTGTAGCCCCTAAAACTGTGCCATATCTCAAGTGGTTAGTTACAAGTTTCTCACTATACATGCCTGTGTTCAATCCCACCGCACTCCAAAGCGGCAATGACAAGGAACTCAGATGCTAGCAAGAATAATTTGATTTAAATAAAGTATTTTTTCCAGTTGGCACCATATGATTGCACATAACACATAAAAACAAAATCTGTGGGACAGGAAGGAAAGTAAAAGTAGTTTAAAGTTGTTGAACTGTATTTATTTCTCTGCTCCATGCCTAAAAAGAAACAGACAAGACAATTAACAGAATAGAACTCTGATTTTTTATTGGGGTTTTCTCCCCAGTGGCCAATTATCCCCACTGTAACCAGTCTCTGGTCCATGATTTTGATATGTTAATAGGTTCAAAACAAGTAACAAACTGAAGTCAAATATGGCATGAGAGACTGAGTGGGTGGATGGGATGCCAACCCCTACCACAGATGTTGAATGCTAAGATCTGGAAACTTAGTCATTTTAAAAACTCCTCCCATGTAAACTTTTAGCTTAGTTTGAAGCTGCAGAATATACTCCAGAAATAATTTAACTTTCAGCATAGGGCCTTCCAAATGCCAGGTCTCTGCTGTGGCTTAAGTACTATTCCCATACCAACAAAAAGGCTGTACACTTACTGGTACACTGTCCCAGTTGTCAGTCAAAGGTTAAATGGGAATAAAGATTATGGTCTTCTTGGATGCAATGCCGTATGCTTTGGCAGTCGGGTACCAAACCACAACATCCCTGAAGATACCTTCATTTTCAGTATTGTTAGTACCCCAAATCCCCATTTAAGTGGGAAGTTAATACAAAACATATCACAGAATAGTCTGTATCTAAAACTATCTGAAGTAGTTCCTGAATAAAAACAAGATTTAATATATATCCAAGCTTATGTTACTATGCTCTATTAGCATACATGGTCACTGAGGGTGGTGATATATTCACAATTACTTTTATGAAAATCCATCAATACTTCTTTAAGCCACATACATGCATCTGCGGGATGGGCCAGCAAATTGCAGGGATATGTTAATCAGTTTTCAGTACAATTAATATTGGTGAAATATAAAAAGTCAATGAGTCATGGCAGATTGAAAGTATAAGGGCACACCAAAAATGATACATTGACCCCAATATCCAATGACCCTCCTTTACACTTTTTAATTTACATTAAAACACACACACAGAACATGCTTAGCTTTCTGCACAAAAGGCAACCCCAAACTTTAAAGCTGAATTGGTAAAATATTCCTGGCCCATATTCCAATGAATTTAGCACACATTACTGAAAACTTTTACAGTAACTTCAATATAAAGCAAATGAGACACGTTACAAAAACAGTTTTAGTGCTCACCTACAACTTGAATGAACAGTGGAACAAGGAATATCATTTTAATTCCAAATACTGCCATGACTTGACATCCCAACTTTACTGACCCACAAAGTTTGGCAGACTCCACCTAAATCATCCTCTAGATGGACATGCCTGTTGTTCCATTGGAAATGAGGGCAGTAAGCTAAAATGTAGCATGTGGTACTTGTGAGATCTGAGGTTCTCAGAGCAATGTTGCTGAAGATACAAGTCTCCTGGAATGTGTCATGGTCATTGAGCAAAATGTTCCTAACATTCTGAAGGGTCATAGTGCCTTCAACTTCAGCGTCACGGTCAAGAAGAATTGCCATGTGGGACAAACATTATGTGTTAATGGCCTGGGCCACTCCATTCTTGTCACCTCCTCTCATTACCAGTATCAACTCTTTTCAGAGCCACAGACCTTTTTTCAATCATTTATTTCTTACTGTCACTCACTCAGTTTCATTACTAATGCATTATATTCCTGATGCCCTAGTGAACACACCATGGTGTTACAAATGCCAGGGTAAACACTCCCTTACCTCAGATCTCAGCTGTGCCAGTGTCCAATGCCCTTCTAACAGTCCACACATCATAGCATCCTTTGTTACTTTACCAATGCCCCTGCCAGTAATTACAACCTGCACAGTCATCACTCTGTGGTCAACTATTACCCACATCACATACGTATATACACACACTATTTGTCCCGTGTGGCTCCTCATTTTGAAATGTGTCCCCCTAACAATGAAGGATCACAGATACTTCAAAATGTTGGGAACTGCTGAGTGACAAGCCACCTTGCTCCCAAAGACCTATATTTGTCTACAGTATGGTAGTCACACTCATAACCATTTAACAAATTTAATTGTAAATTAAATGTAAGAAACATGACTGGCAGAAAATTATGTAATGCTAGCAAGACAACCAGCAATGAACAAAATACAGTTTCACAGCATGAGCACAAAACAATGTCCTCAAACAGCCTGCAGTGCATAACCAGCACCTGTCCACTAGGTCACCCTGTCAGATAACATACTGACATCCTATCCACAACATATGAGAGAAGGTACTACTGATATGTGGGTCTGGCTAATGTGTCACACCGGGGGGGGGATCTTCACACAAACTTTGCATTGAAAATGACAAAAAAAAAATGACAGCAGCAGCAGCATGAAAACATCTACTGTGATGAGGCTGACCTAAATAAATTCTGTGCACTTATATGATAAACCAACAAATGCACATTTTTAAATACATTCAATCACATATCGCTCATTTGCGAGAAGTGTCACAACTCAGAATGTGTGTTTTTCAAGAGAGAATTTTAAAGGTTTTGAAATGCTATAATTCTCTGAGTGCAATGACGACACAACTGCTCACCAGCGGCGAGTTTTGCCAACCTCATTATGACACTATACCCGTTAAAGGTGCATCTGCAAACGATTCTTTCTAACCCAATAACTAAAAATTCCAAATTAAGAGTTGTGACACTCGTCGCAAATGAGCAATATTATTCACCAACATGTTTCGGTCATGTCTGTGACCATCATCAGGCTCTGTTAAACCAAGAATACAATTAGTATACAATAATATTTTTAAAAAATGCATGATAAAGCCACTTACACTTTATTTTCTACAGCGAATCTCACGGTCATAAACTTCAATATTATATTATAAGTCTGATGTTTTATGACCATGAGATTCAGCAGAGAAAATTAAATGTAACACTAAGTGGTTTTATCACACATTTTTGTAATAATATTGTATACCAAATGCATTCTTGTTATAAGACACCCTGATGATGGTCACAAATGTGACTGAAACACAATGGTGAATAATATATGATTGAGTGTATCTACCAGGGTGCTGTTAAGTCTTTAGCCCGACCATGAAGGAAACAAGCTCACTAAGCATGTCAGGGACATGCGCGATTTGAACAAAATCGAGACACGAGCTGTCATTAAGTTTCTTTTCCTGCAAGGCAAGGCACCGAAGGAAATTCACGCCATTCTGACAGAAACATTAGCTCGTTTCCTTCCTGATCGGGCTAAGGACTTATCAGCACCCCTGTATGCATTTGTTGGTTTATCACATAAGTAAATGAAATTCCTTATTGCACAGACACAGTACATACAGAATTACATAAACTTTATTTCCAGAAACTTAGCAATTCAACACCCTACTTACATTAGTCTTCTGGTACTTCCAATTCGCCACTGTTTATCTGGTCAATTACATCATGTGGAGGCTTTCCTTCCACTGTGCAGCCAACACTCTAAACACAAAAAAAGTTGTTTCAACATCAAAATACTTTCTTGTTCCAGTAAAAAGAAACTGCATACAAAATATGCATAACTGCAGTACCTGGCATGTTCCTAAGATCTCCTTCACAGTGCCTTCCATTTTTCTAGACATGGACCTCTCCCTCATTGTTTTGGCAATGCTCAGGATATCATCAAAGGAAAGATTGCCATTGTGTTTAACTGAAAGCAATTACGTTACATCAACATCACAAGGAAGAGAAATATGGAAGTGCATAAACCTACAATAAAAAAACTGCCTACAAAAATCAATCTTGTGGATAAAAGGAAACTAATAAACTGATGTTTTATTCCTACTACTATTAATACCACTACTACTGCTGCTGCTAATAATAATAATAGAAACTGTTATATTGTAAAACAGATCAAGAAAACTTGTTAGACCTGAACTAACTGCAAGTTCTGTTAACCTGAATTTCATGAGATCATATTTATCACCACCACCAATATTGTACATACTGAAAAACAAGAAACAGTGAGAGTGATTGCATTTCATAAAAAAGGAGTTTTATATTAATTCCTTAGCTCAGTACATGTATGCACACTGTTTTCAGAATAAACATGGACACTTGTCTCCTGCACACCAGCACCTCAAAGCAGTTACACACCCATCTATGGTTCAGTTAACATTTGTTCATTGCAAGGTCTCTGGGTCTCATAGCACAATTATAAGGGGTTTCAATCAATCAATGGGTGTTCTATCAGCACAAAATATGTGATCTACATAAGATGCTGGAACGATCGGGAGCTATCACAGCTATCATGCAGTCCACATGCGTTCATACCTTTGTTCACTGAGCTGCCACCCCCCCACCTCTTGAATTCTGAGTGAAAGTAATGACACTCTCAGTGATAGGAAATGTATTGGGAATATAGCTCACACATAGTGAACCCAATAGCAACAATGGCAATAATGATGAAAGGTAAGTCAGGTTACACCAATTTTCAAAACATCCATGAGCCACCTCCAAATTCTAGGTGCCAGAAGGGTGACACACTCAGGGTTCACAAAACATTAGATGCCACGGTATAAAACTTTAACCTGGCACTTGGGATTTGTGCACCTCTGGTGTACAGGATATGCCTATCCAGGTAATGTTGCCATGAGAACTCGTACATTTATTCAAGCCACATGCCCACAATAGATCCTTCCACGGATATTCATGAGTCTACCTGTGTTACAAGCAGTGTTTTAGGTAATTATTTGATGAACAGATATTAATGAGACAGAAAATTACACAATATTCAGAAATGCATGATGATCGAGGCACTGTCATTACCCCTTTTTTGTCCCATGGTACTGGCAGATGCTACAATGTTCCCTAACATCACCAATATTCAGGCCCAGTTCCAGAATTTCATGTTACTGTTTCTGACTTTCCCATGTTCTACACTAAACCATTCTAACTGCCAATTTTTGTGATGCAAAGGTAAAGTTTTCCCTATCCATGCCATTAAGTCATGTATGGGAAGGTACAGTTATATCTCCACTCATTATTAACTTTGGCACTAGATGCAGGTAAGTGGGCAACATCACACTCCAGGGAGAGAACCAGTATACCCATTTCAGAGCGGGCTAGATGGGCCCCAGAGCCAGTCTGGACCTTTAAGAAAAAAATCTCTATACTGATTTGAACCCCAGACCATCCAGCCCATAGACTAGTCACTATGTCCACTATGCTACTCCAGCTTATGTCAATTAATGCAAGTACACATAAAATTCTGATATTCTCTACCATGCAATTCCTATCATAGTGTAAGGTTCCAGCTACATACATTATCAGTATGATGGGTCACAAATGCATGAAGCTCATACAACTAGGCCAAGAAATTTGACTGCACCACCCAAATTTTGTTTAAAAGAACATGCATTACAAGTTTATCAGCATGCAACATGTGGACAAAATTCAGGAACATTCTAAAAACAAAGGTACCATAAAGATTTTTAAAAGCAATGCTGCAATCATCCGGTAATGTGAAATAATAAATTTAACCAACTCTTCTCACAACTGACAACTATATTCTAATACACCACTCAACTGTTCTTTTGTTTCTTCCTGTCACGTGGTGGCTCTTTCAGTGCTTTAATAATAAGAGATGCTGCTGATGGACAAACTGATATTGCTGCCTGCCTATTCTGGATTGTTAGCTTCACAGTGATTTTCAGACCTTTCCAATCTGAAGTTGCCTTTGCAATATCATCACCAACTTTCTTGGGAGACTGAAAAAAAGATATTAGATGGTTCATTAGTGTAGTGCCATTTCGGAGGTTGTTCGTCCTATCGAAATTGGTACTCCGATATAGTGATTAGAACTGCTAGATTTTACTAACGTTTTCCTCTCAGTGTCACTGGATGTGGGTAGCGAACTGATTAGCACTGATTTATATTAAACACATCGGTAGTAACTGCCACCAGGCAGAAAATTTCAGACATAAGCAAAGGTTTAGCTAACTGAACTCTGGGTTGAATAAAACACTCACTTAATTCCACAAATAAACCAACCACGATTACAAAAATAAATCTGTATTCTACTCTATCTAATAATTCACTACACACAATTAATATCCTAACAATTTCAAAGTGTAAAACAAGTATCTTGCCCGTTTTATAATTTTGCCAATTGTATAAATTTAGAATTTGTAGTTAAGTTGCCAAATTAGTTTCAAAGTCTTCACTCTACTCGAACAATGTAAATTTTAAAGTTTCTGATTTATTAATTTCAGTCAGCACAACTTACCTTTTAGTAACAGGAAACAGTGCAGCATGGCCAACACAATAAAATCACTTTAACAATGTACTGCTTTCAATATGTAACGTCGGAGATATGTACCGACCGGTAAATGTTCAAGCCTCGAGTGAGAGCTGAATCATCGTTAATTTCTAAGTTATATAGGGGTAAGATGCTAAATAAACATTCTTTCTAGTACATATTGAACGAAGTGGTATTTGCTGACCCGGTAACGGCGAGTGACTATTCGCTTCTGTTACAAAGAAGTCAATAAAATTTGAACATTATCTAGCTTTACAAAAAAAAACCCCAAATTTGTAACATACATTAGTATCCTTTTCTGTAGCCTAAATTTGAAATTACACCCGAGTTTGATACCCATCTGATTAACTGCACGGTGTCACACCTCAGAACACTGTAATATGTGACCGAATTTTTTTACGTTTCATGTATTCTTCATGGGTTTAAAGCAAACATGTGGACCAACGCGTAAACGGCAGAACAAATAAATTTCATTACTTACAAGACCAAGGGGGCCAATTTTGGGGGCCAAGGAGGATGTTGCACCTACTTCACCGCCAACACATCTCAGAAACACTGAAAACGAAAACGAGTTCTTTTAGATTCTTGTACAACTCAAACCGCAACATGCGACAAACATAAATACATACACAAATTCCAACTCACCAATTTTCACCTCACTTGGATCGAACTTGGGAGGCATAATGGAATATTATTACACAACCTCCTTAGTTTTCTAATTTCCACTAAGCCGCGATTACTATGAATTACAATCACCCACACACTCAGAGCCGCTAACAAACCATTCTTTGGTGAAGGAAACGGAAGTAGAATGAAACACTGAGAACGGATAACCAGGGAACGAGAGTTTCTGCGGTACGGATAACCAACTTGGTGAAAATTACAGCATGTGGTTCAAAGAGAAGCGAAATTTGTGTTGGCTGGATACCCTGAGGTTGTCAATACGTGCGGAGACAAAGAACTTTAATAATAATCTGTGATTTAAAACGGTGAGGCGCCAACGCTTCGAGCTTATACAAAACGGTGTTGTAAGGGTAACATTAGTTACAAATCACATTGTTGACCCTGTAAGTGAGTGCATGCAGGTTACTTATATTTAACGATAATTGTAATTGATAACAGCAGTGCACGATCGAGTTCTTAGCAAGTGTTTCGTAACTTTGAGAGGTTAAACTGCCATAAGGCAAAATGACCAAACATACTCCCCCACATTCAAAAATCGACATTGAAATCTTGTAGCCACCGCGTAGCGACTGATACATGACACGATTTTAAACATCACTGGTTTAAAGATTAAGGGTGCGAGCCTCGTCGGTTTTTTTTCCCCCCACCTTTAATTTCTAGCTTTCATAACTATTTCGTTTATTTGTATTTACATTATTTCAATTGTAATTTGTTGTACAAATATATTTTTACAAGTATCTTGAGAATAGTGCACTAATTTATTTGGTACTGACTATAAAATACGTATTTACATAAACGTAATTTCACAGGTTCTTTGCTGACTGCGTACATAATAGGATGGTGGTTACAGTGGGATGTGTTTATTACTGCTTGCAGACTTCTTTTATTCCGTTTTATTCCATTGTTTCATCAGTTGTTTTTGAGGGTGTACAATAATGAGGATGGTGCTCTTCTCAAAAATATGTGGAACATAAGGTCAGTCACCACCATGCCCATTATTTCAAGTGACACTACAACACTTATAGACAGCATAGATAACAGATGGAACATGTATACATCATTGACTTGCAGGAAGACTAATCTATCATTTGCCAGTTTTGAAGTGCACCATTCATAACATAACTTCACCAAATAGAGATGTACTTAATTAATGTGCAGCAAGAAGTGCAGTTTTGTAGCATTTTCTCCAATGAAAACTACATTTACAAAAGGCATATTTTTGGAAACATGTATTTTAGTCAGTGAAATAAATTTGCCTACAGTTATCACATTATTTGTAAAAATGCATTTGTACAGCAAATTAAAATTGAAATAACATAAAGGAAAACATGAAATATTAATGAATACTAAAAAATACAAATGTACAAGTTAAAAAGAGAAAAGAAGAAAGTAACAAAAAGAGAAAAGAAGAAAGTAACAGACTAGGCTTAAACCCATAAACGTGACAGTAGACGTCACACACATTAAAACCTAAAAAACCACACACTGCAGCAGTGAGTGACAAATTAGCAGTGACATTTTAGATACAAAATTTCACTGTCGACTTTCCTGCAGTATCTAAATATGGAGTTGAATTGCTTGGTCATTTTGCTCTATGGTAGGAGTTCTTTAAACAGTTTAAAAAGAATCAGTAAAGACCTGATCATGCAGTCTTGTTGTGAAACAAATTAATAATTATTTTCAGTTGAATGTTAATAGTTGTACTGTAATTTATGGAAGTTTAGATACAAGCCTCACTAAACTGCCATTGAGGATGCACGGTACATTCAGAACCCCAGGCTGGATTTAAAAATGGGGGGGAAAATTACTTTTGTGATGTGCCATTCAGAATCCACCTAGTGTAACCCAGTATTGTTAAAATCCAGTCTGTTCTGTATTTTGATAAAAAGACAATGTCCTCTACCCATAACTTGCACTTCTTATGAATTACAAGAAATGAATATGCCTGCTTTAAAGTAATATTTTGCTGCCTGTAAAAAGATTTAAAATGTTGCCCAAAACCGTTCTCTGAATGCGACAGTTCATTTTCTGCTTCAGAGTTTTGTGCATGTACAGTGTAGATTTTGACAAAACCAGTATTAAATGTTTCCACAGACTTAGTGTGGGATGATGCTACTGCTGTTTGAAATGAAATTGCTGCCGATTACAGCATTTTTCAGTCTACATAAAATCCAAGATGAGCTGACATTCTTTTTTGGAAGTTTTCTCTTCAGTACCACATCAAATAGAGCTCTGAATCTTCACATAAAACATGTAACTTTCTAAGTTAAATATATAATTCATTTTGTACTGTGGTCAACCTTTTGGACGAAATTATTTACAGTATTTTCCAGGCAGAATGAAGAGGTGTACAATTTACTATGAATTTAATATTTCTGAACCTTAGCACAAGACACTATCATGAACCATTTATCACCATCTTCCATGCTTCTGTTTGATAAGACAGAGTAGAATGTAATCCATTAAGAGTTTTTATCAAACAAAACATTTAGATGAAGTTTGGGCCTTCATACTTTCATCTGACTCCGAGGTTCAGATGTTAAAATTTAGTGAAAGTTCAGAAGGACTAGTTCAGTGGTATCACGAAGCATTCAAGGGTGTAGACATTGTTAAACACAAAGTTTTTGACATATGTATAGTACTGTACAGTGCAGAGCTGATCTTGGTGTGTTATAATTTCAGATAAGCGTGATTTCCACAAATGAGGCAAGATGGAAACAGTTAGAACAGAGTCATCTACCAACCAGTAAGTTCAAATTTCTTCACTTGTTATTTGTTCCTTAGTTGAAGATCTATATTCTCTGTGGGAACATCTACTGCATTTGGCTGTGCATTAACTGACAACTTTCAGGTATTAAAATCTAAAATCTGTGCCAGGTTAATCGCCTGCACATGGGCATTACTTGTAATATTATTTTGAACATTCCTTCAAACATAAATACCAGAAACTGGATACGTCTGTGTTGCCAGGTGTGCAGGGTCAGGTGTGCGGGTGGCGAGTCTACTGACCTGGGCAAAGTAGAAATAGTCAGTCTTGTTGTTCACTGAATCACCTGGTGATGGAAACACATACAGTTTCCAGATCATTATGTTTGAGAAAACCTAAGATATTGTCCAAAATAATAGTCACATTTATTCTGACACATCATTATCATCATCATCAGAAAAATATTAGACGTAGTTTAACTCACTGTACATTACCGAAACTTACATTCATCAGATAATTTCTAACGTTATCTGCCCATCATTGTTTTATTTAAGTGACTTGCTCACGAAAAAAATGTGTATGTATGCATTGCTGTATGTCACTGATCTTAATTACTGTGCTGTTACTTAGAGAAAAGTGTGGTTCACAGTTGGATAGTGTTGGGCACTTGGTAATGGGGGTTTGGAAGAGAGTATAGCTCTTCAGAGACCATCTCTGTCATATCAGAGAGCGGTCATTTATTGATAACGGACAGACAGATAGTCTCCAATATGGTAATCATTTTCCAGTGATGGATACAGAGATGGTCTCCGAAATGATGGTAACCTCTGATGATGGGAACAGAGATTGTCTCAACAACAATAATCTTTCAGGGGTGATGGATACAGACATTCTTCAAACCAGATTATTCTCTGCTGATGGACACTTTGGTGTTCTTCAAAACAATGAGGGACACAGATGATAGCTAGATTGCAGGAAATGTGAAATGGGAATGTCACATTCATACAAAACAATTGGTACAAGATTATTATTGCACATTAGTGTCAAACAGTCATACAGAATGTTATAGTTGAATTGGCCAGTGATCAATCTCTGTTCCAAGTGCAGCGAATTTCAATAGAGTGTGCTGAATTTTATATACATGGGTCCGTGCATCGTGAATCGAATTTAATAACTGTCCAACAAGATGCGACTTATACAGTTTATTACTTTTCTGTAGGCACCTCTACAATCTGGAATTTAAATTATGTATTAGTATTAATGCCAGTCCCAGTGGCCGCGTGGTCTAAGGCGTAGGTCTGCGGCCGCTCGTATGCTGAGACTGTGGGTTCAAATCCCACTGAGGGCATGTATGTTTGTTGTGAGTGCTGTGTGTTTTCAGGTAGAGTTCTCTGCGACGAGCTGATCACTCGTCCAGAGGAGTCCTACCGACTGTGATGTGTCGTTGTGTGTGATCTATAAACCTCGTAAATGAGGCCATAGCCCACTGAGGGCTGTCGCACCAAAAACAAACGATTAGTATTAATAGGAGCGTATTTTACTCATTGCAGTTAATCAATACCAGAAGCTGTAATTACAGCTGTACGAGCTCCTGATGATGGGTGTCAACACCCGAAACATGTAGAGTTGCTTACAGAAATGTAATAAACTGAATAAGTCGCATCTTGTAGGACAGTTATTAAATTGTGTGCTGAGTTCTTCTGATTTTGCTGTTGAATTTTCTGTTGGGCTAACAAACTGACATAATGTTAGTCATTCATACAGGAAGTTCCAGCATGATCACCCTGACTTCAAGAACATTTTGAGGATGATGAATGAGTGCAACATCATTAAATATGCTGCCTACCGGACGGCTGCCAAGTTAGGAGTATTGCGGAGAGCCCTTCATAGTGAGTTTCTGAAAACCTTAAGTCATTCTGGAGGACAGACAAAGAGGAGACTAATAATTCTCGAAACTGCAAACCAACAACTGTACGCTTTTCTTTCCTCAGTGGATACCTTACGACTCGGGCTGATTGCAGGAGTGTTTGACAGGCATCACTTGCGAAACACAGAGAATGGAGTTGTCCTGAAGTACACTGAACTGGAAGCTGTAATTTTTGACATCTTCTTTGCTACTCAGAAAGAAAATATGTCTGACATAGATGTGGATCTGACTACAGAACTCACATTGAACTTGCTGCTTAACATCTATGATGGGTAAGAATAGTAGTGTCCGTCTGCAGGCAGGAAGAGAAGCTCTTAAGATACTCGTCGCACACGAGCATTCAGATTTCCGTGTAATGTAGACTGGGATACAATCAAGGCATTTGTTATTGCTCAGATATAGTTAAATTTCCTAATCACACTACCATAAAGCCCCTTGAATTCAATGACAAATGGTTCTGATTTTTAGTAGTATTGGATTTGGAGCATAGAATTTATTCAGAAAATTGTCTATGTGCATATGTAACATTTTGGCTTAAACAACAGGGGTCCACAAATTTTAGAAGAATTTAGTAGCTACCTCCAAATTCTAGACATTCTAGACATGAAGCAAGTTGCATACTAAGGACCCTCAGTTCTTTAGTAACCTGTGAATTTTACTGTTATTTTGCACTTTTGCTAGGTATGTGTGAAGTGATGTGCATCCTTCCATGGAAGGGAAAACCCTTCAATAATTATGCTAAGAAAATTGTCACCTGGGTGACCAGGTGCATGGGATTTGTGCAGCCGTGACCTACAGAAACAAACTCTGTTGAAAATACCTAACCTCAGTAGCTTAAAGATTGTGTGAAGACCTTTTTATATTAAGGTACTGAATGTGACAGAATAACAGTGCACATTAAGTGGTGCTGCTGTCCATAGACATGCTGTGAACATTTTTCTGCACATGTAGGTATTACAGTACAGACTGAGGCACACTTTCCACCTCCTCAAATCTCACATTTTCAAACATGAACTTACAGGAAGCAGAGTGGTTCACTACAGGTGCTTCCGGTGAAGGTGGCGCTGACTGTTTTGAGCTCTGCCAATCTGCAAAAGAAGTACCAGTACCTGTTCAGTCAGCTGACAGACCACAACAACTGTATTTCCAGCAACAAGTTTGAGATCCTGCTCAAGAACCTGATATGTATCGCTGAGTATCTGAATGAGTCTGCTGCATTTGGCCACAAATTTATCACTTCTGCAGTGGAGGGCTGTTTCCTTCAGGTACATCATTGGCATCTCTGTTTAGTGAAATTCCAACTAATTGGAACATTACACATTTATCATGCAGGTGCCAGGTTACAACTACTATATCAGTGTCATATGAGCTGTGTTAGTCTTATGTGACTGTTTCGTTAGTTGCTGTCTGTCTAGGACATGGCTATGCATCCTACATGTGGGGGTGGCAAACCATTTTCACCAGTACTGAGTTTGGCACTGATAACATTGACAGACACCAGTGATTACAGTTTTTGTCTGTGGTAACTCCTAGTGTGGGCTTTTAAAATACCTGCAGCTGTGTGTGGAATGACCATTTCAACTAGCACTGTGGTCACTTAGAACTCACAACATTGTTGTAAATCAAAGAATAGGAACATTAAGTTACAGTGTATTCATAGTAAACAGCTGTCTGAAGCTAGTTAAATGGTAAGTGATAATGTCATCTGTGAATTACAAGCAACAGTAAAATCAGAGATCATCTGAAACTTGTGGCCAAGATATGTCACTGCCAAGCATGGACTGCATTAGCTGTTGCAGAACATCACCCAACATTCCCACACCAGGTTAATGTCTGTGATCACTCAATAACCTGGTGGTGCACAAAGCCATAATTCTTCTCATAACATACATTTTTGCTCTTACTTTATGTATGTACCCTGAATACCCAGAAGTATGCCTGTTCACAGGAAGACATCCACAAGAAACCATAACGTTATATCATCATGTCTAGTATTTGTAAATGTGAATGTTTAATAAGCTGTCTCACAAAAAACAAAATGTTTGTGTGGTTCTCAAAACCGCATAAAAACCAGGAAGTGAGGAGTCATTGCAACATTAGGTATTTCTTTAAACTCGCCAAGCAGGAACAGACCAAAGAGAATGGCTGGCACAACTGCGTATTGGTAAATAACTTGATGTTAATCTGACACCAGTCAGCAAAACAATTCACAGTCCTTGCTGAGAATTCCTTTCTCTCTCTCTCTTTTTTAGTTTAATGATCCTTTATGGGTTTCATTGGCTTGAGATTAAAACTGTCAGTATTGGTGTGAATACTGAAACATAGTTTTGGCTTGATCCTGGAATTGGTCTGTAAAATACTAATGAAAACCACATATCACACATATGACATAGCCAGTCTAACTAATTAGCCAACCACGTTACTACACTAAATGGAATAGAGTTATTCTTGACAAGACAATAATAGCTCAACAGGGCAAGAGGCCATGCTGTTTATGGAACACAAATATTTATTAGATTGCTCACAGTGAGTGATCACTGGTCTGTGTTCAGATGTAGATCAATCCACTGGTCTGTGTTCAGATGTAGATCAGTCCACTGGTCTGTGTTCAGATGTAGATCAGTCCACTGGTCTTTGTTCAGATGTAGATCAATCCACTCCATTTCCTGACACTGAGTTCCATAAAGATCTATTTTAATATAATCTTCCCATGTATGCCTAGGTCTCCTAAGTGCTTATTCCCTGCAGGTTTTAAAACTAAAATTATGTGTGCATTTTTATCTTTCTCATGTGTGTTACATGCCTGCCTATCTCATCTTCTAATATAAACATATTCTCTTACATTAGTCACAGGGTTCACTGGGTTTGACAGAGGACATGTTTATTAGCTGGCTCCTACATGAACCACAGCTGCTGGTGTGGCTCTCAACAATGTATAGAATGCAGGTAGCAGAAATGGGTAAGCATATGTTCAAGTATAGCTATTCTTATTGTACTTCATGACCTTGAAGATGATGGCACTACAGTCTTTTGAAACAGGATCTCCTTACCCACTGGCACAGTGTTATCATCCCCAGCAACACTGCCATGAAAACCTGAAATCCTGTACTGCAGGCTCATTTGCAAACCAGGTTACAGTATTTTGCTGCTCACAATTGGTACCTTCTGAATAGCAGTATACTTCAGGTGTTCATCATATATGGCATTTTAGATCCTCACAGTAGTAAAGGTTAAGATGACAGTCTTCTGCAGTCTGGTAAATTGGTACAGTGCTGCCTCAGTAATCCAGATACTTGAGTGGTCCTGTATTGTGAGTGTGTGCCTGTATTCTTGCCTTAGTTGTCCAGCATGCAAGTGGCACCTTTTATGCGCTGTATTGTCATCTGTGTCTTGTCTGCCTGTACCATATTTTTCCACGTTATGAATGGTACAGTTTTTTGGAAAAGTTATTTAATATACGATGTGTGCTTTGATTTTCTCTGCAACTTTTGTGTGTAACATTTCCCATTTTATAAAGAAATGAGCAAATATTATCATAAATGTGTGCTGGTCTTCATGTACAGTACGTATCATTCTTGTCAGATTTTAATCAAACTTGAAATATTCTCATCAGATTTTGGAAAAATCTTCAAATATCAAATTTCATGAACATTTTTCCAGTGGGAGCCAAGTTATTTCATGCGGATGGCAGACATCACTAAGCTAATAGTTGCTTTTCTGAAGTTTGCCAATGTACCTAAAAATCTTAGATGATACATGGAGAGGAGAACTTAACCCAGTGTTATGCATGAACTTAACCCAGTGTTATGCATGAACTTAACCCAGTGTTATGCATGAACTTAACCCAGTGTTATGCATGAACTTAACCCAGTGTTATGCATGAACTTAA
>Ga0123354_10007962_pt1 | contig 16064 bp, 10 predicted proteins | sample TergutLab28metaG_2_FD_97872 | JGI IMG/M metagenome (GOLD analysis project Ga0123354, IMG submission 97872) | Labiotermes labralis P4 segment gut microbial communities from Petit-Saut dam, French Guiana - Lab288 P4 | ecosystem: Host-associated > Arthropoda: Insects > Digestive system > Gut ...
CGATATAAGCACCATGAATAGTAACAACAGAATAGCTGCAACACTGTATTCCGTAGGGACATAGTTTGTCTCAGGAATATAAGTATAAATACCGTGCATAAAGGAGATGATGATGATGATGATGATAATAATATTAATAATAATAATGATACAGAAATTTGTTCAATAAAGAAGTTGAGACGATATTAAAATAAGTACCTCATAATAGAAATTCAGCGCATGTGGAATGTGAAAGCAAAAGTGATATCAGTAATTACAGGGTCGACTGGAACCGTTTCAAAATCACTCAGACAATACGTGAGCAACTAACCGGTAAAGCAAGAAATTAAGGAACTACAAAAGACAGCCATATTGGTCACTGCACATAGACTGCGGGAAGTGCTAATATAAAGTACACAACATATTTCATGTGCGAAATATATAATTGTAAATACCGTGCATAGAGGTGATAACAAGGATAATAATAATAATAATAATAATAATAATAGTAAAGATTCCATTATAGTAATAATAATAATAATAATAAAGTTTCCATTGGCCAATGAATGGGCCCAACGATTTTGGGGCTCATTTTCTGACAAGGGTAAAAGCTTTTCTCTAGAGGTCTTTGCTGGTGTTCTTCAGCTGTTCGACCCTTGCAGATAGGACCGACAGGATGTCCCGAAATATCGGTAAACAATTACTGTGTAACAACTCGGAAGAGCGAAAGACTCAAACACACCGTTCTGAATAAACTCTAAACCGGTTCTGGTGCCTATACAATTATGGGTACCGGGTAAAGAGCGGTCAGGACGTGAAGCTCCCTGTAACGTCGAGGTTAAGAATATATATCGGACTTTGTGGCCTTACGTAAGAACAAATTTATCTTCACCATTACGGAAACTGTCTTATAGCGTGGCGCCATCTGTTTGAAATAAAGGTGTGTTTTAGAGTACTGTAATTGGTTATTGGTTGAAAGAAGTAATAGAAAAAAACACATAACACATCTTATTTTATTAGTATTCCAACTGATGCACATACATAAAAATTCCACATTAAAACATTAAAATTGCTCCGACATGTTTCGATCCTAAGATCATCCTCAAGGAGCTACACTTTCCTCGCTAAAGTCACTATTAAAATTAGTCACTGATTAATTTTGTTTTATAAACAGGGTGTTCACCCTATTAGTACAACGAAGTTAATCAGTGATTATTTTTAATTGTGACTTTAGCAGGGAAAGTATAGCTCCCTGAAGATGATCTTAGGATTGAAACATATGGAGCAATTTTAGTGTTTTAATGTGAAACTTTTATATATGTGCATCAGTTGTTGTACTAATTAACCTTTTGACGTCTAATGTCAACTATAGTGGTCATATCGCACCGCTAACCTCTAAAGTTGCATTTTATATATTTATTCAACAAATATAGGTACTTAATATTTTAAACATGGTATATACTCTCCGTCTTTTTCTCTTCAAAATGCAGTTTGTTTCATAATTCTAACTATTTGGTTCCTGTATTATTCACATTTTATATACAGGGTGTGCTAAAATTTAAAAAAATAATTCCGGCGCCAAAAGGTTAAATAATTCGACGATATGCACGGTGCAACAATAAGGATAACACAACTTACTTTAGGTCTACGTCATGTTTCTTATTCAAAATTTTTGGTGGGTATGGGGAAAGCATGTATTTTTTGCATATTCCGGACACGTTTCTTGGTTTTGTTGCGTCTCTTCATTTCCCACTCACTCTTAAAATTTTAATAATAATTATTGACGTTTATGGCGCCGGCAATTGGCAGGATAGTCATAATGAGATAAGATATAAAAATCAATTCTGTAGCAACATTTGTTAAAAGACGCCAGATCTTCTTAGATGCACGAATGTGACTGCGTCTTGGTAGCCATAATGATACATAATATTGCAATTTTAGACAAAAGTTGTTATGTAAATTGATGTGTAGATAAAACGACTGTGAACTTCACCTGAATAGCAATTTCTTTCCGAGGATGTTCGAGGAATTATATTTTGTTTCATGGAGATTTAATTAACCCCTTCACCACACTTGCATGTTATAATTTGAACATAAATTTCAGTCAAATGGAACACTGTTTTTAATTCCTCATTTCATCGCATCTAGCATGTAATGGGTTAGGCGATTCATTTGTAAGTGTTCAGTACTCAGAAGACAACCTCAGTGTATATAGCAAGTGGGGTATATGCAGTAATTATATTTACAACGAAGAAGACTCTGATTTTATGGCAATTCATCAGGTTGCGTTCTGATATCAAATAGAATCTATAGCCGGCTCAATCATCACCATATACAGGGTTATTCGAAATGATTGTCAGGTTTTTAACAACTTGTCATACACACTACACTTGAGATAGGAGTATAAGTATTTTTTATTTCACAGAACAACACTACAAGTTTTTGTTACATAACCTACAGGTTCTCTATATGTGCACCGTTTGTAATTCTGCAAACATCAACACGATAATCGATAATCACAGCTGACATGCTACAATCAGTTTGGAACGAACTCGATTATCGTGTTTATATTTGTAGAATCACAAAGGCTGCAAATATAGAGCACCTGTAAGGTATGTAAAAAAAACTTGGAGTGTTGTTATATGAAATAAAAAAATACATATACTGCTATCTCAGGTGTATTGTGTATGACAAGCTGTTAAAACCCCGACAATTATTTCGAATAACCCTGTATATTGTTAGATATCAAAAGAGAGTTAAAAGTTTCGACTACTCCAATTATCCAACATCAGGCTGTAGGTGAAGGAGGTTTAAAAGGCAATATTAACTGCTGCAATTTACAGTTAATAATCGCAAAATGTATATGGTTCTAAGGAAATGTGGTTTAATACAAACGTTAGTCAAAATATATACATTATGTAAAACAAAGTGCTTATGTCAACTACACAAGCAGTTATGTGTGCCTATGTATCTGTGTGCCTATGTATCTTCTGTATTAGAATTTTGTCAATCAGAATACTAAGTTGTTCGGAAGTTTAGAATGTTTCAATGTTGTGTTAGAAATGACATCTATGTATGCACATATACAGGGCGTTTCATAATGATCTCTGTGATTACAAACATTTATAACAAGAAAACCAAAGGTCCTACCTTAATGGAATTGTTCACAGGTACAGGAAAACTGAAAAAAAAGTGTTTTTTTTGACAACTGTGTGCACCACAAGTGACACGGCACACATCAATACGATATTCAAGTTCTTGCCACACACGCGTCAACATGGGTGCGTCGATGTTCTTCACTGCTGCAATGATACGTGCCTTTAGGTCAGCGAGGTCACGTGGCAGTGGTGGGACGTATGTTGCAAAATAACCACAGATTTACTCGTGTGATATTCCAGCACACAAAATTACTTCTCCACCGGAGCGGCCATTTTATCACTACATACATTCGCATCGCCTAGCGGCAGAAATGTGAAATACGCCGCAAATGAACTTACTGGGGAAGAAATGTTTGAGTTGTTCCTTCTATTTGTACAGGTTTCGTAAATACTTGTCCTACGGTGTTCCTATAATAAATATTTGTAATCCCGGAGTACATTATGAAACGCCCTGTATATATATATATATATTTATGGGGATCGCGGTAGCACAGTGGTTAAAGTGTTGTGCTACAGATCGGAAGATCGCTGGTTCGATCCCAGCTGGTGTCAGTAAATTTTTCATTGACATAAAATCCTTCCGATCGCATTATTGTCTTGGGGTCGAATCAGCCTCTAACAGTAATGAGTACCAGGAGCATTTCCTGAGATAAAGGAAGCCGGTGCATAAGGCTGACAACCTACCACCACCCTGCGCCGTTGTCACGAAATCTGAGAACCTTAACTTCCTGTAACCCTCTGGGCACCTCCAGGCCTGTAACGGGATTGCTTTGCCCTTTGCCTGTATACATATATATGATCAAAATTCTGTACGTATTATTAGGAAAGACATGCGCGAAAAGTTGGAATAGTATAAATATTGGGGGGCTGAGGAGGAGTAAATTAAAATAAACAATAAATAAAGAACAAAGAGAAAAAATATTTTAAATATCGAATTGTGTTTAATAATGCTGTTAGGTAAAAATACTGGTTATTTTGCATTGTGACTTTAATATTTGTACGATTATTTGGCAGTCACTGAAATATTAAAAACTTTAATCATAAAAGTTGCAATTTAATATTGTGTAAGGTTATGTTAATTATGTGTCCATATACGGCCATGCTTAAGAAGTAAAACTTATGTAAATATTTGATATTTTCAGTTGTTACAAATGATAATCCTTAATGGAGTTTGCAAGGCTTATTTAACATGTAAATTAAAATCGCTGGTTCTAAAACATTTCTTGTGCCCTTAAAGTCCCAGCCATACTGTGCATGTAGAGTATAGGGGGGCAGGAGGGGTGGTGTTTACAGCCTATGTCAAGAAACTTTCACTTTTATTGTAGCCCCCAAAATATTATCAGATATCACTGTACATTTATTATTCAGCTGGTCTTCATTAACAGTCCCTTTGTAAGAACAACACAGATCAGCTTTTGCAGGAGGATAAGATGGAAAGAATTTTAAATCTTTTATCAATTCTTCATACCATAAAAATATTTACACCTTTTTCGTTACCTTTATTATTTATTTTCATTGACTCCTCGTCAGCTACCACTGTTATTGCACATCTCACTTTTAAACAGATAGTAAATACAGGATTTTAAAATTACACATACACACACACACACACACACACACAAATATATATAAATACCTACAAACATACATACAAACATACACATACATACATACACATACACACATATACATATATACATACACACATACATATACACACATACATGCATACATACATACACATACATACATACAAACATACACATACATACATACATACATACAAACATACACATACATACAAACATACACATACATATACACACACACACATACACACACACATATACATACATAAATACATACACACACATACATACATATTTACATAGAAATACCCACATACAGTAAATACTGGATTTTAAAATTACACACACACACACACACACACACACATGTATATACACACATACATACATACATACATGCATACACACGTATTTACATACATACATAAATACACACATACATACATACATACATACATACATATATACAAACTTACACACATACATACATACGTACATACATACATATATACACACATATATACATACATAAATACATACACACCTACAGAGTTGGGCAATGAAACGGGATAAAATTAAGGGGAGGTTGGGCTCACTGTAGTAGTGTGGGGAGGTGGGGAAGGAGCCTCTCCCCTTCTGTAGCTCCTACCATTTAGTAGCAATGCAGCAGTGGAGGGGTGAGGAGCGTGCTTCGCCGTTAAGGCTTATTATCAAAATGGAGAGAGATTAAAAAATTCTTGTGTCAATTTTTTTTTAATGTTTTGAAATTTTCCCGTTTCATTGCCCAACCCTGTAGATACATAAATACACACATACATGCATACATACATACACGTATACATACATACACACACACAAATACAAACATGTTTTTTTCTAATGAAACAATTTAAACCTCGGAAAAACTTAGCATTCTGATTGACATAATTCTAATACAGAAGATACACAGATACACATAACTGCTTGTGTAATTGTCCCAAGCACTACAATTTTCATAATTTATATATTTTCTTTCAAATTTAAAATTGTGATGTATTATATTTCATTAGAACCGCATACCGTGTGAGATCTCGAACTGTAAATGACAGTTGAACATACTAACTTGTAATCTTCTTTTATGAACAGCCTGACGTTGGATATCGTGAGCAGTCTAAACATGTAGCTGTCTTGTGGTATCTAAGATTACAGGTTGTGGCAACGAAACCTTGCAGACGATTTAGCAAAACTGCGAAAATTGATTTTCACCTCATTGTGTCTTACTGTGTGTCCGTCTGTAGATCTCCATAGAACTACCGGGCTCCCACTAAAATAATTTTAATAAAATATGATTTAGAATGTTTGTCGAAAATCTGTCCAGAAATCTTTGATTTAAAATGAAAAGAATAAAGGATATTTAGCGTGAAGACCAATGTACATTTACGATAATATCTCGCTGCATTATTCTTAGAATGAGAAATATTTCAGCCACAAGTGTTAGAGAAAATCAAAAACACAGATTATGTTCTACGGAGTTTTCCGAAAATCGTACCGTATGGAATATAACGTGAACTTATATGGTAGAACCAAACAGGCCACAGATGAAGATGTAATACGGCCATTAACATTACATGCTGGGCAACTAATGTAACTTACACACACCCTCTTAAACTTTTGGCGCCGGAATTATTTTTTAATTTTAGCACACCCTGTATATAAAATGTGAATAATACAGAACCAAATACGTTAGAATTATGAAACAAACTGCATTTTGAAGAGAAAAAGAACGGAGAGTATATACCATGTTTAAAATATTCAGTACCTATGTTTGTTGAATAAATACATAAAATGCAATTTGGAGGTTAGCGGTGCGGTACGTCAACTATAGTTTACGTTTGGCGTCTAAAGGTTAATATTTAATACTTATTGGTTTTTCCTGACAAAAATTGCCCGAAATTTGGTTTCGTTGTGAATAAATTTAACTCTTATCCTGCTAACGTGGAGAATATGGTGAGCTCCTAATAATGCCAGCAGATGGCAGATGGGATTTAACTTGGCGTTTAAAGAGTTAAGACAAACAGATTTTAGTTGTTATTAAGATCAAAATTAATGTTATCACTTATAAGTGTTGGAAGATTTCACGGATACAGAATTCAATGAAATCTTCTCGGTCTGACGGCTGCGTCAATTGTGAAATTTATCCATCTTTACAGGGACAGATTTCGTCCCAATTTTCAGGACGAAAATGAGTACAGAGTCAGTCCCTGAGAAGTTGGATGATTTTCACACCTTGACTCAGTTGTCTGACCAATAAGATTTTATTGAATATTGTCAGTTACATAGTATAGCGACTTGCCTTTTACATGACATTCCTCATGTACAATATAAAAATGTAAAGGTAAAGCAGTCCCATTACAGGCCTGGACAGGCCCAGAGGGTTTTTAGGTAATTAAGTTTCCAAGATTTCTTGACAAAGGCACAGGATGGTGGTAGGTTGTCAGCCTTACGCACCTGCCAACTTTACCCCCAAGAAATACCCCTGCTGCTCATTTTTGTTAGAGGCTGAGTCGACCACAGTGCCATAGTGCTATGTAAAGGATTTTATGTCAATGAAAAATCCACTGACACCAGCTGGGATCGAACAAGCGACCTTCCGATTTGTAGCACAGCACCTTAACCACTGTGCTACCGCGGTATCCTCTAGACGGATATAAATACTTTTTATTCTGAGAATTATACTGAACTCCTAAATACACTTGTTAGGGAAAAGTGCTGAGATATTGGTTTACCGCGGTCACTCATGTACAATATACATTCAATTTATTAACGTCATAGTTTCCTTCATCTGTCACTTTAAGTGTGATTATCCCCGTTTCTAAGATTCTACACTGTTATGTACATTTCCTTAACCGGGTATTCTTCTTTGTTATTACAATTCTTGTAACTTTTGAACATAATCTAAGTCTTAGAATGTTATATGACCTCCGCTCTTCAGAGTCGGAAGTCACAACTCCGATAAAATATCGTCGGGTTTTTCTTTTAGTTTCAACTATCCAATTTGAATGTTTTTATATATAAGATCTGCGATCCGGACATTTGATATGCCATGTCTTGTTCTGCCGATCGAGAGTGTGTCAGATACCAAGACCCATAAAATACACCGGCGGTATAAACAGCTTTACAAATAAAACCCATTTTTGTGCTCGGTGAAATGTTATACAGGCTGTTCTACGGCACTGTCACTCATGTTTGTCTTACCACAGTTCAGCTGCCTATTCCAAAGCGGGTTATTCAAAGCGTGCGATCTAGTGCTTCCTCCTTTAATTTACAGTAGCCTCTCGTTTCCTTTACGGCCATACAGTAGCTGCTTACCTCTTCTTCCTCCTTTCCCCGTCACGTGTAACATTTCCTCTATTCTAGCAACAACGCTACAGTTTTCTATATATCCGTCGGTGGTAATCATGATGAAAGCAATTAAAAAATGTGACACTGTGGCGATATTCAGTTGATGATGACGATGATGATAATAATAATAATAATTGCAATTGGGTTGTCACCCGGTGGCAGTGGTTATTTTACATGTATACAAAATATGAAATTCGTTACTACTAAATTTAAGTCTGGAGGGCTACATGAGAAGCATGTAGTGGCAACTTGGAATCTTGGGAACCATCTCAGCATTTGCTTATAGACATAGGGAAACCAAAAAAAACCTGTGTCGAGGTGGCCGGTCGCAGGACCTTCCGAATACTGACTTCTAGCCAGCAGTCCGGCATCTAAAGTTACAGTGTCCTGTAGAATTTCATAAAGATTTTTATTTTCAAGGATTTATCACAGACGAAGAGGATAAATATCAATTGTATATGGCGTTTAGGTTCTGGATAATTTTGTTTTCTGAGATTTTTGACGCTGTATCTCGGACCTCTGTAAGCCTGGAGATACGGGTGCGATGCTCCTTCGGAATATCGGTGGCCAGTCACCCAGTAACGCACAGCCATATCCCAGAACACAGGAATTTTCCAACACGCCGCAGGGAGAAATCCGACACCTGCAGGTTTAGGTCATTTTTAGTCGCTTTCGAAAAATTGCGAAAATCCACTAATAGCTTCGTCACGACTGCCTTCATGTCCGTCCGTCTGTCTCTTCGTCCGCGTGCAATAGCTTTGCACTAAGTGGATGGATTTGAATGAAATTTCATTCAAAATTTAATAAAATCTGTCAAGAAAATTCAATTTTCATTAAGATCTGACAAGAATTATTTACACTTTATATGAAGACCAGTATTCATTTATAAAAACATGTCACTGAGCTGTCAGAATGAAAAATGTTTCAGACGGATCTAGTAGGGAAAATCAAAATACATTTCCCCCCGAAAATCGTGCTTTTTATGAGATAGCGTTGAGAAAACATGGTAGAACCAAACAGAATACAGATTAAAATACAGTACCTTATATGCTGCATAACTAAGGCTGTAGACACACACTCAGAATATGTAATATCTATTGCTTCCCCACAGCAAAAATTGTTAAGCGAATGCCCTTTAAAATTAAGCTGTGCGCAGTTTTCCTATCTTGTTTGAAAGTAAAACCAAGTTGTCTGTCACATATCAACGTTCATAGAGAAATTCCCGGGTTGCTGATAAGTCCTCAGCCCGACCAGGTAGGAAACAAGCTCGGAAGCATGTCAGGGACGCGCGCGATTTCAACAAAATCGAGACGCGAGCTGTCATCAAGTATTTTTTCCCTGCAAGGCAAGGCGCTGAAGGAAATTCACGCCATTCGACAGAAACATTAGCTTGTTTCCTTCCTGGTCGGGCTAAGGGCTTAACAGCACCCCTGTATCTACCTAGACTAGGACGACACTTCTAATAGAAAACCAGGTCAGACAACAAAGGCCAATAGGTACACAGCTTCTTAAAGTTAAACATTATTATTCTGGGCACAAATGATGCTGTCATGATCTTTAGGGACGTCATGCACTTGATTGGTCTGGTTTTCAAAAATAATTTTATTTATTTTGAAATAAAATTCTCTCGGGCTACCAGCTGCTGCGTCAGGTGGTTGGAAGGCAGATGAAATAGGGTTCAAGAATTACTCCTGTCGTCAATGAAATAATTCAGCTTCCGTTGACAGGAACACATCTGGTTTTCTAAACGTTGGCTTATTCCCCATTAAACCACATGACAAGCCAGCTGGCGTGAGAGACCTTCACTGTATTCAGTCTCTGTTAAGACCTTAAGACCATATGTTTCGATTTAATTCTAGTAAAACGTCGGTGAAAATGATAACTAACTAATTAACTAACTAACTAACTACCTGAGTTACTCACTAAGCACCTACTCACCTACCTTCGCAACAAACAAACAAACAAAAACAAACAAACAAACAAACAAACAAACTAACTAACTATCCAATTAACTAAATAACTAACCAACTGACAAACAAACAAACAAACAAACAGACAGACTGACTAACTGACTGGCGGAGTGACTAACTAACTAAATAACTAACTAACTGACTGACTGACAGACTAACTGACTGACTGACTTAATTACTTACTCATTGACTAAGTCCCTACCTTCCTAAACTACTACCTAACTAACTAACTAACTAACTAACCAACTAACTAACTGACAAAAAACAAACAAACAAACAGACAGACAGACTTACTGACTAACTGACTGACGGAGTGACAAACAAACAAACAAACAAATTAAATAACTAACTAATTAATTAACTAACTAACTAGCTAACCAACTAACTAACTAACTAACTAACTAACCAACGAATCAACTAACTAACTAACTCAATGCAGCAGTGTCCTTCTTGCGAAGTTGACAGGATCTTAGCCAGTCAAGAAATTCCCCTATTTCATGGAAACCAAAGTTCCTTTACCACATTCACAAGGGCCTGCCACCTGTCCCTACTCAGCCCATGTTTCAATCTTACCTCCTGAAGATGCATCTGAATATTATCCTCCCATCTACGCCTGGGTCTTCCAAATGGTTTTCCCCTCAGGTTTACCCATCAAAAACCTATATGCACTTCTTCTCGCCCCCTTACGTGCTACATGCTCCGCCTATCTCAATCTTCTGAATTTGATCACCAGAATTATATCGGGTGAGCAGTACAGATCAGTAAACTCCTCATTATGTAGTTTTCCCCACTCCCCTGTTATCTCCTCTCTCTTAGGCACAAATATTCCCTCAGCACCCTATTCTGCAACATCTATAGCCTACATTCCTCCCTCAACGCCAGCGACCACGTTTCACACCCACACAGTATACATTTCTGCAGTCTGCAATGTCTCAACTCCAAACGGCTTTAGGACTGTCCGTACCGGCTGATCGCTGCAGAGGTTCGTGATAAGCGCAGTACACTGCTTACAGATATTGGGGTCTAGAGTGAGGTTTCACTGTGAAATTATCAATATTTGTGGCTGTTGAGGCTTGTCACTGGTCTGCTTTATTACGGCATGTCCTGTTGGTGCTGCGTTTGTGAGAAAGTAGGTGGCCAGTAGGTGACAGATGAAAGGAGACACGTGTTAGGATATTTCTGGTGGATTTCGACAGCTGTGGCCTAAACCCTGTTTCAGAAATGCATGCTGTATAAAGTCGTATAAAGGGAATATGGAGTTGAAATCCTACTGTAATCATCCACCGCGACATCTTTCTTCCTCTTTTTCTCAAATTCCGGTTTTTTTGTCTGTTTTAGTCTTCTACTCCACCCACAACACGTTTATGTAATTTTCCTTCATTTTATACATAATTCCTCTCTTATAACCACAGCTTACACTCTTTATCAAATCTGTATAGTATATTATGCACCGTCAATACACAACATACATCAGACAAGCTGCAATAATTATAATTAGGTGATATTTGGCTACATGTTTCGGCCGTGACCGGCCATCTTCAGGTCAACTAAGAACAACAATTAAGGTACAGTAAAAATATTACTCAATGGGATCCCATTTTGTTCATATTAAACCCTGATAAAATATGAAAATCCTTTCTTAAGATTAAAAGAGTGGAATGGTATAGTAAAATGGTTAAACTAAGCCTTCATGTACTGTATTCAGGCCTAACAATGGTTCATACACTAATAGTATTGTGTATATGTCAACAACAACGTGGAATTCGTGAATCGTATCACAGGTACTTTTTTTCATATTGCGTCTCGTGTGTGTATATGATCCCATATATATATACATACGGCCGAAACATGTAGCCAAATATCACCTAATTGTAATTATTGCATCTTGTTTGATGTATGTTGTGTATTGACGGTGCATAATATATTTTACAGACATATTGCACTCGCCTAACCTATATTTGCCCTCTAGTGTGTGTGTGTGTGTGTGTGTGTGTGTGTGTGGAAACTTCCACGTGTTGGTGCACACATTCCTTCCTCATACTGCGCCTGCTGATAAAGTTTCAGTCATAGCCCACCAAGACACGCCCTTCTTGCGAAGCCAACAGCCGTTCAGACGGTCGACTCATAAACGTGATTTACGACGTTCGAATACTAACTGATGTTTGCTTAACAGCCTCTAATCAGAAAAAAAGGTAAATTAGTCCCGTTACAGGCCTGGAGAGGCCCAGAGGCTTCCAGAAAGTTAAGGTTCCCAGATTTCGTGACAACGGCACAGGATGGTGGTAGGTTGTCAGCCTTACGCACCGGCCGGGTTTTACCCCCAGGAAATACTGCTGGTACTCATTTCTGTTAGAGGCTGGGTCGACCCCAGAGCCATAGTGCGATCGGAAGTATTATGTCAATGAAAAATTCACTGACACCAGCTGGAATCGAACCAGCGACCTTCCGATTTGTAACACAGAACCTTAGCCACTGTGCTACCGGGGTCCCCAACCTCTAATCACTATTTAAATTACAACTTGTCCGAGATCATCAGTGGACGGGGATAACTCAGTCGGTACAGTGACTCGCTCTGGGGTGGATGGTCCGGAGATCGAAGCCCGGTGGTGGCGAGATTTTCCGCACCCGTTCCGACGGTCCCTGGGGCCCACTCAACCTCCTATACAATGGGTATCCGGTCCTTTCCGTAGTAGAGAGGCCGAGGCGTGGTGTTGACTATCCAAAACATCTAGCGCCAAGGTAAAAGAAAGAGTAGAGCTACAATTCTACCTTCCCTCTAGAAATTCTTGGCCTGTTCTAAGGTGAACTTTACCTTTGCTTTTACCTTAACCAAGACCATCATATTTTTGAGACTGCTTTACGAACCAGTGTCCAAGTTCTCGTGTCCTATGGACATTTGTTATCCTAACTCTACTGAATCGGGTTTCTTATCAGTACCAAATAGTTCCTCAGCTTCCGATCCCAGCGGCCGTCCGGTTTAAGGTGCGGATCTGCGGCCGCTCGCCTGCTGGGATTTTGGGTTCGACTCTCTCCGGGGACAGGATGTCTGTCCCCTGTGAGTGTCGTGTATTTTAGGCAGAGGTCTCTGCGTCAGGCCGATCCTTCTTCCAGAGTAGTCCTACCGAGCTTAGTGTGCCTGAGTGTGATCGTGAAGACACAGTAATAAAGAGACCCTGGCCCTCTAGTGGCTATTGCGCCATGGAAAAAAAAATCCTGAGCTGGTAAAGAAATTCTTCCATTTTATGGAATCCGAAATTTCAGTTCTGAGTTTACAACAATCCGTTAGCCTGAGCAAAATTAATCCAGCCCAAAACTCTCCCCACCCCATCTTTCTTGACGAATCATTTTCCAATTTTCCTACAATAGCTTAAACATGTAAAGCCTAGCGGTTTCTATAAGTACCACCAGGTTTAACATTCAAATATTCTACGTGGTGATCATTTTGTTTAGAGTGTTTTGTACGGATCTCAAAACAGACAGAGACTTTTTCTGTATACATCATTAACTGATTGGTTTTTATAACAGCGGTGGAAAGTGTTTACAGCGCGGTACGGACTGATTCCTTATATAAAGCAGATTACGTTTGGTCTTTAAATAACCGCGGTGGAAAGTGTTTACAGCGCGGTACGGACTGAATCCTTATATAAAGCAGATTACGTTTGGTCTTTAAATTACCGCGGTGGAAAGTGTTTACAGCGCGGTACGGACTGATTTCTTATATAAAGCAGATTACGTTTGGTCTTTAAAAGGTTAAAATTGTCCTACAAGAATACTGTAAGACTGACACACTTAACTGTCCCTGTGGCCAGTACAACGTTTATTATCAGAACGAAATTTTTCCCTGTAGAACTGAAATGTTAGCAGAAGTAGCTGTAAAATTTCCCCTGTGACTAAACAACAAGCCACGGAGCTGTAAGAAGGAAGTAACAATATTACTGTTTGTGTTCACAATTTCAGCGGTATATTAAACGCAAGGGAGATTTTTATTTTAGGGAGACTTACCAACCATGGCAGATCTCCTGATACCTCATGAAAAAAGAGAGAGATACTTGGTTAGCTCCATAGACAGTTTGGTCTTATTCACGAAGGAAAGCTGTCTTGCTCTTGACAGGAATGTAATATTTAGTGTGGTGAAAAGGACGTGAAACGGCGAGTAACCACAACAAACATGACAACACAAATAATACCCATGCAAGACGTTCCCTTTTACATGTGTCACATTCTGTCTTTCCTCAATATTTGATAGCTCTTGAAGGGTGAGAAAAATGAGTACAAGAACCTGTATTGTTGCGTAACGAAGAATAAAAAAAGAAATTTTTGCATTTTTCTTAGAATTGAACAGAGGCCGTTCTTTCCAGAAGCAGTTCATAGGAACTAATTTGTTCAGCCTCACGGGGACTGAGGTGGCACAGTGGTTAAGGTTCTGTACTACAAATCGGAAGGTCGCTAGTTCGATCCCAGCTGATGTCATTGGAATTTATCATAAAATGTAAAATAAAACATAAAATCCTTCCGATTGCACTATGGCCCTGGGGTTGATTCAGCCTGTAACAGAAATGAGTACCAGGAGCATTTCGTGGGGGTAAAGGCGGCCGGTACGTAGTACTGACAACCTTATCACCATCCTATACAGTTTTCATGAAATTTGGGAACCTAAACTTCCTGGAACATTTTGGGCCACACCAGGCCCGTAACGGGACTGCTTTACGTTTTTATTTAGCCTCTCACTTATCACGGAAGACTTGTTAGGTCATATGTCATTTTATTTATCTCAGGTCTCTCACCGGCAGAGTCTCGGGTACTATTCCAGGGTACTTCATGTTGGTTGTGTTTCGGAAAAGCTGGCATCGGGACAGTTTTTTTTTTTACGATGGATCCGTTGGAACCTGCGACGCAACGGGCTGTATCACAGTACCTGTAGAATAAAAGAAATTAATAATATCGACAATCGATATGATACATAAGAATGTGGCCTATAGACGTAATGTTATTAATATCTCCCCGGCCATCCTAACAGCGTCATTTAATTTCGGTCGAAGAGAGAGTTTTTATGGCCACTAACATTTTGGCGCCGGAGATATTTTTTTAATTTTAGCACACCCTGTATATAAAATGTGAATAATACAGGAGCCAAATACGTTAGAATTATGAAACAAACTGCATTTTGAAGAGAAAAAAACGGAGAGTATATACCACGTTTAAAATATTCAGTACCTTTATTTGTTGAATAAATATATAAAATGCAACTTTGGAGGTTAGCGGTGCGGTACGACCACTATAGCTGACATTAGGCGTCAAAAGGTTAAATATCGACTGTAGCAGTGAAACCTACTTAGGGCTTCAAGCTTGGTAACCAATAATTTTGTGCGATTTGAACCAAATATGGAATTTCATAACAGATTTTCATCAAAATACTGAATATCAAATTTCAAGGGAAACCGTGGATTGGGATCCCCTGTGATACATATGGACAGACCGACAGACGATAGGAAGGACATGAATAAGGGGATGAGTTTTTTACGTAAATGTACGAATGCAACAAATGTATAAAAATATATTTTTGTTTTGAATGTGCATTCCAAGTACAGTCTCGTCAAAATTTCCAGTGCAGTGCTATTAAATAAATTTTACTTAAATGTTTATTCGGAATTTCATCTCTAACATTTTACTTATTATGTCTGACTTAGTGAACTTTGTAAAGCCTACTGGTCACGTGATGCACCAACAGTTTAATATTGCAACAACTGTACGCTCTGCCCACACTGTATTTATGTGTTTTGTAATTATTTGAGAACAAACAGCGAATTGTGCCACTTACAGCATAAACTGATTGGTTTTTATAACCGAGATGAAAAGTGTTTACAGCGCGGTACGGACTGGGTCTTTAAATAAAGCGGTATGAGCTTCGTCTTTAGAGGGTTAATATTGCAACAACTGTACGCTCTGCCCACACTGTATTTATGTGTTTTGTAATTATTTGAGAACAA
>Ga0123354_10007963_pt1 | contig 16063 bp, 7 predicted proteins | sample TergutLab28metaG_2_FD_97872 | JGI IMG/M metagenome (GOLD analysis project Ga0123354, IMG submission 97872) | Labiotermes labralis P4 segment gut microbial communities from Petit-Saut dam, French Guiana - Lab288 P4 | ecosystem: Host-associated > Arthropoda: Insects > Digestive system > Gut ...
AATTTTTTTTTTAGTTTTTTTTTTAGTTGGGGGGAAAAAAAATAAGGTGGGGGGTGCCAGTGAGAAAAGGGGGGGTCCTCTTTTTTTTTGTTGTTATATTAAATCCACCCAGAGCGGGGGGGGGGGGGGGGGGGGGGCGTTTAGTTCATGTTTGTACAAAGCTCAAAACAAAAGCAGCTTGAACCAAATTAAATTGAACTCAGTTAACCTGAAGTAACCTATTATAATTGAATGCATTAATTGGATTTAATGTGCTGACAGGATGAAAATTTGTGCAAACAAATGACACGTACTGTAAAAACAAAAATGTGCTTGAACAACAGCACTTCTGCAACAGTATAATCTTGAAGCTGAAAAAGGCTATGTGATGTGTCTCATTTTGTGTGTATTTGTACAGTAATATTTGTATCTTCTGTCCTGCCTTAGTACCACTCTTCTGCTGCTACTGTTAAAAACAGCAACTGGTGCCTGATCTGTTGATTTCCAGTTTTAACACTGATTCATCTACCTCACTTTCTTCTGAATGACCTCACTGTTGGTCACTACATCATCAGCAGGACAGCCTGCAACCACAAGCTTCTGTACACAGGTCTTGCTACTGTAAGATGGACACAAACTGAGCTTCTGCAAGGTTTTAAAAATAAAAGGAAAAATTTATTTTCCTTCTTTCCCTTAAACATAATTTTTTTCATAATTCATTGTCAGCAGTTTCTTGTCTGTATCGCATGTTCTTGTTACCTCATACAATTAGCAACATGTGCCAGTGAGCAGCCTGCAGAGCCTGTACTGTTTCTTGCACAGATTTCACATGTTGTTGCAATACACAGTAGTGCAATGGCGAATATAAGACAGGACATCATGTGCGTGCGCGTGTGTGTGTTTGTGTGTGAAGCACAGATTTATATGTTCCTTTCATACATTGTGTTTATTTAATAGTGATGAATTTCATTCACCAAGGCACTGACAGCACAGTTCTTCTGAGTAAAGACATAAAGTGTAGACACACATACATACATACATATCTGCATCCACATATTTCACTGGTGTTTGTGTGTGTGTGTGTGTGTATGTATGTATGTATGTGTGTGTGCATGCGCATGTAAAACTGGTTTGAATTTCATTGCCCTTGTCCCTTTCCTCAACATCAGGGTTTCTCTGTTATTCCTGCTAAATTCCATGACCTTGCTGAAGTCCTAGCACCATTTTTCTAAAGGTTGTGATTGGCAGAAATTATTTTTGACTGCCTGAAAAACTAATATTTGGAAACAAAATTGTGACTTCAGAAAAATCCATTATTACACGAAAAGTGGGACTACAGGACTACTTATTGACTATACAAAATGAAAGACTGTTCATGTTGCATTTCATCTGTCAGAAATGTGTTGACCCTTGAAAGAAATGTTTTGATTTTAAAAAAGTAATTTACATTCCAGGTAGTGCACAAGCAGTTCAATTCACCAATTGGGCTCTATTCTGATCAAAACATCGCCGAGACAATCCAATCACAAACAGGGATTACACCGTAAGTTTACAGCATGCTTTGTACACAATACTGTAATGACAATAAGCAGTTTTGAAGTATGTATTGGACCCTCCATTGATTTCAGTTAGGTAATACTTGTTATTTAGAGAAATGGCGAATGAGTATTTTTAATACATCCAATTTTGGTTTGCAAAACCCTAGGAACAGTGCAAGAGTAGGAACTGCAACGCTGAATCGACCAAATCAAAGCAAAGTGAGGCAAGTAGAAAATGTAGCAAATTACAGAATATTATTTCTTTCTACTCACTGCCTTCTTGCATAAAGCTCGGTGTTGTGGGGGTAAAGCACGGTAATAGTTCAGTGTAACAATATTTCTAAATTTACTATTATAAAAGGAGGTTGCTTCAGGTGGGCCAAAGTAGAGCTGAAATTCTACACTTGCGTAGTTTGTGCCCATTTTGAAACTGATATTAAAATTGCCAGATTCATGTAATTCAGTTGATTTATGTATGTGAAAATTTTATTTCATATAATCTTATTCATATCTGTTTGTTTGTACATGGAAGACATGGATGTCTGCTTGACAGTCATAAATAGTTTTCTTAATTTTTATTTCTGAATTCAGAATTTCCATGTATTAAAATAAGTACGATGTAACATAATATAAAAAGTGATGAAGCAGGAATAACTGGTATATCTTAATTAAAACAGTATGCAATAAAACATGAAGTGTGCTACTTGCACATACATCACAATGCCTATGCAGGCAGTACTTCATATTCATTTTCAGCATCTATTTGACAGTCTTAGATAGCATAATTTATGTTTCATTGCATACTGAATCACAATATGGCTAGCCTGAAACTTGGTATTGCATTTTAATTATGTATATCAGTTTCATATTCCTGGCTTCAAAATATATTGCTTCCAAACAAGACTCGTTTTTTTACAGGATGGTCCAATTAACAAAGTAACTTCCTTTTATGATACGTTTTATTTTGTGAGTGAATCAGTGCTTCATGCAATTAATAAGAATAAACTGCCCACTGGATTATGCATGGCATCAGACTGCATGTTTTTAGTATTATATCAATTCTATATATTTAGAAAATCATGTTATAGTCTGGTGTTAATAAAACTACTTGTACAGTAACTTGGTTTTAAGACAGCTTACTAAATATGCACAAAAACTGTCAGCTGCTAAAATCTGTGTTTGTGATCATTGACAACTAATATAATGTCATGCATGACATACATGACATAGTAACTGCAATTTGCACAGTGTTGTTAACAGGGTATGTACTGCAGTGTCTAATGACATTGCAACTGACAGTAGTTCTGTACTGCTGTATGCAATGTACATTGCTGAACATTTGCTATTATGCTTTGAATGTAAGATTCTGGTGTATGTAGTTAGAGAGACTGCATCATGTATAAAAATTCAATGCTCAGTTCACTGGAGAGCTGAAGTATTTGTTTGTTATTTTTAGCAGTGTGCTTAATGTTGAGTCATTGCCAGTTGTGAAGCCAACCGTGGCTCAATTTAAAACTAGACTCTGAAAACAAAAACTGAAATTAACTGTACCCAAGTTTTTGACAGCAAAATTCATCAATGATTATAGCGGCTGGATCCAGCCAACTGAATTCAGAAGGTAACCAGTTTTGATACCATGCACAGATCACTGGAGGCTCATGTGTGGTACAGTATTCACCATGAGATGATGAGACATATGAGGATATACATCCTTGCAAAATAAAAATGTAATTCTCATTGAGTCTTTTATGTTTTCTTTATTATTCATATAATAAAATACTAAGCCTATATAAAGTTAAATTATGAATGTGACTTTGACAGTTACTTGAAATGTATCCTTATATTGATGAAATTTACTGCTGTTGTGTCACATCCCAAAAGATATGTAATCCCCACACCTATTCTGTGTGAATGTGAAATCTTGCACAACCCCTAAATTAGTTTGTAGTATACTGGCATCTTAGGTTCCTGGAAAGATCAATGTCATTGTAAGTATATCTCCCGATACATGGCCTTACAGTGAACGTCTTTGTTGTTATGGTATTTAAACAGTTACCTTTTGGGGATGCTGTTTGAAAACAGACTTAATATAAAACAGAATTATGAAGAAAATTATCTCCTTGAATTTACAAGGTACAGATTAGCATGCTTCGTACTTTACTGTGAATCATTACAAAGCAACTAACTGCATCCATCATTAAAATATTTGTACCAAAAAGTCCATATTTTATCTGACAACTATCACCCATCACTTCCTGCAAAATTTTCACTGTGTGTGGGCAGCTGTTTGCAGGGGCTGCATTTATTTAATCAACATGCTGACATGAAGTGGTTACCAATAGTTGCCAGATAAAATAATGATTGTATATTATCTACAGGTACACAAACTTTACTTTAGTTAAGGCATTTATTTTCAAAGGGTTTTGTGAAGTACAATGCTGTATACTCAAAATCAGAGTGGAGCAAAAGGAAGTGAGTCAAGCAATCAGAGTGTGAGTTGACAGCTGCCTGCCACCTGACACTGACATTATGAATGTGTCACATTCTGTTGTACTCACCATAAGCACTAAGGGCACTGTGCCCAGACACCTGCTTATATGCAGAAAGAAACAGTATTCATTTTACAAAAGGTTGTTACCATAACATGAGAGTCAAAGAGGTTTATTGTCAAGTATGTTAATAATTTAAATAAAGTACATCTTGAGGATGCCATTCTTCTGGGATATGACACTGTGTTATGGGGTAATGGAAACCTCAGGATCCAGTTACCCTGTGATGCAGTGTCATATCCCAGCAGAACCCTTTGCTATGATGCTGTCAGAAACTCAAAACTCACAAAATATTTCTTTCAGAATGAAAAAAAAAGTGTTTCTTTTGGAACTTTGTTGGTGTTCACTAATATTTTCTTCTAAAATGAAACTCGCTTAAACAAACACAATACCTGAATAAATCAAACCCAAATTTAACATAAACTAGTGGAATTCCAAGCCATTTTCAGGTATAGTACTCATGAGTGTGAAGTGAATACTGGCGCAGAATTGGTTATATGTATGATATTAAAGCATTACATTAAAATCCTGATAAAATTATTTATGGTTGTTATATATAAGATATTTCACTTTTTGAATGAAACACATACATAAAGAGACAATAGATTTTATATTAAGTAGAACATTTTCTGCATTTCTAATGGTAGTATTTTCATTGATCTTTCTTTCATGAAACAAAAAATGCAAATACAACAACAACAACAACAACAAAAACAACAACAACAAAAACAACAACGTTATGCTAAACGATACTAATTACAATTTATGGCATGCAAATTTCACTATTCTAACTAACTAATAATGTTATTTACAACATGAAACTAAACGTATTTCACGTGATTACTGGTTGCAAACTGACTTGTTCATTCTCAATTTTCCACGATTTGTAACATTTAACTGTTTCTTTAAAATCTGTCACACTCAATTTTATAACACAAAACTAATAATTAATGAATACCAATGAACGTAAGCTCCCTTGTAATTCACACTCTTATCTGAATTGCTTTTCCATTAATAATGTGACTGTCACACACACAAACTGTACTGTCTGTACACTACTGCCCACATCTTGACACCACCCAACTGTCACACACACAAACTGTACTGTCTGTACACTACTTCCCACTTCTTGACACCACCCAACTGTCACACACAAACTGTACTGTCTGTACACTACTGCCCACATCTTGACACCACCCAACTGTCACACACACAAACTGTACTGTCTGTACACTACTGCCCACATCTTGACACCACCCAACTGTCACACACAAACTGTACTGTCTGTACACTACTGCCCACATCTTGACACCACCCAACTGTCACACACACAAACTGTACTGTCTTGACACCACCCAACTCAAAATAACACCTTCCACCATCAAACTACACAACATCCAGCTTGAGGAAGACACTCAGCTATGACCCGGCCAAATCGGAGACTTTTAAAGCCCTCCAGGAAGCCGAACTCGGCGACACAATCCAAGAAGTGACAGCTCCAGCTCAAACTCGGGTATTTTCACCAAGTGCACAACACAAGGTAACATAACTGCCACCATCTTAGGCATGCTATCAATGAAGGAATGGGGTAAGGTTCCAAAAGACAGAGGAGAGTTCATCGAAGACAAGTTTGTAATCCATCAAGCTGGCAGTAAATGGATCGCCTCAAAGTGCAATGCATCTGCTTGTCATTCCCTGCAAAATGGTGCTCCCTCCTTCAATGAAAATATTATATCAATATTTGAAGGCAGAGAATCCTAGAAATTGACAGGAGACAGTTGGACAGTGACATAGTCAATGATACTCTGGGAATAAAGTTCTTTGAATTTAATGAATAGGCCAATATGCTGCAGGCGCTAAGGGTACTGGTGAGTATGCATGTAAGCAGAAAGAAAAACTGTAGGTTCTAAATTCATCTGAGTGAATATGGACTAATGGATGCATAGTGTTTGTTGTTCCAAGCTCGTAAAGGGCTTAAATATCCTTATTAATGACAGTTTCCCGCAGTATGATGTCCAAGTTTTATTCAACAGTATTTCAATACATACCTGATTTTGAAGGAATAATGGAAGCTCAGTAGAATGTATTAATATTTGTAATTTAAAGTATTTTTGACAGACAGCTTTTGGAATATTTTTATGCTGCATACTTTCAATCTTACATAATTTGAAAACCTTTCTGATAGTTTTTGAAAAAATATGAGACAAAAATTACAGAGTTTCATCTCAGATTATCAGATACCAGTAATAGACTCTGACCTGTACTGTAAAAAACAAACTTTCTGTTTTTATGATATTCAGCATACACCCATCAGCCTTATTCGTACAAGAGCAAAGGATATAATATTCATTTCCCTTACTGAAAGATACTGACACATTTCTGAGTTACATCCTGCAACACCCTGTAAATTGGCTGCAACATAATGGTGCAAATCTTGATATAGCAAGTACCATGCATTTCATAGAATTTCTATTATGTTTACCAACAAATGCACTTCATAAATTTGTTGGTAAACATAATAGAAATAATGGCACAAACTTTCTGAAGACTAACAAGACAGGCAATGTATGTGTAACATAACACTGAGGTGTATTCTTGCAACCATTGTTGCAGTGGAAAAGCATTAAGTATTATACATGCTGAGAAAGTGTGTGTAGCCTTAGTTATCCAGCATGCAATATGCATGCGCCATATTGTCATCTGCAGCCAGCCTTGCTGTACTTTTCCACATTATCTCATAAATGGCACAGTTCTTGAAAAAACGTTGTTGAACGCAAAATGTGTGTTTTGATTTCCTCTACAACTTTTCTCTGAACTATTTCTCATTCTAAGAAGAAATGAGCGAGATATGATCAAAAAATATCAAGTGGTCGTCATCTGAAGTACCCGCTATTCTTGACCGATTTTAATGGAACTTGAATTTTCTTGATAGTTTTTGAAAAATATTCAAATATCAAGTTTCATGAATATCCATCCATTGGAAGCCGAGTTGTTCTGTGCAGACCGATAGACAGACATGACAAAGCTTATAGTTGCTTTTCACAATTTTGAAAATGCACCTAAAAATTCAGTGTGGCTCATTTCTAGTAGCACGGCCTTAATCAGTAACACATCTTAATTCTGAATTTTTTTTCTTTTAGAGAGCACCTGGTCCCCACCCATACCAAGTAAGTAATACACACAGTTTTTTACTTTGTATATTTATTTTTCTTTGTTACATAACGTAACGTAACACCAAACTGTCTGCCAACACCAATCTCTCACAACATTTTATTTCATTGAGCAAATAAATTATTGCACCTAAACTTTTAAATGTTCCAGTACTTCTATGAAGTAACAACATCATAAATTCAATATCAAACCTTGCAAATGTTACATTCTGAGAGAGTTTTTCCGAAGCATAGAGTAGGCTTAAAACATTTATATCAAATTAACAAAAGGCAAGGTGAGAGATTGAAAGGGATTACAGAAATTTGGAAAAAGAAGTCCCACATATTAGTCCACAGGTTATGCAAAGTATTAGCTTTTATTAAGGTACACATTGGACTTAAATGGACAACAATTCAAAATTATCGTCAAGTTATATTTACCAAAAATTGCATGTTACATGTAGAGAAAAAAATTTCATTACAGGTCAATATTAAGTCATATATAAAATTTGAGATACAGCTAAATGTAATGTGGAAACAATTAAAACAGACTTTCAAAATGAACTTGCAAAAACCCTCTCTACTTTAAACACATTTAGAGGATATAACAGCAACAGAATCACATCCAAAGCTGTACAGTTCAAATTAATATAACTCACATCTCTGTGTAAATGTCTGACTTCCATTTATTCGTGTTGACTTTATATTGTGTTAAATTTACATACCATAAGAGATTCAGGCATGTTTTCAGTCCTTGGTTCTTACATTTCAGTGATTTAGTGAAAAACCCTTCTTTGCTTTATTATATTATGTGCACATGGCAGTCAAATACCGAAACATTTTCTTATGACTTACTTCAGGACATTACTAAACAGCGTTTTAAATGCTTTGCAATTAGCTGTATATGAGTGGGTAAGAGAGAGCATGGGAGCACATTTTGAGACATGTATCTGATAGCATGACCATGCAAAGAGAAGTACATACATAGGATAAGAATATTCAGTGCATAAAGACAATAAGAAAGAACATGCGACTCAGCTTCATAAATTGACAAGAAAATGAACATGGACTGACCCTGTACTGCTGTCAGCAAATAAGAAATAGCCAATAACCTGCTTAAGAACAACTTACAAATGTCATGAACATCTGTCCCTGATAGTTCATGTTATGACTCTACAGTTTCTTGATGACGAATAGATGCGCTGACATCAGCCCTAACAGGATGATAATATTACAACCTTTAGGTTAGCACTGGTACATAAAATGGACATATTTACACACAGATAGCAAACAGTAATGCAATATAACAGGCATGATCTTATGAAACATGACACATATTGTAAAAGCCTTCAAGAAAGATTAGGAATGCTGTCATGATGTCAGGTATCACAGAAGACAAGATTCTAGATGTAAAGAACAGTATATGACAGTCAATATGACTACAGATTAGATTTTGGTGGTATTATGAATTTTGATAAAAGTGAATTTGATAAATATATAGAGGAGGTGATGTCAATATGGAACACTACTAAATAAGTCAGGGTGGAGTGTACAAGAGTGTGAAATATTGAAAAGCAAAATATAAATATTAATGATATGAGATGCACATAAAATTAGATAAAAATGTGAACAGGGAAATACATTAGACAACCACCAAAACACAACTTTCACATTAGCTTAATAATCATTAGTTCTTGGAAGATATTTATACCGGAGTTTTGGCCATCCTGTCATGTCTTCCCCCTTGCAAATGAAAAAAAGAATATAACAACATGTACTGCGTGTCCGGGCTAGAGGTATACCTCTAGCCCGGACACGCATTATTTCTATCAGTTGATACAGATTCGGTCATCTAAATTATTTTCTAAAAGTAATATAAAAATAATATCATCAAACATATAGCAACTTACCGTATTACAGTCAACAGTTGAAACACCTGTATATTTTTTTATACTAGCAATTTGCATTTTATACTTTACAATATTCTGTACGCATTTTAATATTTAAACAAATGAAACTTTTCTTCATCTTAAAACCATGCATTGCACATATTGCTCATCATATTGTTGCCCTGCACTTAACTGTAATATTGCATGCTGCAAGTGAACATGCTCACACATCTTCTCATGCAAGTTGAGATAAATTATCAAGAATTATATCTGTTAGAAATTCACACAGAACAGGTATTAACTTCAGAGCAAAAATTATAATCTGTAATTATATTTCATATTCTTCTGCATTCATTTCAGAAAGTGCCAGCTGGACCCATTTATAATGTAAGTATTACCAATGACATTTCATGTACCAAACTAAAATACATTTTTTTTTTAACTTCTATAGTAACTGGAAGCTGAAATTCACTGTACATGACACAGTGAACAACTTCTGTACAAAAGGTACTGCTTCCTTTTTTACTGTTAAATGTTAAGGAGTTCATGTATATACCGAGGGATCTTTCACACAACTGACATACATGGTGTACTAGAGCAACGGATTATAACTTGTGCAGAAAAAAATGTATACTGTAATTCTAAGGATTACATCATAATGGGTTTAAATTTTAATGTTCAAATGAACTGCCTTTTTTATCACTTTGACTTGTTCATATTTACTTTGCAAATGGGAACAGTATTTATGCATTTAATTATGTTTGTTTCATTTTAACCTTCAGGTGACAGATTTAAATACCAAATGTATTAGCATGCACATTTAAATGTCCACATATAGACTGTGGCATAGCACACTATTTGCCAATTTTTAGAGACCAGCGTTTGGTTTTGTAGGATGATAAAGGTTACGGAGTCACAGTTTTGTGATTTTGCTCTTCATGTCTAGCCCTAGTCATATTTTCACACCAACAAACTATGTTACAGTATTTCTGGTTGCACACACACACCATACACACACCACACACATACACACACACATACTCACACACTCACACACACCCCCACACATACACCACACACACACACACACACACCACACCCACATACACCCACCCACACACACACACACACACACACACACACACACCTCACACACACACACACACATACTGATACACACACACATACTCACACACACACTTACACACACCCCCACACATGCACCACACACACACACACACATACACACACACCACACACACACACACACATACACCACACACAAACCACACCCACATACACACACACACATACACACACACACATTCAGCCATTGCAGTTCTGCAGGTACTGCTGTATCCCTTGCATGCAAATGGACACAAGTGTACATGTCAACAAAGCTTGATGCCTTCATGCACATGACATAATGTTCTGAACATTATTCATTATCATCACTGTAACATGTTTAACAAGGGAGAACTGCATTGTCATCATCTATCTAAAAAGTGCCTCAAAGTGTCATCTGTAACTTCTTGCTTTCAGACAAATTCAATTGGTCACACTGAAGAATATATTCACCAAAGTGGAAGTTTCAAACGCTTAATGAACCAAGTCCTGGGCGAATCAGAGTACTAAAGGACACACTGCAAAATCAGCCACTGCATACTACGCATATGAATGTACGATTCTTGCGTAAATGTAAAATAAGTCCTAAAAACATGCCATAAGGGAATTTTAAATGTGGTGTACAGTTGAGAAAATGTCTATATGATTTCTTTAAACCAATGTGTTCAGAAAATAAATGAAGTTATTTTATTTTATTCACAGTAGGTTAGGTACATAATCTGTGTCCTTTCTCTTGCTACTGTATCCCTAGTTACTGTGTGTCCTGTCCACGTAGTGCTGTTGCCTCTTCCTCATTGACATGAAGCAAAGAGTGCAGTCATTGAGATGTAACAATTCATGTTATATCTACAATGATAAATTCACTGAGTGTAATATCTAGTCAATAAAAGCTTTCTAAGCAAATAAGTAAATATATTGACTGTGTATGCTGATTATTAAAACCATCCGAAAAAACTAAATGTGTGTTTCAATTATTGTGTATGTTTTGAAACTATGAAGTATTTAAGAATGAATAATTACATGTGCTTTCTTTCTTAAAACAGATGAGTGCAAAAATTGTGTTTATATTAATTAACCACCTTCAACTGTATGAATGATTATTTTGATTTGTAAAAGTAGCTGTTTTGTGCATGTGCAAGCAGGGCAAACTGTAAAAATAATTTAGAAAGGAGTGTTATTTTGCATATCCAAATTGCAGCAATGTAAAATTGTCTACTATAGCAAATAACGAACTTGTTGTCTTTAATAAAGATATATTTTGTTTTCTTATCAAAGAGGATCAGAATTTCCATTAAAACATCACCCAAATAGATATATATATATATATATATGAAGCTATAACGATTCTTGTCTTATAATTATTAGTGGAATGCTGTAAGTTATGAGTTACATAACCTTCTTCTTCCAACTGGAAAACTTAACAGCATAAATAATAATAATAATAATAATAACAACAACAATTTGTGTTCTTTGATTATTTGTTTTTGTCACTTAGCAGTTACTATTCTAATGTTGCCACACACTGGAATGCTCAAATACAATTTTAGGTTGTATTCACATACATAAAAGTCCCAAGATTTGCTTTATTAATAGTTTTTGAGGTACTACTGATTAAGTTAAATTATTTTTATTGCTTGTGGATTAATGTGACAAAATTCTTTTGAATTTTGTGACTTCATCATTTTTAACACCATTCTCTGTATGCAACAGTAATGCTGGAATGAGTTACTTTACATATAAAGGAAAATTATTGTTCAAATTTGTACCATCAAGAACCACACAAATCTTTCATTTAATTATCCGTAATTGTTGGTAACTGGTGACATTTATCAGCACGATCAATGAAAATGCACTTCCAGGCTGTACTCATTCAACATATAGTTCACTCAGTACTGAAATGTTTTGGTAAGTTATTGATCCCAATTTATAAATTAATTTATTTGATTATAAGAACTGGTAAGAATAATATGTGAAGTTTATGTTGGCTGCTATCTACTTAGTCTGTGATGTACCAAAAATAAATTATACTTTTCAATTAGATTCACTATCAAAATGTCATGGCTGTTAGAACACAATACATGAAAATTAATTGCGAGTTTTGTAACAGTAACAAAAGCAGGGTCGCCAACAACAACTTTAAGCTGTGGCAATCCTTATAATGGTTTCTGTGTCACAGAAAACATCATATTTTTTTTCATCCAAATGGATGCTATAACTTAAATTGAGAATATGAACAACAAGAATAAAATCCTTCTCTTCCTCACTTGCCTATTTCAATTAAGTACTGATTCAAATTTAGGTTAGCAATGCCCTCAAAAGAGGTTCACAAGAATAAGAATATGTACAGCAAAGTTCTGTCTTTTAAATATGGAGTACTGTTTTCATGCATTAATCACTGAGAATGTAACTCACATACATTACATGCGGTAAGTTGGTATTCTTGACACTAAGATCAAGAGTCCAGGTCCAAGAAATTATCTGTTATTTCAGAAAAATTTTGACATACATATGTACACAGAAACATACATCCATAATACATACGTTTGTACATACATACCTACGTAGTACATATGTACATATATATACATATATGCACACACACACACATGCATACATACATACATATGTGATGTGATGTGATACAAGCACCACAGGTAATCCAAGATAAAAGGGGTTTCTAGTCTTATAGCTTTACTGCACAAAATGTGTAACAAAATTTATTACAATTGGAGGAAACTGATTAAACTAATAAAAGTGAAAATATAAATGAAATGAGAACACTTAAGTCCAAATTCTGAAATTTATACTCATCCAAGTTACAGTTTACAAATCATTATAATTTAGTAATATAACTTCACATTTCAATTTGTTTCCATTTAAGCAAATTGACTGAAGCAAAAATTAGAAAACATGTAGGTTTTCTGGATTTTGTGCAGTGATTATTCAGACTGTGGTCTTCTGGATTGTGACACTATGTAGTAGGTAAATGTCAACCTTTAGATATGAACATGCTGCCTCCACCTAATGAGTTAGACAAAAGTGTAAGGATGCATTTAGATTATACAGGCAGGTTGCAACGCAAGTGGCAGGGAGAAAGAAAGCAGAATGCAGTCTATACCAATCGGAATTTCAAAGACAGAAAATGGGTAGCACTCATGCCTCATATTCTTGGGAACCCCAAATTTAAATTATGGCCCAGAGAGAGTATTGTGCATATTTATTGACATTTCAGAGGAACCGGCTACTTCCATCATCACATTAATATAATTGATATTTTTCGCAGATCCTCCAACTACCATTATCCACAAAGCCTTGGTGCTTCCTTCCACATAATTTCCAGTTCAATGTTCACTAGTCTACCTGTCATTCAGCACTACATAGTCATACATCTGGCAGCATCGTTAAAGAAATACGTAATACGTGACAGATGTAACCATGCAATTGTGGTATAATTACTGGGAAGAGCCAAAGATATTTTTCCCCAAATCATCCACACCACATTCGGGTGCATCCAGCCTCCTATTCAATAGATACCAGGGGCTTTTCCCCAGAAGCACAACTGCCGAAGCGTTAAGCCGACCACTCATACCCTTCTAATGTCGTGGCTGAGATGGCGTGGAGCTATACTTGTACTTCCACTTCTGCATACGTCTGATCCATGCCACGACGTACTCACTGACAACTTGCTGTGCGATATCTGTAGTTTGAGACAGATGGCACAAATTAAATTCGACAGGTCGCTTCGATTGTCGAGATCGATTACGCCGAACCGAATATGGCACGGATGAGGACAGAAGGAACTCTAATCCATGGTATCGCAGGTGGTTTTCATTCACACCAGTATGATTTTCTAGGTTATGATCAGAATGAATTGTACTGCGTTGGTAAGGTGCGTAAAACAAACAGTAGAGGTTTTGTGGTCCTTTCGTATGTGATAGTCGTAAAATTTCATCGTGTAGCATATTGTGTTGTAGTATTTAATCTTTTGGTGGGAAGTAAAGTGGTTGCACTTCATCCACAAATTGGAAGAATTACGTAAGAATTTTTGAAACTATTAAGTAATGATATTGCAGTAGTTTCACGTATTCAAACGAATACTGACGGTTCGCGTTATAAAATTATCGATTTGAAGTTATCGAAATTGTAATTACTTTAGTTACGCTATAATAATATGCATTTTGTGTGTGTTTTTCATTTTCAGCCCTCAATTTTTTTTATGTGAGTGTAGACGTGATATACTATGCGAGATTTTAAGTTTTCACAGCTCCAACTGTATAAATTACTGCATTCCATGGTCTGACGCGGTGTAATCTGTGTGGAGGGTGCAGGTTCCTTCTAATCTCCGGTAAATTTCTACCGTAGTACGCGGCTTCACAACCCAGAAGACGACAATCTTTATGTTATTCCTACCCTTTGCTCCTTAACGCATGTCGTTAATGTAGTACTCATTGTGGATCAATAGCGAAATTGGCGGGTTTATGTGTTTGGTGCGAGTTTCATTATTTGATTTATGAATCTTTCCATTTATGACTTGTTTCATGTTGATCTTTGAATAATAGAAATAGAACCTACTTCATTCTCTTTTATGATGAGCTCTGTTACTGGTGAGAGTGGGGATAATAATTGTATACATTTTTTATGGTGTCCACTTCTGTTCAACAGTTTAATTTGCAGAGAGCTGTTAATGTTTCACTCACCATTACATTTAAAATAATTGTACACTGCACCACATGCCATCATTGCTTTCATAGAGTGACGTCCAAGAAAAATTCAGAAACCTTATTGCATTTTATCGAGGCGTGTGTTGTAAATTAATGCTGTTACAAACCATTTCCTTAAATAGTATTGTCATCAAAAGTAAAAACCATGACTTTCATTTTAAATAACTTTAAAGTTGTGCACAACAAGGAGATATTTTACAGTTTTAAAAATTTAGAATGTTAATAAGTAAGGTATCTCATTGTTAAAAGATATTATGCTGTTTTTGGGGTTTCCATGCATTAGTTAAGAACATGTGCTGATGTAAAATACAGTGAGATTCTTGTGGTGGTGGCTATGGGGGGTTACTGGCATCTGGAATGTAATGCCTTGTAGACTGGTAGAGTGTTTTAGAGTGGTCTGTTGCCTCCCTTCATCTACTCTGCTACATATGAAGCTAAACTTCCAATTTGCCATGATTGAGATGAAGTACAGTGGGTTTATTTTATTTTTATTTCTGTAATGGTTACATTTCAAGTAACAAAATAGGAAATTGAAGCAACTTTTTGTGGAAAATTAAAGTATTGACTCATGCTTTTTCCAGAGTACTACAAGTTAATCGAAATCAGATATTTCTGAGGCTGGCTAGGTTCAGGTATGTGAAATATTTCTTTGCAATAGAATGTGATTTGTATTGTACATACCTCATGTGTAATTACTTTAATTTTGTCCATACCTTACATTGTTTAGGTTATTGTACCCAGTGTTATTTCACCAACCAAATGCAAAACATTAATTATTCATAAATATTAAAAGCATGTCTCTGACATGTTTGGGGACAAGTGTACCATCTTCGGGGAGAACAATATGCCAGCTTTGAAACCAATTGCAAATGATCGCAGTTATTTACAAGGTTCTATTTATTTATTTCAAATACATTCCATAGATTCTTATCAGGCAAGCCTGAGGATATAGAAACTGTAAACAGATCATGAGAGTAAATGTGTTACATTCATTCATTCATTCATTCATTCATTCATTTATTTTTACTCCATTAATCCATACACGGTCACAACAACCAAAAGGATGTGGAACATGTCAAAACACAAACACTCAATAAAAAACAGAAAATTACA
>Ga0123354_10007965_pt1 | contig 16061 bp, 4 predicted proteins | sample TergutLab28metaG_2_FD_97872 | JGI IMG/M metagenome (GOLD analysis project Ga0123354, IMG submission 97872) | Labiotermes labralis P4 segment gut microbial communities from Petit-Saut dam, French Guiana - Lab288 P4 | ecosystem: Host-associated > Arthropoda: Insects > Digestive system > Gut ...
GACCATATCTTAAATACCAATAAATACAACGGCTGATCCAGCGTGAATATTTGGAATTACGTAGAGAAGAAAACCAACTAGTTGCTACTGAGTGATTTATTGCACTTGTAATCTGCTCAACATGTTTCGGGCACCTATATGCCCATCATCAGGAGCTCGAGACTATACTTGTGTAATTACCACATATGGTGTGTAATGTCTTGGTTGCTGGTGGTCGGCTGTTGGGAGTAGAGCAGCAGGCTATGCGTCCGGGATGAGGGAAGTTGCTCGAGTAACTTCCCTCATCCCGGACGCATACCCTGCTGTCCTGCACCTGACCGCCGACCACCAGCAACCAAGGCATTACACACTATATGCGGTAATAACACAAGTATAGTCTCGAGCTCCTGATGATGGGCATATAAGTGCCCGAAACATGTTGAGCAGATTGCAAGTGCAATAAATCATTCAGTAGCATCTAGTTGGTTTTCTTTTTTACATAAATACAACGATGCACGGATAAACATACATCAGATTCTTTGGAATTACATTTGGTCATTTTATTTTATTATAGAGTGAGTTAGTTTATGGATCACATTTTTCTTAAAAGAAAACGGCATGGTGTAAGTTACGATCTTTGCTGGTAGTTTCACTCCATGCAATAAACTACTGAAATGAAGGATTCGTCACTAGTCCTATCTAGAACTCCGTCGGTGTCATTTCAACCCGGACAGACCTCACTGACAGCGAGACTTTCTCAGGTTGAATTTATATTAAATGTGGTATGCTTTAAACTTTTTTCTTCCATAGATGAAAATAATCTTCCAGATTGGTGGCTGCTGTCACTGGAACATTCCTTACTGCCACCAACACTCGTTATCTACCGGCTGTGTATTTTATCACGTAGGAAATAAAAATGAACGGGCTGGTAAAAGCAATATGTTGTCATGGCAGCGACGCCTGTAACGAAGATCCACACACACAATTAGCGGTAACCATGGACATAGGCCGCTGTGTTGCCACGTCTCACATGCCTTGTTTAACGTTCTGACGTATTCAAAGGAAGAGTAGAAGGCTTTCCGGGATTTTAAAAAGCAAAACAAAATCAAAACTTTTAAGGTTTTTATGGGGGGGATTGTTTGTTGGTCTTAGTGGTTGTAAATTTAGTGTGTTTTGAAATAATCATTCAAGCCTGAAGAAGGAGGCAAATTGTCACTTGAAATTTTGGTATCTACATACAAGCCTACATAACGTTAATACTCCAGGGACCGTAATAGGAAAAACAAGAGAGGTGAAACAATTTGTGTTATACTGTGCACTGTGTTACTCCGCTTACAAGAATGCGTAGGATTTGAAAAACACAAAAATAAATGAGTCATTGCTCTTTGAGTTTAACACGCAAATTGGAATCCTATTTCAAGATCATAATTTATATTTTACTTTGTAGTCCACTGCTTATATTTTATCTTTTTCCTGAAATAGTAGCAGTCACTGAATGATCCATAGGGCCGGGTAGCTCAGTCGGTATAGCGACTGGCTACGTGCTGGACGGTCCAGGGATCGAATCCAGGTGGGGGGCGAGATTTTGCACACCTGTCCAGACCGGCCCTGGGGCCCACCCAGCTTTCTGTAAAATGGGTACCGGGTCTTTCCCAGGGGTAAATTGCGGCCGGGGTGTGACGCTGAACCTTCACCCCCTTCTAGTGCCGTGGTCAAGAAAGAGTAGAGCTATACCTCTACCCACCCTCTGGACCACACCGGGCCTGTAACGGGAACACATTACCTTTTTTTTTTAAAGTTTTATATAGGCAAAAAACGCAGTTAAGCTATAAGGCTGAGATTTCACAGTCACACAAATAATATCGAATTATGTAAGACAAGTGTCACAATTTACAGTCTAATGTGACATGTAATTTAAAAAGAATACCAAGTTATATAAAAACTAAGTTTTAGTGGCCTTATGGAATTAACATACTAAAATTTTACAGTGGAAAACGTAAATTTTCTTTCTAAAATAAAACCTATACGTGTTAAAGTCTATAAGTGAACCAGGATACTACAATTTTCCAACTCACTTCAGTGTTGTCATCAACTTACCATTATTTGGCAAATTACGTAATGCTAAACGACTGTTTCTTGCCATGGTGATGACTTTATCTTCCCGTAAAAGTATTTCTCAGCTAATTTTAAAGAACGTTTTTTACTTCCATAGGCCATGAAGAGTCGAATTGGAAGATGGCCACAAATGTGTTTCAGATAACGTGCAACATCTGCTATTGCAATCTATCGAAATGGTCCTTTTTCAGCCCTAGACAGGAACTCGAAATTTGGGGAATGTAAGCTTTCTCTCGCTATTTCCAGTGGTTTTTGTGATATTTTTGGTAGGTTTTCTCTTGTGATTTCTGTCTGGTGTTCTATAAGAATATGCAGGATGTTGAATTGCAGAAGAAAGTATTGGACATACTTAGGCACTCTAATTGTAAAGTAAATGAATGCGTAAGAAATATCATTATCATCCAGCGTGCAGTTCTGTTGAATCGGCATTACAATTGGATATAAAATATAAATCCTCAGAATGTATAGTCTCGCATATTTTAATGTGATTAGCAGCTGTTAAACAATTTGATTCTCTCTTTGTCTTTGCGCCTCAGTCCATCATATTTAAGGATACGAATCTTACCGTTCCCTGGGACGCCACGCAGTGTTTTCTGGTAGTGCTGGGAGAATGATCTCTCTACCCCGAGCAAGGAGGTAGCTGGCCCTCCAGATTAGTCTGTATTTCCTACCAAACCACACTGCGTTACTTTTCAGGAGGCCGTAATCTTCACAGTCGTCATAACTTCCTCAAACTGCGTTTTCAGGATTTTCTGTTAAACTCTGTGACCGTCAAATTTAGCTTATTTAACACTACGTTCTGCCCGTACAATTTTTGTTTTAATGTTTTGTACGTCTCTCCGAACGAGAAGCCATTATTTAACTATCATGACCGAAATGGTGATGGTTTACTGCGCAGTGTGCACTGGACATTTAAATGTAGCTTTATTTAGTTTCGGTCTTGTTGTAGCACAAGTTAGTAGTAATAGTTAAGGTAGCCATAGTGAGAGGATCGTAGCCCGATATTTAGGCTTGTACATTAACATCCCCCACCTCCACAGACATAATACAGAGTTGGGTTACATTTATTTTTATGACAGTTGTAGTTGCTTCACACACACACACACACACACACCGAAATTACTGTCAGCCGCAAAACAAGTTACTGCCACCTGAATTCCACCTTATCGTGAACTGGTCAGTCAACTGTATGCATTTGAAACGGTACTAAGTAGAAAAAGAAAAGAAGTAATAAGTTTAGCATTCATAGATCCGTGCATCGCTAATAAAATCTCAGAGTACAACCAACAAGATGCGAATTTTCTCAATTTATTTATTTCTGTAAGACGCTTTACATGTTTCAGACCGTTTTTCCGCCCACCATCAGGAGCTCAAAACTGTACATACAGTGTCAGACCAATACTGCTGCCTGCTGCTAGCCTTCCAGGCTAGCAGCAGGTAGCAGAAATAAATAAATTGAGAAAATTCGCATCTTGTTGGTTGTACTCTGAGGTAGTAATTAGTATTCTACCGCTTTACAGAAAACTCAGCATATAATCGCACGTCTCCTAATTATTTTCATGGAAAAGAATCTTTAAAAGGGTTTTAAAAAAGTACGTCGCAGAAAGAATTTGACACTCATCGCGTGATTTCAGGCTGGAGCCGCGAAGGAGATAAGACCTGCGTTCTTCTGGGCTATTACGCAGTGAGTAGTAACAATTCTTTTCCGATTTTTTTTGGGACAACCTATCGGTCCTATCTTTAGGGGGTCAAAATTTTGACCCATGAAGATGGGAACCATACGTTGTTCCTCAAGGTCGGTAAGGAATTACCACTACTCGCCGCGTAATAGCCCAGAAGAGCGCAGTTCTTGTCACTCATTATTCATATTGCAACGCGCTGTTTCACTCTACATCTGACCGAATGCCCATCTTAATAATTTAGTTGGTTTAAATTTTTCTGAGTGAAATTATACAATATAAGTGGGTGATTCCAATAATTATAATCCTGAATATTTACGTTTTATAAGACCTCGCCATTTTGGTTCGTAATTCAGCCGTCTTTGGTCACAAAGGGCCTTCCCCGTAACATTGTAGCCGCAGCTCTCATTAAAATAAAGGGTACCTAAAACAATTCCCACATGTAAGTGCTACTTATTTCTGTTACAAGTTATTTGTTGTCCGACCGCCTGTCTGCTGAGCCTCATTATCAGCACCGCTGTCATAACTTTTGGCGCCATCACTTGGGTGTGCCCTAACCATCTTAGGAGCGCAGCCGTCACTAGCATTTCAAATTATTTTTATTGCAAACCGTAGACAGATATTCTGTTTTAAATCGGAGTGTGAACCTTCCTTTCATATAAATATACAGAAATAGCTGTTCCAGAAAAATAATGTATTTGGACCATAGGGAAAGAAGTAACGGAAGGCTGAAAAAATTACACAATGAGGAACTTCATAATTTTTATACCTCGTATTATATTATTATAGTCATCAAATCAGTGAAGATGAGATGGGCAGGGTATGTGGAACGCATGAGAACGAAGAACGGATGCGTACAATATATTGTTGGGGAAAACTGAAGGAAAGGCGCTGCTTGGAAGACACAGGAGTAGCTCTGGGGGTTAGTTGTGGGGGCAAATTTAGCAGCCATGTTTTTTAAAATTCTTGGTCTTGGGCGGGGCTATGTCTTTGCTATAGCGCCCTCTGACACACTCATTATCCTTCCTCCACATGACGGAAGAACAGAAATAAAGCTTTATTGTAATGATAATGGAGAAACAAGCGAATTTGTAGTATAAGAAACTGTCTCAGTGCCGCTCTGTGCACTATAAATCCCACATGGGCAGTGCTGGAATTTAAAACGGATCTCCATGTTCAGCAGAAGTCGACAGCGTGCCTGAGCTATGACACGGTACCAACAGTCACCTTAGGAATATGTCCCACATTCTAGGTATGTCTGCACCGGACTCACAGGTTACATAGTTTCTCAGGAGACATGAGGTCCTTGGGGCTGTGCTGCTGATGATTCAGGTCTTCGGCTATGTCACACTGTGTCCATGAATGCTCAACACTTGGCGAAGAAGGCGCTGTGCTTCTTCGCAACACCGGTAACCACTCACTGATCGACGAAGCGTAACATCCATGAAGACCTGAACCTAAATATGCGAATATTTTTTTAAGTTTTACTTTGGCGTCTTTTATGTTATTTGAGTTAATTTTTAGTATCAATTTACAGCTTAGTTGTTACGACATGTAAAACTTTTCCTTGTTCACGCCATGCAGACGCATAGAAGGAAAAGGAGTAATATTGGTAGAAGACGAGTGTCCAACTTCAGGCTATGACGTCTTTACCTCCAGAAAAAGATTACATTATTCGTTGAGGGGAGTCAGAAAATGCCTGAATGTTGTGGGAAAAAAATATCTCTTTCCCTTGCAGGGATTCGAACACTGGCTTATCCAATGCATAGACTAGTCACCATACCGATTACCGCCAGGTTTATCTTCAAGGTCTTCGCAATTGGCACTTTTCTTTAAGCAGCATTAACAGCTCTTTTGTGAAACGAACAAGATTTTTTGTGCACGGGTAACGATGATAAGCTAACGCGTAAAAATTTGGTCTTGGAAATTCAGTAAGTATTACAGGTTCTGATTGTGTGTTTGTAGCTGTAATTATCCAGCACGCAACGCGCATGTGCCGTATTATATTGTCATCTATGGCAAGTCTGCTTATACTACATTTTTCCACATTATCATGAACATGATTTTAGAAGAAAAAAAAAAGTTACTGAACATAAAATGCGTTTATTGAATTTCTCTACATTTTTTAACAAAAATATTTCCTGTTCGAAGAAGAACTGAAGGAGATATTATCATAAATGTATATCGGTCTTCATGTAAAATGCCCTTTATTTTTGTCAGATTTTGATTAATTTTGACTTTTCTCGACAGGTTTCCGAAAAAAAACTCAAATATCAGACTTCGTGAAAATCCTTCTAGTGGGAGCCGAGTTGTTCCATGCGGACGGACGAACGTATGTACAGACTTATGTATATTGATAATGTTATTTATTGTTCGTCTTACACAAAAATATGATGTGAAATTAAGTTATGTACAATTAATAAAGCTACATGTTTCAAACCCTTGGGGGTCATCTTCAGGCTTATAAAATATGAATCATACAAGGTACGTCTGAAGTAGTTACCTACGGGATCGCGTGGTTTACAGTGCGTTAGTTATAAAATATATGTTATAAATTTGGTTAAAATACAGGTAAAAATCATATGATCGTGGTGAACAAGTGGATCGTTGTTGTGTGTGTGTGATAGATGTTTATGTACCTTAGGAATGTGCCGTAATGTTATGGTCGTGGATAGGGGACCTCACGATGTACCGCTGGCCTTATGCCGTACATGGGTGGTGTGTGCCCTCGGTTTGTTGGGAGCTTGAACTCACCCTTTGGGTGATGTGGCGTCCTTGTAGTGTAGATGTTCGATGTCATCCAGGTGTCCGTGGGTTGATCGAGGCACTCTGTGTCGCTTATTGTGGCGAGATAACGGTGTAGGTGCGCTCTTCCAGATCTTGAGTGTTATGTGATGGGAGGTGACTTCTTGTGTTGTCGAGTGAAGAGCTTGGTGCTGGTGCGATGTCTTTTTGGCGTCGACGTATGGAAATGTCCGGGATGTGAGACTGTGTGACACGGTCGTAGTTATGGACTAGCGGTGGGCGAGTGAAGTACGTTGTCAGGTGGCGTTTTGTCCTGGGATCTGTTATCGGACTGTCCGTGTGTTGTGAGGTTCGAAATTCAGACACAAAAACCGGTGAGGAGCCTTCTTGTACATGCATTCGTGTTAAGACGACGTGGTGAATAATTAGAAAAGTAGATGTGAATTGGATTTGAAAAATTATTTCGACAGCGTTATGGTCATAATGGCCCTATGACTGGAACCGGAATGCTTCATCGATATTCTGGGGATTTTCAAGAATGGAACGACTTACTTTGGGCTTTGTGTGTGACAATCTAATGTCAGACTGAGACTGTTTTAGAGTTAAATTGTATCTCCTTACAGGAAAGATGGAGATATATAAATCTACGGATTCCAGTAAAGATTACCAGAAAAGGAATGAATTTCTTTGACTCAGAGTGTAACAATCTACATTCACAGTGCTTATGTCCGTCCGTCCTTCCCCCCCCCCCTCCGCCTAGAATTGTCTCACCACAAAGGATTAATCAATTTATATAAGGCTATAGATCCTTCAGGAGATTAACACAAAGTGATGCAACGTGCGACATTCTGCAGTCAGTGTGCGTCCGTCCGCATGATATTTTATATTCTTGTGAGGCGACATGGCGCGAAGCGGCCGCTTGTCTTGGGTGTTTTAGTGCCTACATTAGCTTCTTTTATTTTGAAGAGCGGCCGCACACAACCAGCACAAGGAATTTTCTAGAACCGGCACCTGTAGGTAAAAGTAATTGTTAATTTTAATACGTCTGCACTCAGTTTATATGCGTCCGCTCTGAAATATCTAAATTAATAATACTCTACCCCGTAAGTTTAAAGAAAAAAATGCTTTAGACAGATTTAAATTTTTGATCTGCCAAGTGGTTCTTCTTTAAATATATTTGAACTTTTTCCTTAAGACACCTATTTTTTTTTAATAACTTAAGAAATTTATTTAAGGAAGGTGTCGAGCTTATCAGAAAATGCTTAATCCAACTGTTCTATCAGTCTGTAACAAGAAGCAAATATGCAAAGGAGTTTCAGAAAATGAGGTGGAAACACTTTGATGCCGAGAACTTTTTTCTGACTTCGATGCAGACATGGAGCATGGGCAGCAGATGGTACACATCAGACGTCCTCATAGTCATCACTGACATTTAAACATTTGTCTACTCGTGGCGTCAGGACTTGTATGCCTCCGTATAAGCAACCATTGCCCAGTGACTGTTGCCAAGAAGTAAGAGCTTGCTTCATGTCTGCGTCTGCTGCAAATCGCTTGCCGACCGGATTCTTCTTAAGGGGCCTCAAAAGTTGAAAATCACTGGAATTTAGATCGGGACCCTAGGGAGATTGGTCCCTAACCTCCCAGCAGTAGCGTCGTTATCAACCAGAAGTCTGGTTGATGGAGTGAGCGCCAGTAATTTCCATTCCTTTGGATTCAGTAAGAAGCACCCGTCTGGCATTATAAAAAAACTAATTTTTGGGGAACATTTCTCGACCTTTAAACATCTGACCACTACGCCATCTCGAAAGATCAGCAAACAATTGTCCAGTGAGGCGGCTTCACGTTGAGGAAGTAGGTGACCTGCTGCGAAAACCAAACAAGACAGACAAAGTACGGTGTCTGTAATGTAACATTAAGGCGAGTTTTTGCAACAATTGTTGCAGTGGAATAGCAATAAGTATTACATACCTGTGTGTGTGTGTGTGTGTGTGTGTGTGTGTGCGTTTTGTAGCCTTAGCTATCCAACGTTCAAAGCGTATGCGTTGTATGGTCATATGTGGCCTGTCCGGCTGTACAATATTTTCCTCATTATCCCATAAAAGGCACGATTTACGAAAAAGGAAAAAAGTTACTGAACATAAAATGTGCTTTGTAATTTTATGTACAAATTTCATTTGAAACATTTCTCATTCTAAGAATAACTGGGCAAAATACAATTATGATTAAAAAATGTACATAGGTCTTCATGTAAAGTACACGTTATTTTAGTCAGATTTTAATGAAACTTGAATTTCCTCAACATATTTTCTCAAAATATTCCAATATCAGAGGACCGCGGTAACACAGCGGTTAAGGTGCTGTGTTACAAATCGGAAGGTCGCTGGTTCGATTCCAGATGGTGTCACTGGAATTTTTCATTGACATAATACTTTCAATCGCACTATAGTCCTGGGGTCGACTCAGCCTCTAACAGAAATGAGTACCAGGAGTATTTCCTGGGGGTAAAGGTGGCCGGTGTGTAAGGCTGACAACCTTACCACCGTCCTGGGCCATTGTCACGTATTCTGGGAACCTGAACTTGCTGGAACTCTCTGGGCACCTCGGGCCTGTAATGGGACTGATTTACCTTTTTATTTTTAGTCCAATATCAAATTTCAGAAACATTATTCCAGTGGGAGACGAGTTGTTCAATAAGGGCAGACGGTCGGTTGGAGAGACATACATGACGACGTTAATAGTCGCGTTTCGGATTTTTGCGAACGCCCTTGAATACTCTTAATGGAATCTTGTATTTTAAAGAAACGCAGTCCTATTCGGCAGACCATCACCTCCAACCAATAGAACGCGTACCGCTGTGTAAGAACATTTCTATATACCGTACATATGCACATACAGTGTTGGGAAATGTATGTAAGATGGCCTAAAACATACCATGGCAATGTCATTGTGTTGCAATATGGCACTGGACTTTAGAATCAGCTCTGCCGACAAAGAACAAGCACGTGCGAAGAAGTATGGGCTGAGGTCACGTTACTCTGGAATCCGGAAATTCAATGCAGACTGTCCGCCCACTGAATTTTACTGAGATTGCAAGCACATAAATTGTCAGTGCATATAATCATTCACATAAAGAAGAACATTCGAAGAATGCGCCATTGGCTTGGTCATATCTTGCGTAGAAACTGCCTTCTAAAACACGTTATCGAAGGAAAGACAGAAGTGATGGGGAGACGTGGAAGAAAATGTAAGCAGCTACTGAATGATCTTAAGGAAACAAGATGATACTGGAAATTTAAAGAGGAAGCACCAGATTGCACTCTATGAGCTCACTTTGTAATAGGCTGTGGCTCTGTCATGAGATAGACTGCGTGATGTTGATGTTCAAACCGGCAGTATGATTGCATGGCCTTCACGTGAATTAGCATAGTAGGCAATAGCTTAGAAAATTGTGTTTATTTAAAGTATTTCCTAAATTCACTCAATAGTAGTTAATTTATTGACTTGTTAGTAGAATACTAAACGACCCTTTTTCAAACAAAAAGCGTCAACAATAGTGATTGTGGGCTGCTCTGCTGTAGTAACAATATTCATCTCAAGGACCTGCCGAACTCCGGCTAGAATAGTCCAATAGAAGCAGCAGTCTGAGATTCGAAGCAGATATCTCTCGACACAAGAACTTTAAAATGTAAAGCATATATTTCCTGATGGAATAATAGAAAATATTCTGAAAACTCTACTGCGAAACAAGCTAGATATTGAGACTAAAACTGAACAAAGATTGAACAGTCAGCGAGTAGAATTGCTGTAGAATGTAGTGGAAAATATGCAATAAAATTGAAGAAAAAAACTTAACTATTTTAAGCCACAATTTAACTTGAATTATATTTAAATATTCAGTTCGAACCGAGCAGTAAATACACTCCTTCTCCATTAGAGAAAAATGTGGTTTATTATCTCCAAAGAAATGAACTCGTACTATAAGAAACACATGAAAACCCTCTAAGGGCAAAATGTAGGGTATTTCAGTGTGAAACATGGTGGTCCAAATAGAAACCAGATGTGTTCGAAAGATTAAGATTCCACGAAATTGTCTCAATTTGATTTCCAATTAATATTTGACAATAACCAAACCACTAGAATCGGCACTCCCATGGGCTACAGCAAAACCATTAAGAATCGGAATACTAGACTTTCCCAAGACCGTGTTTGACATATATAACAGCTTTAATGGGTCAGGCCCTTTAAGTACTCAGTTGAATTACCCTCATGACTTGACGTAAACATCTCTCTGGTTAAACTCTCGGATATTACTCCTGTAATTATTCTTAGTCGCGATGCGTTATGAAGATAATATAGTAGCTTGTCGCAAAATTGTTTACAATATTTATTCATAGCGTAATTAGTAGATATTTTACATGCATATAATGTGTGTGTTTGCGTGTGTGCGTGGGTGTGTGTCTTTTTAATTATGACCAAAACGGTTCGGGTATCTGGACTGTCTTCACAGTGTATTCCCCATTTGAAATACCAGCAGATGCGTTTTCTCTTAAACTTTACGTAACCGGTTTTTAGCAATTTATTGCACTATCCTGCCGCCTAGCAGACATGCTAACGATGCCACATTTTCCACTTTGGGCCCTTATCTGTTTATTTGCGCCTGAGATGAAAGAGATAACAAAAGACCAAAGACAAGTGAATTATTAAAAGCTGTATGATTTTCACTCTTCTTCTGAATTTTTGTGATCCAATTAAGAAAGATATGATAGATGAGGCATGCGGCAGGCATGGAGCCTAAGAGAGGAAATACGTACAGGTTTTTTGGTAGGTAAACCGTAAAGAAAGATGTTACTTGTAAAACCCAGGCTTTGCTTTAAGGATACTATTAAAACAAACCTAAGCACAATAAGTTTTGAGGGTGTGGACTGGCTTCATGTGGCTGAGGTTGCGGTCCTAGGACGTGGTTCTGTGAATATGGTAATGAAATTTCAGTTTCCATGAGTTGCGGGGAATTTCTTGACTAGCTGACCAACTGTTAGCTCCTCGAAGAATACTGTCCCCAGTGGTGTTAGTGGCGTAGTTTACCTCAAGTGACACACTACGCAAATATTTTTAAAAATTTTTACTTTCACATAATTAACGATGATTTTTTTTGCAGTAACCAGACCATCGTAACGCAAATTTTCAGGTACGAGTTAAACATTGTGCTGTGTAAAATTGGGAGAAATTGGAGGTAGAGTTCCACACACTATTGATCTCAGTACTAGACAGAGATGATGTTTTAACCCTGGGACAGGAGGCCCCATTGCCCGTCAAACAGAAGGTTGGACCCCCCCCCCAATAGCGTGGTCTGGATGATTTGAGACGAAAAAAATCTCTCTCTCTTTATTTTTTGTTAGGAATCGAATAGTTTTCTTCTGTCTTAGCGGATGTATTTTTGTCTCTATATCGACCGAAGTGCCAGTATCATAGGTCACATTTAAAAATTTTAAACCCGACTTAATTTACAATCATAAGGTTCGTCATCCCCGTTGTATTCCACTCTAGTTGCGACTTAATTTATATTTAGGTTGTTAACTGTTAAATGGAACTGATAATTTATTTGAATTCTGTCACACGAGGCTCTTGTATGACACCACAGTCAAATTTCTACCTGCTTCATGTGGATAGCGTCTCACAGGTTGTAACTAGGTAATTGGGTAATGACTTCGTTGGGGATGCATAGCGTGACAGGAAGGGATAAACATTTGAGGGGCTGCAATCTACTGGATTGGAGCCATCGTCATCAAGAGACTGCGAGGTACTGTGGCACCTGACGCTTTCCTGGCGCTAAAATTGCCACCTTAAACACCATTTGGTAGTCCTACCGCCCCAAATTAACGTAGGGTGCTACTAATTGCAGTGGGCTGAGCCTCACCGATAAGCACATTTGTACTGCTACTGTACTGCTGTTAGCTTCACACTGCTAGCAACGGCAAGGCTGTACATTTATGTGATGTGGTGTTAGTTTGGCTTTTCATGTTTGATTCAAATAATTATTCGTCACCTCTGTATTTGTGTGTCTATGCATATTTACGTTATTCATTCATTCAAAATGTAATGTCATTTTACATTAATTTTGTCAGTACTTTGCTAGTTTATACTGTTTTTAGCAGTAGTAGTAGTAGTAGTAGTAGTAGTAGTAGTAGTAGTAGTAGTATGTGTTTATTTTCATAATAATATTCCAAATTTTAATTTACGTTCAATTATCTTCAGTGATTCACATTTCCTTTCCATATTGCTCACTTTAAGAACATAGAATTAAAGATATTGTGCTAATAGCAGCAACGTTTGAAAAACTCAAATATTTCACAGGCTGTATCTACGTGTTTACCAAACAACCGTGTGTATTTTCCTAAACATAATTAATTACCTGCTCCTTGTAATGTTGGCACGGTGTGTATACTCTGAGTCAGAATACAAACTTTTTGGGTTTTGTGTGGGGGAATGAAGCCTATTTCCTTACTTTAGGTGTATAATACAAATTTTAGGTTATTCGTGTCTTGTATTGCGATATAATAATGTAATGTAGAAAAACTAAATTTAATTTAACAGAAGTTAATTTTGTTGGTCTGCATTGTATGGTAGAATACGAATTGGGCTTACACGTTACTGGAAAGAAAGTGTTTGTAAAAATATGTAGACTGACTCTAATAATGGAGATTCACATAAAGAAGAATTGCGTGATTTAATATATGTCGCTTAATTTTGTAACGATAGTGCAGTCGAGGAAGTTTGGACGGTTTGTGAAGGCAGCTGGGATGTATCAGACTCTTCATAGCCTCCGTAATGTTTCTGGGGGCCACCAAACTCGCTATCCAACAGGTCAGTTTTGCTGTTTCTCTGGAACTGAAAAATCTGCAGCTTTTCTATCGTCGAATTTAAGAAAATGTGGAGTTTTACCTACAGCCCCCTATATTCCAGCACAGCATTGTGCTTAGACACAGGGATATTTTGCTTTTTCATGTCACTAATTTATTTCCGGGTCTTGATAAAAGTTAGCATGTCTTACAGTAAGCACGCCATAAAATCGTGTAACATGAATCAGGTACGTTTTAAAATTTTTTTTGGACATACGAAAGCAGAAGAGGAAATGCTAGTATCCAGCTGTTCGCAAGCTGTGAGAATAACTTCATTCCTTCCTATAAGCTGTGTTGCATAATTACATCAGATACATAGAAAAGGGCTGTAGGCTCAAGGCGTTCGAATAGAGGAAAACCAGGACGATACTTCGACCTAAGATGGAGTAACAGAAGGCTTCATAAAACCGCATAATAAGTGTGCTTCATAATTTTTACCTCTCATGAAATATTTCTAGGGTGAGCAAATATAAAGTGTAGGATCGTCGCGGGCTGAGGATCATGGGGAGTTGGGGGGAGGGATGCAGAGTTTTGGTGGTAAAATCTGGAAGAAATGACCCACTGGAAGATCTATTTGTAGATGGAAGCATAATTTTAAAGCAAATTTCAAAGGTCTAGGATGGCCTGGCAAGTACTGGATTGATCTGGCTCAGGATAAGGACAAGCGGTGGAACCTCACGTAAAAGATAATGAATTTTTTAATGCCATAATATGCGAGGGATTTATTGACTAGCTGTCCAACTATTAGCTTTTCAGGAAGGACGCCTTTCCGGGGATTTAATACTTATTCCAGAATACAATGTAACAAAAAAATCGCTTTGACTTTCCTTCAGTAGCCTCTTAGCCAATTGGTTTCAATGATCAATGCCTCCTCCCCTCGCAAACAACTGCCATCTTTTAGTTAACACTTTCACAGATCAACAGGAAATAAGACTGAGCAACCTGCGGGCTGCAACAAGGAATGTCTGAGATAGAGACGCCCATATTAGTGACACCCTCGTGTCAGAGATTCTGACTCACTTGCAATTAGCATATAAAAGCTGATAAATTCTAGAGTGTAACAAGTAAACTTTATGTGACGTGGTAATCGTTAAGTTTCTATAATTTTCCGCATAAAAACTGGAAAGACCTGCAGGACGATTCCCTAGAGTGGTTCTGGCCCGAGCCCTCACTCTTACAACGCAGCTGCATAAGAAATAAATAAACATACAGCATGAGAGTTTATATCATGGTTGATGAGTTCAGAAGTTGTCACAGAGGTGAAAATTTGAATTGTGGCTGTCCGGGTTATGATGCTGTTTATTGTTGTAGGTGAACGGGTTTACGATCTGTGGAGGATCCAGGTCGTTGGCGATTGTTGCAAAATTACCGTATTTGGCTTGTGTATTAGATGTGGTTTAGATGAAACAGAACTGTTCAGATTGGTAAATACGTAGTTACCAGTAAGAATGCTGGAATGTCCAACTGCGGTTAACAGACACTTTGACACGCGCATGCCAAGTGTTGAAACACGTGTTGGATACACGCCGAACAACACAATGACTTCATATCAAAATGAAAACTTTTTTCTTTTTTGTAGGTTTTAGTCGGATTTGTTATTTTACCTTGTCGAATACATGTAATGTTTCAATTTGGAATATAAGGATTTTTGTTGAATTAATTTGGAAAATTTTCATTAGGAAAAAGACATTACGGATTTGGAAAGAGGCGGTCTTCGTCCGCTGTAAACATTAATCATGATAACCAGTAGCCCAGCACTGGTCGTAACAGATAAAAATGTGTGGAATTGTCTGTAGACCTTGCTGTTAAAAGGTACAAGGACAAAATTCACCCTAGAACAGGCCACAAAGGTTCAGGTGTGGAAGTACAGGCACTGTTTTACTCTTTCTTTAACCTCGGCACTAGAAGCGGGTGGGTGATCAACTCCACGCCTCGGCTGCTTTATACCAGGGAATGACCCAACACATATTGTGCACAGGCTGGGTGGGACCCAGAGGCGTTCGGGACGGGTGCGGAAAAACTCGTCTCCACCGGAATTCGATCTCCGGACTATTAAATTATCTCTTCTTAAAGGTATTCTTCCTTAAAGAAGAATATCCACATATTTTAAGTGGACCCAGCCACTAGAACACCCTATGGCAGCACAAGTCTTTTCTCATCCACAATGTGCGTTATCTTCTTGTATATAATTCTCTCCCTGGAGGTCAATCGCAAAGGGTCAAATAAACATTGGGGTGGGCGGGGATTGCAACTGATACAGAGAAATAAATCCACCCTCTCGATATCTGCAGAATGGTTGCTGTTCTCCGTGCAACATCGGCATATCCATGCTGTGAGCGCAGCAGGACCAGGCAATAAGACGCACCTGCACAAAGCAGAGGTGTGATGTTATGAGACTGAAGTAACCTGTTGTATTATTTGTAATGTGCTCACTGAAGGTAAAAAGTCGGTTTAGAATTAGGTTTCATTTTAAGATTGCAGAATTTGAAATAATATTTAAAATACACGATGACCCCTTATGCTGTATGATATGATATGATATTTATTTAACCGCAGTTGGGTTGACACCCGGTGGCAGCATCACACGACACATTTACAACAAACAATACACACAATACATAGAGAGTACAATTCTGGAAGTGCGGGC
>Ga0123354_10007966_pt1 | contig 16061 bp, 7 predicted proteins | sample TergutLab28metaG_2_FD_97872 | JGI IMG/M metagenome (GOLD analysis project Ga0123354, IMG submission 97872) | Labiotermes labralis P4 segment gut microbial communities from Petit-Saut dam, French Guiana - Lab288 P4 | ecosystem: Host-associated > Arthropoda: Insects > Digestive system > Gut ...
GATAGTTTGTGCTGTCAGAAAACTGAGTATTGTTGTTTCATTTTACGATAGTTTGTGCTGTCAAAAAACTTAGTGTAGTTGTTTCATTTTACGATAGTTTGTGCTGTCAGAAAACTGAGTATTATTGTTTCATTTTACAATAGTTTGTGCTGTTAGAAAACTGAGTATTGTTGTTTCATTTTACGATAGTTTGTGCTCTCAGAAAACTGAGTATTGTTGTTTCATTTTACGATAGTTTGTGCTGTCAAAGAACTTAGTGTAGTTGTTTCATTTTACGATAGTTTGTGCTGTCAGAAAACTGAGTATTGTAGTATCATTTTAGGACAGTTTGTGCTGTCAGAAAACTGAGTATTGTTGTTTCATTTTACGATAGTTTGTGCTGTCAAAGAACTTAGTGTAGTTGTTTCATTTTACGATAGTTTGTGCTGTCAAAGAACTTAGTGTAGTTGTTTCATTTTACGATAGTTTGTGATGTCAGAAAACTGAGTATTGTTGTTTCATTTTACGATAGTTTGTGCTGTCAAAGAACTTAGTGTAGTTGTTTCATTTTACGACAGTTTGTACTGTCAGAAAACTGAGTATTGTTGTTTCGTTTAAGGACAGTTTGTGCTGTTACAAAACTTGGCATTGTTATTTAACGTTTCGACAGCCTGTGCTGTCAGAGAACTTAGTATTATTGCTTCATTTTACCATAGTCTATGGTGTCGCATAACGTTTAGTATTATAGTTTCATTTCCGAAACCGAATTGAACATAGGCTCTCTTGGCTAATTTTTTTACTTTTAAAAGGTGGCGGCCACTTTCTCATACATCCTTCCCAATACAAATAAGTGAAGCTTATGAGTTGTCGCTCAGTAATCAAAACATCAAAAAAGATGCTTGATGTAAAATAAAAACTGTCTACTACTCGTTATGTCAGTTTCGCTCCCCTCAAAAAAATCCAAAATGAATTTACGATTAACAACAATGACTATACATTATATCTGAAAAATTTCTTAACAATGAGACACATACTTTTGAACAACGTGTAGATCTCTGGCAGATCGTTATTCACAAAAAGCCCCGCGATCCAATTTTACAAAACAATATATATGGGAGGCTTCGCCAATCATATACTCGAAATTCTGGGATTCAAAATTCATTCCGAGACAATTATTACTTAGCCTTGTACATGCATATACAAAATAAGAATTGACATATCGAATTCCCTGTGGCTACAGAGAATAAAATACAGAGAAAATATGACAATACATATCCATGCGCCAAGTGGGATTCCAATTACTGACCCCAGGGTCGTGATAACGGCGGACACTGTTGTACATAGCGATTCATTTCACGTTCCTTTTGGTTATAAAGTAACAACAATATTGTAAATTGCGTGCTCAATGACGTAGTTAGCGTCCTTCCACAAGGAGTTCTATATTATCAAAATACCACACCTTTTCACGGTACACAACGAAGTGTAATTACACAAGAAGCAATACGAAAAGTACAGCCTTTCCTGTGCCGAATTTTACGAAAATCAAAAATACTCAGTACCCCTTACGTAAGGATGCCTAATAGTGAATTTTACTCAAAACGGACAAAAAGTGCTGAAAAGTACGAACAGGAATACATCTACGCCCTGAATAAATTATAACTTCTACTACATCAGTTTTCACGGAACTCAAAAATGCAGAACGGCATTGCACGAAGATCTTGTGTACCGAATTTCATCAAAGTCGGTCACGAAATACTGACTGTACTTGCCAATGTTCATTCATGTGCTTCAGTAAAGTATGACTATTGCTAAGTAGGTTTTCACGAAACTCGTGCTTGCTCGACAATTTCTTCTAATCAACTTCTCTACCGACTTTCACGAAAACCCGCCAAATGGACGGACGAATGTCTTCTTCACATAAAACATTTCTTACTTCCGTAAAGAACGTGAAACACAAGTCGGTTGTAATCACTTACTTTTGTCAGAATTCTGCCACTGAACTTTAAAAAAAAATTCTGATATATTTTACTCAGGTACCACTGGTCGGCATCACTTTACTATCTGAACTAGTTTTGATAGGTTTTCAATCGGAATAGGTTCACAAATACGAATGTGTAAATACAATGTGTATATCACCTACCGTTTGGATGACATCAGTTGATACATCAGTTGTACGTTCAAACACCAAAATTTTGGGTTCTGCCACAGGTTTGTTAGGCTTTTCAATTATTTTTACTTACGTAAGTCACTTATATCCTTAGAGTAATATTGTCTCGAATTATCAAACACGAGCGGCTTGCTTCCAGCTGTTTCGCGTTCCTTAAATTTGCAGTGTGATAAAGCGACGCTAAACACAAGGACATTTTATCACAGCGACAAAATTCAGTCGCTATTATAAAATGCGGTGTGATTATTTGTCGGCGTGACCAAATGTCCGTGATAAATTGTCGCACGACAATATGCCGCGGTCCCGTTTCTCAAAACCTCACTCTGATTCCACCTTCCATCCTGGATGCTGCACCCGTGCAAAGTAAGCGTTTTCCTGTGGGTTTGTGTGCAACTTGTTCAAGTTCTTGCCCAAATATGGCGAGTAGCTTTTTTGCTACATTTGTGGCGAAGTGGTATTAAAATCGCAAGGAAAGCTGCTGACAAAAGTCGTGAGAGAAGCCTATGAACTGTAAGGCTTGATATCAAGATAAAATTTGGGAGCCAAGAATTTGCTGCAGTTCATGTTCAAGGACTTTCGCAGGCGAGGAATAAGGAAAGCGAAGGATTTTCCTATTTAAGGTAAAAATTCCCCAACATAAGTGAGATCAATACGAAAAAAGTGATTTTCTTTGGTCCACGAAATAAACAACTATTCGAAGACCATGACTTTAATACAGAATTAAATGCTACAGAAGGAAGAGCCTGGGAGATACTTAAAAAAGTCTGCAGAAACTTTCTAGGCAAAGAAAGAGCATAAAATTACGGTGAAATTGCGCAAGATCTAATTTCGTCATACAATGCTATTGGGTGTAATATGTCATTGCAATTTCATTTTATGCATTTCCATTTGGATTTTTTTATGAAGACATGGGAGCCGTCTCCGATGAACATTGCGAAAAGTTCAGTCAGGACATTTCCCACATGGGAAAGAGGTACAGTGGAAAATGAGGTCCAAATATGCTGGCTAACTACTGCAGGAGTCATGTTAGGGGGACGCCAACTGGCGAAAACAAGACGAAGTGAATGTTTAAAATGAAGAAATTTTTCGTAGTTAAGATACCGTACCCAGACACATTGTTCATTAATTTGACACTATGCATTGTAATTAAAAACCAATATAGCCCTTTTTATTACGAATGTGGTTTTTTAATTCTATCCCTTCTCCTTAACACTGGTGGGCGATGGGGCAATTTGGTTTTCATATTTGGATTCAGCAATGTCAAAACTTCGCCTTGGATTTTAACAGAAAGTGAAAAAACTTCTTCTTTTTTTGTTTTTTGTTTTGCTGACCAGTGTTATCTTTCTCTAAAAATAAGACCGTACTTTATTCCGATTTTCAGTACTTACACATTGGCAGCACTGCATTACGCAGGTAACGTAACAGTGGAAGGTGTATAAATAAAAACTTTGAAGTCCATAGCTTTATATAAACGTGAAAACCCGAACCACATGCCACATGTCGTCGATAATACAGTTAAAAGAAGTGCTTCGTACAGGAGAAGACCATGCATACAAGAGAGGGAAATACAGACATATGCAGACGGCATACAAAATGTAAAATAACGCGCAGTGTATTGGGCGTTTCATAATTACGGAAATTGTTGAATATGTTGTGTTAACGCAGTAAGACTACGAGTATGTTCGTGATAATATTCTAATGAGCAAAATGCGATTGTTCAAGCGAAGAAGAAGGAGATGTACAAAATAGAATTTTGAGATTGGCACTGCTGCTATAACGCCTAATTCTTGAAGACATGCAGTAGTGTAAGGTTCTTTGGAACACACTATAAGATACCAGCAGCAGAGAAAACAAACATATTTATCCTTTCGTACCACATGCTGAAAAACATTAAAATGGGTGTGGATAAAGGTTAAACCAAGTTCGTGGGTATTAAAGCAGACTCTAAAGGATGAAATAGGAAGAAATAGAGCAAAGCGAGAGAAAAAAGTGAAGGAGGAAGTGCAGTGAATCGATCACTTGAATCAACACAGCGTTACTCATCCATCTCAGTCGCTCAGTGATGGTCCATTGTCAGAGCTGTTCGCCCCGGGAGTCAAATATTTACATTTCACGCGAGAGAATTCTCTGCACCCACTCTCTCTCGCTTGAACAACGAGTGCTGAGGACAGATGGACGGACGGGCACATTGAAACTTGTCATCCAGGGCACAGTGTTGCCCTAAGACTATTCAGAGAGACAAAGAGTACCTATCCAAAGCTTCTAATGGCGGAAGATGCACTGCAGTACATGAGAAAGGGAACCGATGTTATCATAAGATAATCGTGAAACAGTCAGATCTTATGGACGCATTTTCACACACCTGTCACGTCTGCGTAATACGTAAAGGTTAAGGTATAAAGTGCACCCTTCTACAGACACTGTGGCTCTGTACAGGCCGTTCGGCCCATAGGGGGAGTAAAGGTATAGCTCTACTCTTTCTTGACCGCGGCACGAGAAGGGGTGAGGGACCAGTGTCACGCCCCGGCCGCTGTTTACTCCTGGGAAAGACACGGTAACCATTGTACAGGTGGCTGGGTGAGCCCCAGGGCCGGTCTGGACAGGTGGGGAAAATCTCACCCCCACCGGGATTCGATCCCCGGACCGTCCAGCCCGTAGCCAGTCGCTACACTGACTGAGCTACCCGGCCCACGCGTAATATGTAACTTACATTTAAACAACTGAAAGGAGCAGTGACATGTGGGTTTTGACACTGAGTTTATAAAACTGTGATAATTTATAAAAAAAAAAAAAAACTGTAACAACAGCACCGTAAACAGCTTCAGATTTTACGAGTCAGTTAACTCCTTTCAAGTCGGATAGGATCGCAAATTCAGATCAGAAGTAGCATTTACACATCGAAAAAGATTCCACTCTTGAATAGGTCTACAGCCTAGCGACATGCAACAAGGGCCTCACGAAAAATTTTGAGAACCAGAGCACAGGGTGGTCATTGTTCGAAATATTTAATGAGGCTGTCTACACTTCGAGTAAATTATAATGAAGCTGCAGCGAGGGACAGTGTTCACCTGAACGCATTAGACTGTCACTCTTCGGCAGTCACTGAAGAAAGCAACAAGAAGGTCTGTCGGGAGAAACGGAGTCGAATGGTGTACGACCCAAGTAAAAGTCTAACGAGGTTGCCACGGAGCTTAACGTGATGAGAAGGAAGAATACTAGAATGAGAAAATGGAAGAAGAAACGTTGAAGACAAAACAGAACCGAATTATTACAAGGAAACAAGAAAAAGGAGATGGAGAGGAGAGTAATGTGCAACGGAGGGGAAAGAAAACGAGAAGACAGAAGGCGATAAGAAGTATAAGGATGAAATGTTACACTAAAAGTGAGGAAAACAGAGAAGGAAAGACGGGGAAGGAAAGAATTCAAGACAGGAGAAAGATACGGAAAAGAAGAAGACCTTAAAAATGCAGAAAGTATAAAGCAAAAATCTTAAGAAAAATGAATAAATAGAAGAACACAGAGCAAAGACACGGGGAAATTAAGTCATGGATATTAAAGAAAAATCTGACGAATAAAGAAACCGTGGATGAAACTAAGAATAAGCCGAGAAGTTGGATCACGAGATAGGAGGTCAAAAATTGACAGAGAAGAGGAGATGACGTCAAGAAAAAGGACGAAGAAGTAAGGAGGAAATGAAGGAAGAAGGACAATTTCCATCCTCACTCACCCAATTTCCCAACAACCTATTAACACGGGTTTTATACAAAATTTGTTTTTGAGTGGCGCGTCGTGTCGCTAGTTTCATTATCTGCCTGCAACACCGGTCGCATTCGTCACCAAGTTTATTTATTCGAGGAACGCTGATTCAGAATCTGTCTCAAAGCGAAACTCTACAATTTGTATTTCACACCGACATGTGACATTTAGTTACACATGTAAATTACAACTACCGTTGTTACACCGAGCTATTCAGGCGCTTGGAACGGTTCCGACCTACCAAGCATAAGCACTGGGGCCGTACGTGTTTGTTGTACAGCTCAAAGCATTCGGCACAACAGTTCAGTACCATACTGGCTTATCACACGCGTATTATATTAGCACGGTGTATTACCTTACATGTGAAACAAGCACCTAACCTAACAGCAAACGTGTTAAGCAGCGTTACTACATAGTGTCTGCAAAGCTGCGTTTTGACTACTCGCGTTACACATAGATTAATAGTAGCAGTAATAGGCTTACTTTAAAGACAAAAATTGTCACAAAGATTGCGTACTGCATGGTGAGGAATCTTTCACGAACACCGGGCACTTGATTGGTTGGCCAAAGACACTGAAGTTTTCAGAGTCTACCGCCATTTCTCCGTATTCTCAGCTAGTATATCCCAGTACACACCCAAAGACCATCCAATTTTAACATCCGTTTTAATACTGTAGACTCATCTAAGCCTGCATCTAGGTCTCCCAAACAGTCACTTACTTTCAGATTTGGCTTTGTGCACTCCGTGTCTGGGAATGACTTATGCATTGTTACTTAATGCAATTCATTTTTGCGATTACTTCATCGTAGCAGAATTTGAATACTTTTAATGATCTGCCATCGGACAAAAACTCAGTGAGGCAAACCATTTCAGCTAAAAATTCTGTACCGCTGCTGCCATCTTCATACTGTTGATGGAGTTAATTAGCTTTCGGTGACAGTGTTTATACTGGATCAAACACTGCAGTTGTGATTACAGTATCCCTCCCCTTCCGCCCCCCCCTCCCGCCCCGCAACACTCCTAACGATGTGAATCAAGTTAAATTACGAAGCGAGATTTGAGATTCCTAGAGGGGTGTTCAACAATATTGCCATGTTCTGCAACATGACACCGTGAAGATTGGTAAACAGCTACCAACATTAGGAGGAGCGTTCTACCTCAATACTCGAGGGCTCTTAAAGAAGAGATAAGTATCCTGAAGATGGGGGAAGCACGCAGCGTCGAATTGGTAATATACACGGCGAAGTATCCCAGGAGTAGGGCATCTCCGTCAGCACCGCTGTCTGGATATCGAATCTCCTGCTGTATCCCTCTATAACAAGACTAGGCCGTGTCACGTCCGCAGCACAAATTTCGAACTGTCGGGGCGTTACTAAGAACACAATAACACTAACAATATTAGCAATTAACAATATTAGGTGAGTCCTCAATTTTCGTTGAGACTGACACACAAAACTGCACCCAGGGTCTAGTCTCATGATTTTGTACTCGTTTCCTTAGAAGGAATCGTGATAGCGCAGTCGTTATACCGACTGTGCTTCGGGCTGGTCGTCCGAAAAATCGCCTTTTATTCTCGGAAGGGACAAGATATTTTTCTCGTCTCCAGAGAATCTAGACTGGCTTTGGGACCCATACAACCTCCTATTCAATAATCAACGTCGGTATTTTAGCCGAGGCAACAGCGGCCAGAAACTAATTCTCACCTATTATCGAGGTTAAGAATGAGTGACCTTTACCTCTACTCCCCCACATGCCTTCATGATGTGCACAGGGACAATTTACTTTAACTTATTTGACACACACCGTGAACATTTCGGAGAAATCTAAACAAGTATTCCCATGATGTAGGAGTAGGCCTAATGCCGTTTATGAAACTGCTAACCGCCACACCTTACCTTCAATTTCGCTTTCTCTCAACGTTGCTTTTACTTAATAAATTCTGTCCTACTTCTTTAGTTAGCAGTGAACATGTCTCTCTATTTCATCCGTCAGACAACATGTTTCCTTTGATGAGGGATCGGCCTACCGCAATGCCTTACATGACAGCAACAGAGCCGCCACATAAGATACCCATGCCAAACAACGGATTCCAAGCCAATATTCAAGAAAAGTAGTAGCTCAAAACCCTTCGCATTTCACAAGAAGTGACCAACTTATGAGTGAAATAATCCGTTCCTTAATGGAACTTAGAGACACAGCAAATCCTTCACTCGTATAAATGAGATACAACGCCGCCCATAAATGACTGTGTTTCAAGAATCTTTCTCATATAAGAAACACCTTCTCCCCTGCATTAAGCTTGGAACTTCTCACTTCTGATAATGCAGTAAGGAAGGAAGTGTATCTTCCTTCTACTCAGCATGGAATAAGGGTTTAAACGAGCTTACGCTTACTAAGAGATGTTTAATGCAGTCATGATTCAGTGCAGACGTAGCTTTTCTTCTCCTTGTCATTCTGTTCCCTATTTCTTTCTTTTCTCCTTTCTTGCTTTACTTTTTCCTTATTTATGCTCCTCGTTTCCTCCCACCTGCGTTATTTTTTTTTTTTTATTTGTTCCTTGTATATGCTTCAAATTTCTCTTTTATTTTTCCGTCTTCCGCTCTCTCTCTCTCTCTCTCTCTCTCTCTCTCTCTTGTCTTGGTGATAGACTGAACAAATCTCTCCCGACAGGATGTTTGAATCGTCTGAACACTCAACATCCCAAACAACAGACAAACAACTGGCAATAACTTTCTGCTTTACGAATGTCATTTGGATTAAAACAATTATAGGCAATCACCTCATTTTATTAGCACCTGCTAATATCTGTATTAAACTCCGCAATGAACTGTACAGTACCTAATCATGGTGTTCCTGACTTAGTTATATCTGAGTTTACAATAACTTTCAGGAAGGACGGTCGCGCTGGCAAACATATTCGCACATACAAGCAGAAGAAACGGCGACACAGTATGGAATGAACAAATGCTTCAAATTTTCCATACGTAACTTTGCATACCTTACTAAATTTAATGTTTACCTATTGCAACAAACACCTCTTGTGGTAAAGCTGGTCACAGTATTAGACCATCACTAACATGGCGGAAATTTTAACAACAAAATCGTGGGTTTTAACTGCATACATATTTCACGTCATGCATAATGATTAGCACGACAAGCTAATAATAGGACCTGACCAATGTCTACTAAGATGCAGTAGGATATTATAACCGGACACACAAATTTAAGGGAACTCGTGAAGTTATTCGAATAGGCCATGAGTATTTGGCCATGTTTTTTAAATCCTTGTTGAGGAGGTCTCCGTAACCAAAATACAATAAGTTAGAGAAAAGGAATTTTAAGTTGGGGCCTCTCCGTTGTGTACTATAATCATATAAATTAGGATAAATTAGTTAAACACACTAATTTATCCTCTATTAGAGAAAAGGTAGATATTTGGGCGTCTCCATAAAACAGCTGCAAGGCTAGGAAAGTTGTGACTTACGAGCGATTTCCGCCCATATACATTCGAGTGAAGAGAGAAATCTCAGTTGTGTAACCGTGCGAGTTAGAAGGCTTGGGCAGTTTTATACAGCCGTTTCAGATACTTTAACGCGCGGATTGGGGAGCCGTTCAAAATTTAGTTTTTGAACTTTTAACTTTCGGCCTGTGAGGGTTAAAGACATCTTCGTATTGTAGTCAACATAAATTTGTACATGACACGAATTGAGTGCAGACGAGTAAATAAGTGGACTGGTGTGCGGAAAAATTCCTGGTTCATTGGAATTCCGTCAGTATTGGCGCGTTTCATGTTCGTTAATTTTTGACTATTAATCCCAAAATTATTAACCAAACTTTTGAGGTTCGGACAACAAATTCGTATATTGGTTAAAGTTAAGTGTTGCTAAACTTGACTACAGTAACTCCGACCAAGTCACCGCGTAACGTTCAACATTTTATCATTTATTATTAATTATCATAGAACTTTTTTTTGAGCCCACAATGTGCAGATATACTGAATGTACCTTCAATATGGTTTATGAATTGGAATGATGATGGCTGGATAAGTCGAAACATGTTGCCAGATTTATAGATTGATATTAAAACTATTGAGTGTCGGTCCGCTTCTTCCTTTTGAGGATTTTACGAGTATCTTGGTGTCCCCTGGATAGGTCACCGGCCCGTCGCAGGGTGAGTCTAGTGGTGGGGCTGCCACCTTGATGTCTCTAGACCTGCATGCTTTTCTGTAGGGGTGTGCTCCCTTAGCTGACTGGGCCCAGTTTTAAGGCGCTGGACTTTCGCCTGCACCCTCTGCCGTCTGCTGCAGTTTTAGCTGCATTGCCAAGGGGTCACGCGGCCATAGCCTTCGTGGACGTGGGAGTAGGATTTGCCGACAGAGCCGCCGTTGTTGGAGGGACCAACTTCATCTTGAGGATCAAGGAACAGAAAACACACCTAACCCTTCAGGAACATGATGATGATGATAATAAAACTATTTGTTTGTTCCGACTGAATATAATAATATTTATTTGATCTTTGTATCGTAGAACAATTACGTGTTGAACGTGCGCCGCTGCTTACTACAAAGTTCTGAATATCCCTTGGACAGTTTACACGACTATTCCCTGAGATAAGCCTCATACTGTACCACCAGTCACCTTGTCAACCTACCCAACTTACGCGATCCGTACTTTAGAATCTTGATGGAGTCCAACGGGGATCGGAGGAGAATCGTCCATACCATCCTCCCACGGAGTTTTGTGGTAATTTAAGGGCTGAAGTGACTAAGAACTCATCAGATTTCGGCTGCAGTATTAACCATTTGAAGACTGACCTTCATCCACATAATAAATGAACAGTACTGTGCCGATGTCCGTCATTAACTGTGGCAGATAAAATCGCGACGAACAATGGAATCCATTTTCAATCTGAAATGCCTGTTTCCAATAATTTAAGAAATACGAGTAATAACACGTATAAAAACCCAAAATGTTTTAAATATTAAAACCTATTCTTAAAAAATGGAGGCATGAAGTACGCGAAATTATTGAAAGAGATGTAAAGGTAAAGGTAAAGTGACCCGTTACAGGCCCGGTGTGGCCCAGAGGGTGGGTAAAGGTATAGCTCTACTCTTCCATAACCGCGGCACTAGAAGGGGGTGAGTGGTCAGTAGCACGCCCCGGCCGCACTTTACGCCCGGGGAAAGACCCGTTACCCATTTTACAGGAGGCATTGAAAGAGAGATTCATTTCATATATCACGAAAGCCGTCCAACTCGGTTAGTGGAAGAGAGCTGTTACCGGCAGCGGGAGAGCGCGTGTGGTCAATTAGACACGGCCCTACTGCCTGCACTGTGGCAACGAGATACTAACTATAGACTTGGACTTCTGCACACTTACTTCTGGGTTTACTAGCGTCAAGCGACTAAGTAACAATTCTAGCTCACTGCTCAAGGAATATTGCGGTATGCAACTACAGTATTTCATCTCGAGAAGTTACATTTTCTAGAAATGAATAAAATGTCAAAGTTCTATGGACTGTCAGAAGGTAAGGACTTGAAAGGAGCCCATCACATTCTGTTCCATAGTGCCAACCACCATTTGCATGACGATATAGAAACAACATAAACGCCTCAGTAAGACCATCGGCGTTACGGCCGACATTCGAGACGCTCTCTGTGTGACAATGTCCTCATGCCGCTATTCAAAACCCCTAATCTCTTATGTCATTCCTAGCGCAAAGTAACTTTACAAAAGCACCGTTAAACGTATTGATTAATGATCAAGGTGCCCTTAATACCTACTCTATGAGAGCCGGTATCAAATTATTCGGGTCCAAGCACTTCAGATAACTGAGTTGCAAAGGACAAAGGTCAATGAAGTCGCCAGGTGGTAATATAGTCTCTGTTAACTATGTACCAGATATATTGATGTGTCGAGCAACTATCTCTTGTTGTATCTAACAGGAAATCAAAGCTGCGAAAGTAAGTTCTGAGTGACAATCATCATCATCATCATCATCATCATCTACTTCTTCTCCTCCTCCTCCTTCCCCTCCTTAAGGAGAAGGCGTCTACAAAGCAAAAGCCGTATCTTGCGTCAATATCTTTGATGTGCATCCTTATTGAGGTAAAGTTAGGTTGCACGAAATACATCTGAGCGTCCGTACTGGCTCGGAGCCTGTCTGTAGCAGTTCAGTGAAGCTGATTCTAGCGTTATTTAGCGAACCACTTTAGTTGAATATATAACTCTAAATGATATGTCACGTTAATAAGGAAAGAAAAGTATTGTTGAAGGTATCGTCCGTTACAATGTGTTCGGGCCAAGCACTTCCTCAAAGGACTGAAGAAAATCGCGAAAAATTTGAGTCAATTGTTCCTGTGTCTGACTGGATCGGAACCATTCGCGTCCCGAAGGTGAATCAGGAATAACAACCACGTGAAAGTAGTGTTTAACGGTTTCATTAGGGTTCCGAAAGATTTCAAATCACAGATTATTACAGATTCTGTACCGCATATTTATCTCATAATCACATTATAAACCACGGGTTCTTGTGCGGTCCATTGGTTTTATTTTAATTTTCCAGAAAGAGCCCGTTTGATGTGTCCAGTTGAAGTACGAGAATTACATTCAAAAATTACTTCCAATTTAAAATAAAGTAGATTCTATCCCAACTACAAAAAAACTCTGTCAGTGTTGTTTACGAAAACAATTTTTCATTATCAGAATTATGAGGAATCCTTTACGCAAATCGTAGTGTTTTGAGCATTGAGGCAACTACTGTGTGGGGGAACCACTGTGTTGCAAATGGTTAACTTCATAGTAGTGTCAATTTTTAAATACCTCCTTCCATCATGACAGCACACCAATCGGATGCCCTTTAACTATTCTAAAATTACGGTACTGCGTAACGGACTGATTTAAAGTAGCACAAATCTGGGTTGTCTTAACCGTCCGGATATAAAGAGAATTTTACTAAAATCAGGCGATTAATGTCGGCAATATAACTGAGTCAGGTGCAAACAAAAGCACACATCGTTCCAAGGAAATAAATGTTGCATTTAACCCTCAGATTTGGCTTTGGCTCCCTTCTTAACAATGTTATTTTAGTCACGATAAAGTCAACAAAGCCTATTTGCCGTACATGAACCAAGAAGACTCCAAAGTAATTTATTGGACACTCTTTTGCGCCATTTCTATCCACCCATGATTCTCAAAACTTAATTCTTGAGACCCATTCTTCATAATATGAAATCATTTCCTTCTCCAGCCTCGAAAATATTCGCTTCCCAAGTTGCATTCCGGCATCAAAACTACACACACAGCCCATCACAATCACTGTATTTCCCTACCTCGGGTGAAATCAACAGGCACCAGCATAAATTGAGAAGTGTTACACTGAAAAATACAAAGAAGTAAACGTTTGAAGAGAGACAGACTTCTTTTTCCGGAAATCCTGTTCTTCAATGTGTAAGTGGGTGCCGATACGCTGAGGCTATCCGTGATCTTAATTATCCATTCAGGAAAACCATGGGTATTGCAAGAGAACAGAACATGTCTGTACCACTTCAAATCTTTCACGGTTCTCTCTTCTAAATGTCTATTTTATGTTATACATATTATGCAGATGAAATAACGCCATTAAATAAGTCAAGGAAGACAGTATGGGAAGATGTCACTTTCTGGTTCCAGCTGATGAATTGCAACATATGAGATAGCAGTTTTCGCCTTAGGAATTTTAGGAAGGCTTCACAAATGCCGTAGGTCACATGACGTCGAAGGGAAGGCTGAGTTTAGAAGTGGAAAAATTGAAACAAGCCTTGAGTGTCAGACAAATTATCACCCTTCTTCTGCACGAAGGGCCAAAAACAAGAGATATTTAGTGAGAAGAGTAGAAACGAGTGTCAATAATCGAAAAAGAACTTTCCGAATAAGAAGAAATACCAGGCATTCACGGTGGAAATTATTCAAATGATAATCCTACGGGTTTTAACAGGAGATGATTTTAGGTCGACACCGACGTTTCGGAGGTAAGACGCTGTAGACCTACCAATTTGCATGGTGTCAAAACCCAGACGACTGCAAGCTACTATCAAAGAAATTAACAGTGAGAAGAGCGTAGATGTAGTACCCTGAGTTCCAACAAAACCTGGCGTCTATTTTGTATCTGAACAAACTATATCTGGCACTTAAACTTGGGGCGTCGTCTGCGCTTGAAAATTGATGTAATTAAGCGAATTAGAGAAACGTTGAGACTGGAATATATTCTGAAATTTACTGCAGATACTTCCCTTCCTCCCAGCTCCTTATTCATCACTCTGTATGCCCTCAGACACTGAATTAGATACCCAAATGTCATTTCAACCACTTACTAGCACAATAAAAGCATACCTTCATTAAGTAAGTTTAAATGTTATATAGACTTTGCCAATGGCATTAATTTAGGTTGGCAAAATTGATGTCATTTGAAATTCTCTCTCCAGATAATAAGTTGTAACGTTTTAAGGGTCCATTTCACCATCTACTTATATCCTGTGTTTATAACATTCCGTACGATAAAGTCAGATTTGCATGTTGCCAACTATGTCGTATTTAAGTTATCTAAACACATTCATTTAGTGAGTAAGCCTTTTCTTTACAGACATATATAATACGAATATTCTGAAAGTAGAGACCATTATAAACTGAATAAGAGTAGCAGTTTTAAGTCCTTCAGAATGTTACGCCCTTTAGACAGATAAAAGTCACATAGGCTTTTCGAAGGATCGTAGTGTCTTGGTCTTCAGGGTCAACCAATCCAAGAAGACCATGAAAATCGAAAAACGACACAACTTCAGAAATTCGGTAAATTCGTATTTAGCTATCGGCTTGCCATAACATTCGGGAGGACTTGAATCTTCACCCATATACAGCTATAAGAACCTAAAATCTGGCAATGAACAAGAGTTGACTGCTGGAGAATCCCACACCGAAACCACGGAATCAAAGCCCGTGGGGAGAGGTCACGGCTCTTGAGGCTTCCCACTGTCTTGTTGCAGCAGTATTCCGCGCCAGCTTCTCTTTTGGCCTATATCAGCCTGTCGCTAGAAACGTTTACCACTCGTTTATGGCTACGAACATATGCACGATCAGAATGAATGGACGACTAGAGGAAAGTAGGCCAAGGACGAACCGTAAAAGGTCGAAGGAGATGAAGTGGTCCATCCAGTGGGAATTCTTTATATCTTGTTACGTGGAAACAGCTTGGAGTTTAGAAATAACGACGGGTTAGTCCACACCCACCCACCACAGTTTCTTCACAAGCATGTTTATGTTATTCTGTCACCTAATCACAGGCCTTCCTTCCTTGCAGCTAACCCAACAAAAATTCTACAAGCACTTCGCAACTTTCCCACACGTTCCCTAGGCTGCGTCCATCTCATCCTCTTTGATTATACCACCCAAACAATTTTAGACGAAAGTAACAAATTCAGACTACTAAATTGGGTAGTTTCCATCCCGTTGTGCATGCGTAAACAATGTATTAATTAAAACCGTCTTTACACAACAATATAAATAACAGTTTCAAAACATTACAACTATTCAACTAAGCAACAGGTTTCGGCCTTACTCGGCCATCATCAGGCTTACAAAACAGTGGAGTTAGTCAAAGTACATTCGGTGGTTAAAGAAAATATCTGTATTACATTTTAGTACCTTGATTTTCCACTTCTTATATTGATAGATGGAGCGTGCTTGACTAGCTTGAATTCTAAACTGGATAGTTTCCATCCCGTTGTGTATGCGTAAACTATGTATTAATTAAAGCCGTCTTTACACCGAATGTACCTTGACTAACTCCACTGTTTTGTAAGCCTGATGATGGCCGAGTAAGGCCGAAACATGTTGCTTAGTTGAATAGTTGTAATAATTTGCAACTGTTATTTATATTGTTGTGTAAGGACGGTTTTAATTAATACATTGTTCAGACTACTAAGCTCTTCATTATGTAATTCACGTCCATGTTCAAGAAATAACACATGCTTTTAATGGCTTTATTTCACATATAAACACACGCAAGAATTTTGACGTTTTGCTGACCGTGCATCTCAGTATATTTATCTCAGTATTTAACCAACTTGATGCACAAAATTTGTTTCACAATAAGTTTTATTTCATGCCTCTACATGTTTCGAGCACA
>Ga0123354_10007967_pt1 | contig 16057 bp, 6 predicted proteins | sample TergutLab28metaG_2_FD_97872 | JGI IMG/M metagenome (GOLD analysis project Ga0123354, IMG submission 97872) | Labiotermes labralis P4 segment gut microbial communities from Petit-Saut dam, French Guiana - Lab288 P4 | ecosystem: Host-associated > Arthropoda: Insects > Digestive system > Gut ...
ATGGTGTCAATGGAATTTTTCATTGACATAATCCTTCCGATCGCACTATGGCCCTGGGGTCGACTCAGCCTCTAACAGAAATGAGTACCAGGAGTATTTCCTGGGAGTAAAGGCGGCCGGTGCTTAAGGCTGACAACCTACCAGCATCCTGCGCCGTTGTCACGAAATCCGGGAACCTTAACTTCCTGGAACCCTCTGGGCCTGTTCAGGCATGTAACGGGGTTGATTTACCGTTTACACTCTTCAAAAGCACAACCAGAATGGGGACAGAGCAATATGGCTTTTCTGAAAAACGGGAAGACCGGGGGAATGGGAGAGGCCTGAAGATATGAGTGTGTCTCGTTAATAACTGCGTGGAGTAGGAAGGCCTGTGGATGAAAGTAGTATTTGACACTTTGGGTTTTTAACGATTACGATTCATAGTCGGAGTGTGCATAGCGGCAAATGAAAAGAAAAAATGTGGCATGTGGCATCAAAGTTGGGCGTGGAAGGATTCAGCAAGAGGCATTCGTGCGAAATCTGCAGCCACGGTCCTGACATTCAGTTTGAGACAGTAACGGAGACTACAGATTATAGTCAGGGTAGCCAATTACCAGGCTCAGAATCGAACTTGTTGCATTCCAAATACACATGCGCAGTGTTACCACTACACCACTTAATTGGAAACAGTGAAATGGAAAATGACAAAAAGGCATTATAGGCCTAGTAGAGCGCTATAATTATATGTCGCGGTCTATAAGTGATCATTTTCTCCAAAATGTACAAAAACATTTGTAGGTAAAACGAGGCAACACGTGACGATATAAGAGCTCTGCGTCTACAATTCATTTCGTTCACGAGATTATGCCTAAGTGCTCCTAAGATCTATTTATCCAGAGGTGCATAAATCCCGGACACGAGGCCTCCCGGGCGACTAAATTTTGTATCGTAGCGCCTGATGTATATGGATACTCAGTGTGGGACTTACTTCGTATCACCACCGCTTAGAATTTCGACGTGGTTCCTAGAGTTCTGGAAAATTTGTGCATCCCTGCATTTATCATCCTATCTACGCTTCTTACAAGGTTTCCAGGCCAGCGTATTGTAACGACTTCTCAAACCCATAAACACTACACACCCCTCGCATCTCATTTTCGTGCTTATATTGGCAGTGACAATGTTACGTGGTGGTTGCAAGTTATGCAACTCCGCACTGCTCAGACCCACTGCCCTTACTAGCCCACGCCAAGAGCTGTGCACCTCACACATATTTCATGCAAGCACGGTGCCCGTCTGACAGCCCACCATACACAAGCAACTTAGCAACCTTCCGCCCTAGAATCGCAAGCTGCATATTTCCCGTCCGCCCTCTTTGTGAACGTTGTGGCGGCGAATCCAATAAACGGAGACGTACAGGAGACACGCCCCCATCCTGTTCCCGTCTGGCACAGACACCATAAAGTACTGCTGAACTTGCAAAGGTAAAAACCTTCACATTGCCTTTTGCTGGAAGAAGTTTCGAAGTGCAATGAAGCTTCAACTTCACCCTACAGCCTTTACTGTTTCCAATGTCACTCTCACTGTTTTTGTTAGTAGAGGCCAGTTGAAATGTGATGGCACACGCGCAGAAGCCAGGTTTCGTCTTTCGGCGAAGCGGAAGAGTCCATTTAAATCAGCGGAGGGCGTCAGTTCAGTCGACTACTGGCAGCCGAGGTGTGCGCATCATCGGTAATAATGCTGGATACACCATGTTCCGAGGTAGTGTGAAGGGTATTGGATACCCAATCCATTCGCCAGTTTCCCCTTCACTTCCTCTCCCGTGCGTCACCGTGTGCCATCACATTTCAACTGGAGTCTACCACATCGCCTTTCAATTGTCATGGTTTAAGATTTCTGGTCCATTCACACTAGGACTTAAGAATACAATATTTTAGATATGTGATAAGAATTTTCTGACACGGTAATAATAAATAATAATAATAATAATAAACATGTATTAATAGGGGCAACTGGAACCATATCAAAATCATGCAGAATAGACCTGCGCAACATACCGGGAAAGCAGGACACAGAGGAACTACAGACAACAGCCATATAGGGAACTGCACACAAACTGCTGAAAGTACAAATGTAGAAGTAGAAAACGTTTATAACCATACTGTTACGATCTCCTAACAACGTAAATGGCCAAATTTTTTCTAAACCTGCACTAGGATAAAAGGAAGCATTTCACACCCTCACATCTTGATAAAAATTAATGTTGAATGTTGTAAATTTGAAACTATTACACGCTGAAACATAACTGATTGATACGATTTCCCCCTCAGACCTAAACACATACTGAACCCTTGTCCTGTTGACCTGAGTTCCTTTCAGAATCACGTTGCTCTACAAAATGTTGTATCAGACAGGAATTTGAAATCGATAATTTGAACATGTTCCTTTGCGAAAGGACTGGATGCCTCACAATGGCACAGTTGGATTGATAAACGATATTCTCCTTTAGAGACAAGTTCATTGCTTTGCAATGCCAGTCGTTGAAAAGGACCACTAATCGATCGTGCGCAGGACAACCGAAGGATTCCACACTAGACAAGTAACATCAATTTGGTGTGTGTTTGGGGCTTACGCCTCCACAGACGGTGTTTGGCATCCCTGCAATCTACATACCTGCCTAAACTAAAGACAGGCACACAGAATTTAAGTGACAGCACTAAGTACAGCGTACAGCAAACACCATTTTAGACTTTGGTAGTCGTTCGGATGGTCAAAATTTCAAGAATTTTATGGAATTCTGAGCTTTAATAACAACAGCCAGTCACTGGACCCTATCTTGGACCAGATGAATCCAGGCCACAGTCTTGCATCTTACTTCTTCATAATCCTCTTTAATATCATACTGTCCTCTGGGTCTAGATCTCAAAGTGGTCCAATTACTTCATTTTTATGGGGCGTAACCGACATGTTACGTCCCAAGAACGCGATCTGCAGGTAGAAAGAAGCTACCCTGAGAGGCATCATAAGACGTAAACAGAATTACGACACTGCTGTATGAATTTCAAAGATCAGAGTGCAATCACTGAATCGACGAGTTAAAAAAATGCGACAAACAAGTTCAGAAATATTTCTACACTCTCATAACGTGACGAGACATTTGAATAGGGCTGTACTTTTCAGCGTCAAATTTCAGAGGCATTTCAGTTATTTTCTCACAACCATTCCACATAAAACTATACTTGGAACACGTAAGAACTCCTCACCAGCTGAACAAGTCATATGAAGTCGAAATGAAGGATGAATGTGATTTATGAATTTGGATGGATGTGTGAGAATCATATTGTGATCTAAGGCAGGGATAAACAGATTTTCCAGGAATTTAGAAGCCATCTCAAAATTCTCTGCGCCAGAAGGTTGACATGTAGAAAGTTCTACACTGAGGATCCACAACTATTAGGCAAAACGGTAAAAAATGGAGCCTCTTGGGGAACCTGGCTTCCGGGATTTATGCAGTCTGGTTTAAGGACGACTGTTTCAGGATTTCCTAGAAGGAATGAATAAAACTAAAATCCTGGCAGTTAGGATAACCAGATGCGGCCAGATATTCGAAATGTGAACCTCCGTATGTGAAGTCAAGCAAAATGTTCAATATTGTTTTTTACACACCCATTGATGACGTAGGGAAGTAACATATTATGTACAGAATTACTTGCAAAGTGACAAATATCTAGATTAATCTTGACATGTCTGTTGTACATTACAACAGACTATACAGATTATGACATAATAAAAGCCATTCAGCACTCCGTTATGGGCTCACATTTTGGAACGAAACAAAAGTAGTCTTACGAACCAAAATCACTTCAATGGTACGGTAGGTTCTCTATCACGTGGAGTACAGAGGAATGTTTGTGCGTTAATAAGAATCCTAAGGGGCAGTACTCTGACCTATTTCCGTCCAATGGGCAGTTCCACTACCTGGTTCCATTCGATGGGCAGTACCTTCATCTGAATCTATCCAATCGCCATACTGAAGTACCTGTTGTGAGACACATACACTAGTATTATTCTCGTATGTCCGCCTACATTCTCAATTAGCCGTATCGCTCGAGTGTTTCGGACTGTATTTTTCTATGAATTTCTCTCTTCCTCGTCTCAACCGTCTCAACGTCTAAAAATGTTGGGGGAAGCACATAATACGAAGTTATTCGTTTTGAAATTCTCTATAAATTCTTGTGTCCCATATGTTAGGTGTAAACATCCTCTTGGGCACTTGGTTTATAAATAGACTTGAAATTAAAATGAAATGCCAAGTTTGACACCCCTGTGAAACAAAATAAACTATAATTACCTGTGCCTTAATTTTTAAGATATTGAACAAATAACTGGAAAATTGGTTATTCTAATCCGAAACACAAGAAGCGCTGTTCCCGTTCAGGTTACAACTTCATGCTGTGTTAGAAGGAACACAACAGAGCAACGACAGTCACTGCGATGGTGCAACGTTGCAGCACAAAGCAATAGCTCCGAAATATACTGCGGTCGCTGAAGTCTAGTCAGAGTCCGGTTGAATGTGGTGACCGCGATAACAAGCAAGCTACGGGGGGATCATACCCCGCTGGTATGTACCCCACTTAGAGCGCCACGCATAATCTGCTGGCTTTTACTGAACTCGCGGTTTCTGGAATTTGCTTTCGCTTCCATTCGTACAAATTCCACAGCACAGAAACAGAACTAATTAATACATCACCAATAATGATTCAATTCCAAACAGTTCTGACGATGTTATATGACACTTGATTGCTGGGATTTTGGATTGTGTACATAGCTTTCTATTAAAGAAAACACTGCGACTTGCTATAGCCTACTATTGTCAATTTAAGGTTTGAAAGTTAATTATTAGTCATCCAATGCACTGCAGTGTAACATTAAAACATTAAAGTGTAGAAGCATGTGTTGAATCTTGTTATGTGCAAGTATGCTTGGAAACGTAACGTGCCTGTTAACTCCAAGTCGGTGTAAACCCACCATATTGACTAGATATTACTAATTGTTAATTGGTTGTGTTCCCAGGAATGCATTCCTTAAGTTATGTGTACTGTACTACTGCCACCGGGTGTCAACCCAACTGCAGTTAACAAATATAACTACCTACAAACTGACGGAACACTATGTATGTACACCGAAAACCAAAATTTGGGTCTCCTCTAATACATTTAATGATATTTATATAACTTGCAGCACTAATAAAATTAAAAATGTTTGTACAGTAAGAACCAAAACGATGCACCATTTACTTTCAATTTACTTCAATAATTAACCTTTTAAAAGTCTAGCGATTTCTTTACGTACCACCAGGTTCAACATTCAAAAATTCTACATGGTGCTCGCTTTGCGTTGAGTGTTTTGTACGAATTTCAGAACAGACAGCGGCCTTTGCTTTATACGTTATCAACTGTATGGATTTATAACCGCGGTGGAAAGTGTTTACAGCGCGGTACGGACTGATTCCTGATATAAAGCAGATTACGTTTAGTAATACAGCATAGCAGGCTTACTGCTCATCATCAGGAGGTTCTGCTCTGTCTACACAGCAATTGGTATTGTCATTTGTTTATGTTGATTGGCTGTTTGCAGTTCCATTCCGATCCTGCCAACAGCCAGTCAACATAAATGCATGACAATACCAACTACTGTATATACACAGTAGTACCTTCTGATGATGAGCAGTAAGTCTACTCGAAACATGTAGTGGTTAATTATTGAAATAAATTGAAAGTAAACAGTGCATTATGTTGGTTCTTACTGTACGAATATATCACGATGCACGGCCAACAAAATATTAAATTTGAAAATGTTTATCGAACTCCAAGTTATCCCAGCAGTAATACTAACGTAACTATCCTTATCTCAGTATTCTTATCTAAACAGTCACTAAACGGTGATTGCTTAGTTACTCGCTATACAGATCAGCCTACTCTTGTTACTCAAGTACACCGTCTTGGTCAAGTCCACTTCCCCTTCATTTCGGCGGTCTCAGGCTCGAATCTGAGCTCGCGGGCGGATTTTTCTAATTGACGTGTTGCGAAGCTTCCCTCAATCCGTCCACCGAAATGCTGGGAAATGTAACTAATTGCATGGAAAGTCCTTATTGAGTGGTCGGTAACTTTAGTGATGACGATCAAGAAAATCCCCACTTTGCAACATGACAGGCCCTGCCTTGAGATTCTTGATTACATATAGTCCATAATATGGAGGGTGCATTGTTATGCTGAATAGTCATGGACAACCGAGAGCAGGCGGTAATCAACCGCGGGGGTGGGCGGGAGGCACTCATACGTTCATCTTCAACAGAAAGTACGTACAGAACGACAAGCTGGAACAGACAATGGCGAGGTCAATTATATTCTTGTCAATTAATTATTCAACGTCACTGGTAATATGGAACTTACACTGCATGCTAGTGGAGGATACAGAGTGCAGCACGTCATGAAAATATTACAGAAAATGTGGAATAACAGACATAAATAATAACTGGAGATGTAGCAAAGAGAAAGCAAAAGCGCTTGAAAACAGTGTCTGAAAATAGAATCCCGAAACGCCTGTATTACCATAAACAGTTGAATGTAATAGGATGAAGCCAAGAAATGGGTCTGTGAAGATGGTGGTAGTGGTGATGTTCTGTCCAGTCGTTAAATAATTCGAAAAACAAAAATTTAAGAGGAAAAAAATAATTAATTTTAGAAAGGTCAGTTTATTAAGAATCGCGTGTCTAAAATGCATATTTAAGGTAGGCTCGGACAAATTTTCGTCCATAAAGTGAAAATGTAGGTGGCAATTACACCAGTCCTCACATTTGGCATGTCATAGTACTGACTTTGTTTCGTTGTATGCATTACTTTAACTTGCATTCTGGAAAGCATCAATTTTAATACTAATACACTAACATAGGAATATCCTTTAAGAGTGCCAGTAGCATACAACACCTCACAATACCAAAACTTCCCAGTAATACTTAGGAACAGGACAAGAGCGGCATTTATAAACTTACGTGTAACACATGCCAAATGTCATATATTGGACAAACAAACCGTAGTCTAAAACACAGATATCAGGAACACATAAGATATATAAGACACAACGAGCCCCAGTCGGCTTATGCAATGCACATCCTAAACAACAAACACGAATACGGCCCCATCAATAACACCATGACCTTATTAAAACATGTCAACAAAACTTTACTATTATTACCATACGAAAAACTATATATCCAAACATACCCCCAACACAAGCAGCTTATTTCAGAACAATACACAGGTGAACATAATCCCATATATCAGCTGATCCATAACACATTCAGTACGTCACTTCCCACGAGACCAGCAGATCAATACCCCACCATCAACAGAACTAATCCTGACCACGCTAGCAGACGCCAACAGAACTAGGTATGTAAACAAAGAGTTTTACTATATCGGCAGAACTTACTGCATTTTCTGGAATAATTATACTATTTTAAACTTTTTATATAACATATAATTTTACCTACAACATGTTTTTACAATTTAAATACAATGTACATGTATATACACTGGTAATTTTACCCACCTTTAAAAATGTCAGCATGACAAATAACTATTGCGTGTATACAGTGTTGAGATACTCCTGGTGATGGGCAGTGGACCTGTCCGAAACATGTAGAGTTCTTTATCAAATAAACTTGAGAAATAGTGCATCTAGTTGGCTTTTATTACACGAATATAAGAATATAAGAACGAATGTCACACTAACAAATATCTTGGTTCTGTACCTGGTTTTAAACGTTTGGCTACTGGTCTCAGCGGATTTCTCACGGCTGCCCGTAAAATTTTGTTACATTCGCGGAATGTCATTAGATTTTGTTTACCATTTTCAGGTTAATCCTTGTTAATATTTTGCTCTTTCACACAGTTTCATATTAACCTTTTAAAGCCTACTGGTTACATGATGCACCAACAGGTTTAACATTCAACAACTGTACGCTCTGCCAACACTGTATTTATGTGTTTTGTATTTATCTGAGAACAAACAGCGACTTGTGCCACTTACAGCATAAACTGATTGGTTTTTATAACCGAGATTAAAAGTGTTTATAGCGCAGTATGTACTGGGACTTTAAATAAAGCAGTCTGCGCTTCGTCTTTAAAGGGTTAAATGTTCGATGTTATATTGATATTTTACATTTAAAAATCCCCGATTTTAATTAATTTTTAGAACTTTTATTAGTATCGCAATTAATTTTACCTTCTCAAATAATATGTCACGTTTTGTTTACCTCAGAGTGTAAGCCAATACACTGCTTGTTATTTAGCGGAAAGTGAGAGGAGTTCTTAGCAGTGTTATACAGCCTGTTTAAATAAACCGCAGTACAAAAACGCTAGTACAAGCAAATGTAATTCACTGGCTGACTCTAATCAATCGCTGCTGCGTTCCCATTCGCCACACATGATGCATTCCATCATTAGGCCCTTTTCTTTGTATAAACAGCCTTGGGAGAACTGCAGTGAGAGCATTTTGTCATGTTGACCGTTCCAATAGATTTTCGACAGTGTATTTGATAGAATCAGTGAAACAATACGAAACTCCGTACAGCAGGCTCTCAAGTGTCGTATTAGGTACCATTTCGAAAACAGACAGTACAATTAGTTTGAAACTCTTTGGCGTTGAGTGTGTAAGCAAAAATTTAACGGAATATTCGATTAATTCTGATTACACTGTGTAAAATTTAACGTTACACAAAAGTCCACTGACATAAATTTATTGTTCTTTTACAAAAAACAAAGCCGCTCCCAGTGGCCGCGCGGTCTAAGGCGTAGTTCTGGGGCTGCTGGCTTCCTCGGATTGCGGGTTTGAATCCAGCCGGGGGAATGGATGTCTGTCTGTTATGAGTGTTGTGTGTAGTCAGGTAGAGGTCTCTGCGTCTGGCTGATCACCTGTCCAGAGGAGTCCTACCGAGTGTGGTGTCTTTGAGTGTGATGGTGAAGTCTCAATAATGAGGAGGACCTGGTTCACTAGGGGCTGTTTGTGCTATGAAGGGGGGGGGGGGAGTTACACAAAATTAACACACTTTACATGGACGCCGCGTTTCATTCAAAATCGTCTACTCAACAAACAACCCAACGATCACTCAGAAAATGTATCCTCACATTATACTCGTAGTTTGTGGTCGTGAAAACTGTCCATGTGACAGAAAATGGACAATTTGAGTGACGGAGCAAGGAATAGGCTCTTCGCCAGGAATTTTCTTCGAAATAAATCGATTCTACTTGAAGCATTACACTGTATATTAATTATGATGATGTTATGAATAGAGCTTATATTCCAGTTAGATATTCTGTTATTTGGGACTCAGAGAAGCCGAATAAACTTTAACTGCATTAAATGATTGCAAAGCAACGGAAAACATTTCGACTAAGATTGCTTTAGTTCTAAAGCGACCGAACTGCAAAAGGTGCGTAAAATTGACGCATGATGGAGAGACCTTGCTTCTGGCGATTCCCGTGATTTATCCCTTAGACCATTCGACAGATACTGATGAAATTTATTATTTAGCAATTCTTAGCGCTGGACTTAGTTTTCATTCGAATCGGTATAATATAAAGCCAACTTAATACGAAGCTAAAATAAAACTTCAGTGATATATTGCAACAGCAGCTCATCATAAAATCAAGCTAACTGGTGCCATAAAATACAGATATCATTACTATCCAGTTGGGGGTAAAGCGGCCGGGGCGTGAGCTTAGCCACTCACCACAAATGAGTGTAGAGGTTAAGAATAAGTGGAACTATAAATCCACTCCCCCTATATGCCTTCATGCAGCGGAAAGGGACACGTGGACAGGGACACGTTTAATTATCTTTAATGTCTTTCAATTATCTAGAGTTTTTCTTCAGACAACCCTCCATGTACTAAATGTTTAACCCAAAAAAATTTGAATTTTGGGTGCTGAGGCAGACTGACATACATAGAGATCAAACAAAATATGTTCACCATAGGCAAATGATTAAACCTATAAAGCGTATAAACGGGATAAGTTGTGAACATTTGTGTGCCACCGGAGCATTAGCTTTGCGATTGTGTATCGTGCCAACCAGCACTGCAATACTGACTGACCCAAAGCTGTCATCTTTTTTATGCATAACACTACGGACATTTACATATGTGCACTTCAAAATGCTTCTTTTATGTTTCGTTTGGTAGGAATTCAAGGACTTTAAAAAAGACGGCTTCTCTTACTGTTAGCAGAAGTAGTATAATATGTCCATTCTGCAATGTAGCATGTAAATATACAGATTACAAGCAAGGTGATGTCCTATAAACATTGGGCTAAAAGTCGTAGTTAACAATACAGAGAAAATCCAAGAAATGTGCCCAAAATGCAGTTTGAAAATAACGAGGCTTGCTGGAATAAAATGTCATTACGATGATATGTTTCGAAAGTTGGCATGAGAAATACGTAAAGCATATTTAGGCACACCAAAACCATCAAACTCCTTTCGGAGAGAAACATAAAAAAGGGACCAAACGCAAAACTGCATACTTTTAGTCACCGCATATGGATTGTTGCTCCCCAAAATTCTAATGTCGATTAATATGCCCTGTCGTTAATCATTGTTGTGGCTGAAAGAATTTAATTGTTTTAAAGTTAAAAAAATATGTAGTGAACTTATTTTTATCGGGCTTCATTTGATGCAACGATTTGCCTTTGAAACTTTCAAATATCAAGTGTGTTCGCAAAATTTTATGCACGGTCGATAGCGGCATGCTTATTTGCTAGCAAATTATCTTGTTGGTTTTTTTGTGGACAGCGAACAGAAGATGATCAAATTTCACATTAGTTTCAGTGACTGGCTGTTTGATGGGGCCTTTCCCCTTACCAATACAGCCAACGTCATTGAACAACTTACATCACTTGTGGATGGACTTTCGCATCGATGATTCGCTGCCCAACTCCGTACGAAATATCCGTCGTACTGTAACAAGAGACTGTAGCATGTGACATGAGGTCATTCACTTAGGTTTCTGCTCTTGGGACTCCAGTTTCCACAGCAACGCCGTTAGCGCCACTGATGGCAAGAACTGGAAAATAAATTAGCGAGTTTTGAAAACTGAGCCCATACCCACCCGATCAAGTTTATTTGTCCTCCCTGTGCCTCTTACTTCTTCAGCAATAGTGAGTTCAAATCTTCCACATTTCATGTGTTCAGCTTGCGTTTTCAATTTGATTCCACTTCGTCTTTATGCAAAACTGGAGTAGGTCATTACGAAAACAAATTAAATTTTACGAAAGGCCCTCCGTCGAAAAACAAAATAGAAGTTCATAATGGAGTTCCGGAAATAACAAGCACAACGGATGGACATACACGACTTCCGGTAAGTTTGCGAATTCCTTGCTGTACCATATCGGTGACCCTCCAATCAGCTGCTCTCTTGCTCGCAGCCACTAATCCTACGTGACTTTAGCTTCATAAATTTTTCGATCCACAAAAAACCAGCTGCTTTTTTTACCCTTTCAGAAGCACCATGAAAATAACCGGGATTTACTGTAGCACGGATATATTAATTTTTCAGGGATAAAAAAGCTGAAGGCATATTTATTTTAAGTTGCTTTTCCATTTTGCTTGTTTTTCTCCCCAAGGAGTTAACGGACGGGTAACATCCCTGAATGTATATCGTTAGATATTTTTTTGTCGGCTGAATCGGTCTACACAATAATCTGACGCATTTTCAGAGAGTTTTAAAAGTTGAACTGGAATGAAAGTGTTGTAACAAAGTACTGAAATTGTATTCCTACATTTAAGTCTGGGGACGGCGGTAGCACAGTGGTTAAGGTGCTGTGCTACAAATCGGAAGGTCGCTGGTTCGATCCCAGCTGGTGTCAGTGGATTTTTCATTGATATAAAATCCTTCTGATCGCACCATGGCCCTGGGGTCGACTCAGCCTCCAACAGAAATGAGTACCAGGAGTATTTTCTGGGGGTAAAGGGGGCCGGTGCGTAGGGCTAATAACCTACCAGCATCCTGTGCCGTTGTCACGAAATCTGGGAACCTTAACTTCCTGGAACCCTCTGGGCCCCTCCGGGCCTGTAACGGGACTCCTTTACATTTAAGCCTACAGGTTACGTGCATACTGTTTTGAGAACTAGTAAAACAAATACTGTTTTGAGAACTAGTAAAACAAACAAGTATAGTAATCTAGTGCCCAGTTTTCTCATTCTGTGTTTCAAGGTAGGCCATGCAGACAAGCACATTGACAAAAAACACACACACACACACACACACACACACACACATATATATATATATATATATATATATATATATAAGGTCGTGACCTTGTGGCTGTCTAATATGTTGACTTGCAAACCAACTGGCAGATTCTCATCAAATGTGGCACTTTTAACTTTATGCCGAAAAAAAATACTAACATGGAGGGAGGCAAAGAAACGTCTTGCGCTGGACATGACAACAGCGCCATTGACGCAGGTCCCTAGCTTTTGTGTGCTAAAAATACCCGAAGAACCTAACTTCCGTTCAGGTAGGCCTACTTTCTGTAAGTGCGTCCCTCTTGATGGCCGAAACTTGAACTGCTGGAAAAAAGCATGTAGAACGCACAAAACAAATTTGGTCAGAAAAAGTGAAGGGGAGAGACCACTCGAAAAATTTAAGCGTAAACGACAGGGTAAACCTAAAATAAACATGAAAGAATAATAAATAGACCGTCTATCATTACAAAGTATTTCTATTTATTTAATATTCATACAGCATGTTTCGGCCTGTAAGGCCACCATCGGTTATAACAATTATATAATAAAGTACTAAGAGGACAGTGAAGTGCAACATTAAGGTTAAATGGCCATACGGGCCGAAACGTGTTGCATTAAGCATTAAGCAACGAAAGATACTGAGTTGTGATAAACGGTCTATTTATTATTCCAGTACGTAAATATTGACAACGGGTGTAAAAACCCAAGTTTTTTAAGATGGCAGTAAGCGGATTGGATTCGTCTGGCTCAAAATTGAATCTAATGGGGTGTTCTTAAGGGAATGGTTATAAAATATGAGATTTCGTAAAAGGCGAGGAATTTCTCGGCCAGCAACGCCACTGTAGGTATTTCAAGGACTCTTTATCAATTGAGTTGATTAGCTATCATAATGTATAGCGTATCATATTTTTGAAATGTGAAAACGTAGGTGTCGAGATAATCTGTCCGTAGAGTTGCATAGGTAAGCAACAGGCTAACACTACAAAATGCTGGTCATGTTTACGTCACTGAATGGCTGGAATAGTTTTTGGTGGTAGAGAGATAAAGCCATTTGGGGGGGGCGGGGGATGCGCATTGTTGACAGCTGCCTAAAGGGACTACATAATTGTTTCTGATTATTTCCATGATCCATTGTACGCTGTAAAATTCGGGGCTACGAATTCTGTCCTCGTGACCCGTGACTAGACTCGAAAATCTATGGATTCTGAAAATATTACTGACACACAAATTTCGGTTTACTGAGCACATTACATAGTAATAGTAATGGTTACTTGGTGTTTGGTGTTCATGTACCATGTCCTCTTTGTGCAGTTGCAATTCAAGCATTTCATGTTCGACACTGGTCAATCCGAAACTCCATCGTACAGGGTGTTCCAAAGGAGGTGATGTTTGCTCATTCAATTCAATATTACATGAATCGTCAAATATAACTTGTGATTTAGAGGGTATCTGTAATAAAGCAGTAAATACTGAGTGGACACTTCAGAAAAATGGTCAATACAATTGCAGCTGCTCAGTCGACCAAATAATTCGTTGCAGGTATTAAACGCAACCATACGTTACGCACCTCCTAACTCCACGGAGAAAAGCTCTTCTTGAACGTTAGTAGTTCCTCCATTACTCAATAAATTTCCCACCCTGAACGGAACCCGAAATTTTGTCGTCCAGTTCACAAAAGCCCGTCATCTCTCCCTACTAGACGTACACACTCCACGCCATTCCGTCCTTCTTATGATCTATTTTTAGATAGTCGCCCCGTCTACGCCTACATCTTGTAAGTGCTCTCTTTCCTTCATGTTTCCCCCACCAAAACTCTGCACCAGTTTCTTTTCTCCCCTGCAAGTACCCAAAGTTCCGCATATTTAATGCTTCTTGATTCGTTCACCCTAATAACAATAATAATTTCTTCTCAAATTTAAAAACTTAAGCACTGAACAGAGTACAGATCAATTTATTTTAACTCCCATTTTAATATCATACTTGTTTTTACACCTAAGTCCCGCAAGAAGTTTTTCCGTCAACATTTTGTACACACCTAAAATTTCCGATGTATTCTACATTTCTTCAAATTGCGCTCGTGCTGACGAAATCCTAGAGGAGAAATTACGAATTGTGACGCTTACATTACGTAAGTGGGCCCGGTAGCTCAGTCGGTATAGTGACTGACTACGGGCTGGACGGTCCGGGATCGAATCCCGGTGGGGACGAGATTTTTCGCCCGTCCAGGCCGGCCCTGGGGCCCACCCAGCCTCCTGTAAAATAGGTACCGGATCTTTCCCGGGGGTAAAGTGCAGCCGGGGCGTGCTGCTGACCACTCATCCCTTCTAGTGCCGCGGTCATGGAAGAGTATAGCTATACCCCTACCCACCCTCTGGGCCACACCGAGTCTGTAACGGGATCACTTTACCTTTTTTACATTACTTAATGCCCTCCCTTTATTTGTTACTCTATTTAAAATGTCAGATTATTATACCGCGTTACGCAATTCAGTAAGAATGCTAGGCAGAATGGTCTGGCATGTTTTAAAAATCCATCACATTAATCGTTCAAATTGTTTTTCGAAGAGCTGCGAAAACTTTTCTTATAGCTGGAAACTTTGTCGATATTCAAGCTTCTTGCAAATTCAAGTCTATTGCAGCACCACTGAAAAAAAAAGTTTCTGAGAGCACGATGAAAATACACAGGCTTGAAAAATGCAATGCCATGACATTTTCTTTTCGAAAGTCAGTCCAGTGATCGCTGGCATGAACGGAAAAGTTCTACACGCATTATTTATCGAGCGAGGCCCAAGTCTCTACTCAAAGTAAGCAAATGTTACATCTAGAATATACACGTGTGTTTCTTGACGAGCGCAAGGAAACCACTGTTTCTCCTCGTGGCATACTCGTATATTCAAGAAGCTGATTTTAGTTGTGCCTTGGGTGGTTGATCCAAGAGAATTACTATTTACCCTCCCACGCTGTGGATCTTGTAGAGTTCACTCGACTCGTCATTCTAGAGGATTTATAGAGAGATGAAGCTCGTGCTGAGGTGGGAATGGATCCGAAGTTTAGGCGGGTTTACATTTGGGGAACCTGGCTCAAGCATGTAACCACTCATCTCACGTATACAGGGTTTCCATTATACGACGCTGCCTCAGCACGGCCTAGGCGATGAACCAGGCCAGGATGGTCCGCTTTTACATGCACTCTGTCAGCGTCTTAAATTGAAAACCGCGTTATTTCGTCGACATTGCATTCTTTCAGGTCTTTGGAATGAAATAACGAATAAGTTACGAAAGTGCCGCACTTTCGTAACTTATACTGAAATTCTACAGATTTATGGTTAACATATTTAACGAAGTTTTCTCAACAGTAAATTTATTAGAACTAGCAATGAAGCTGTTTCTTTAATATTTTCGCATGACACGAGATATTTTGAGCTACATTTTTGACCAGAATTCAGCAAATGCTTAAGAGGCGTAGAGATTTTAGAAAATGGATATGGGGGGTGGAAAAATTAACTTTAACATCAGTTTGTTACAAAACAAAAAATAACACTTTACTGTTTGCAACACTCAGAGAAAGGCATATGTTTATGCCGTACTTTGGAATTTGCTATTGTACCGTCTGCGAATCGCTTTTAGTAGCTACTAAATAGAATAAGGCAGATGTATGTATGTACGTATGTATGTATGTATGTATGTATGTATGTATGTATGTATGTATGTATGTATGTATGTATGTATGTATGTATGTATGTATGTATGTATGTGTGTGTGTGTGTGTGTGTG
>Ga0123354_10007968_pt1 | contig 16057 bp, 4 predicted proteins | sample TergutLab28metaG_2_FD_97872 | JGI IMG/M metagenome (GOLD analysis project Ga0123354, IMG submission 97872) | Labiotermes labralis P4 segment gut microbial communities from Petit-Saut dam, French Guiana - Lab288 P4 | ecosystem: Host-associated > Arthropoda: Insects > Digestive system > Gut ...
CTGATGATGGGTGCTGTGACACCCGAAACATGTAGAGTGACTTTGCAGTAAATAAATACCTGCATACTGTTGCATCTGGTTGGATTTTTATTAACATTGAATTACGATGCACGGAACCATGAGCTTGAAATATAATGATGTATCATACACAACAAAACTTTACTGTGTTTATTATTGTATTAGGGCAACATGTTTCGATTCTTACATAATCATCTTCAGACCCTTCTAAGATATCTTCGAAGTGCCTGAAGATGTGTTATGTACTTCAGACGCGTAAGCAGGTTTCGATTTTGGGAAGGGGAAAGAGATTTTTTTCTTCTTCTCTTACGTGTGTCGACCAACTCTTGGGCCCTCCCAGCCTCCTTTTCAGTGGGTACCGGGGCCATTTCCTCCGGCAGTAAATTGGTCGTGACGTGAAGCCGAAAACTTACCTGTATGAAGATATGAGGTTAAGAATGAGCGGAGCTGTAGCTCCGATTTGCCACGTGCCTTCGCGTCGTGCACAGGTACAAATTCATCTTTGCATTACAGTGTAGAGCAGCGTATGTCAGTAGCAGTCAACCCTTCTCTGTTTTGTGAGTTTTCCACGAAGATGGAAATAGTACATTTCCACTTATTCCCTCTGCACTGCTGACCTCTTTACAAGCATTAGCAGTGTCTTCCCTGTGCTTTGGCAACGTTGCAAAGTAGTTCTGTGCGGCCGCTTCACGCTTGAAGTGTTTGCAAACCTTAAAACCTTATGTTCTGGACTGTTTACGTAACAGTCCTTGGTCTGAAATTATAAATTAATAGTGAAAGAACACTTACACAAATACTTCAACATTACAACTAGAAATTTGTGTATCTTCCGTATGATTCGTCGGTGAGAGTCACGTGACATTTCATTGCTACAACACGACGACGTTTATCGGCAGTGATGACTAGCATCTTGTATAGTTATATCAGTCAGTAGAGCCGCCACGAAGACGTGCTCTTTGGTATTACATGGCGTATGCTGTAAACAACGAATTTGAACAGCTCTGTTAATGTTTGGTAGCTGCGCATGCCCAGGAAATAGTGGGGACTTCGTTTCTTCCAAGCAGCCTTAGTTGTGGTAATGGTACGTATTTCGATAGTGCAGTGATGCACCTGGACAATATTCTTCGTTAGATTAAGTTCATTGCGAAGTCTGGCTGGCTGGCTGGCTGACTGGCCGGCCGGCTGTACGTGTCTCGGAAGCGTAAGTAAGAGTAACGTTTCTTGAGCTGAAACGTAAATGTGAACAGGGTGGGATAAGTAGCATGTACTGACAAACATGGCGGCGACCCGCATGTTTTTTTCGTAATCTCTTTTTTGTCGTCCTGTGTATTGCCTTCGTTCTTCTGCGCCTTATTGTTTCGTCTGTTTAGTGCTTGTACGTGGGTATACTGACTGTAATTCGAAGTGCGTAGAGGATAACTTAGTTTTTAACTACGTGCAGTAACGTGATTGATCGCGGTATGAACCACCGGCGTTCGATTTTCCATGCAGAGGCAAGGATTTTTTGTTTACGCCACGCGAACACACCGACCCTGGGGCCCGTATTAAACGGGCATCGTGGAATTTTGCCGTGGTAAATAAGACAGAGCTTAAAGTTAACTCCTGATCTCAATGTAATGCCAAGGTTGAGAATCTGCGGATCTCTGCCTCCACTTCTCCAACACATTTGCATGACATACTTAATCTGACATAGATGCTACTTTACTTTATTAATGGAAATGGGCTATTACCAAATCGTAGCTGGCGTGAAATGGAAATAAATGGTAAGGGCCGGGCCATAAGGCGTTTCTCGCTTCAGCGATATTAGCTAAACGTTTTGTGGGGACGCACTGTCTCCATATTCAGGGTGAGTGAACTGGTTTGAGTGGATGCTGAAGGAATACAGAGATAAGTTTTTTGTCTATTACGTTTAGGTATTTTTGCCAATCGCACCTATAGAGGGTTGGAAGATACATAGTGCGACGATACCAGATGCTGTATAATACAATTTTGACCTCCTGATGATGAGCACAACAGTGCTTGAAACATGGAGAGGAATATAATAAACCTATTATAAAACAATAGTTTGCGCATTAAGTCGGTCAGTTACTAAGATGCTGCAGTTCTCATTCTGTCGTTGCTTCTGTAACTTATGTATTGATTTTATAAAAACGAACTGTGTCTTGTAGTAGGTGGCTGTTAGTGAAGTTTTACTGTGGCATTAGAAATCGAATACCATGGCCGCAATTTTCAGCTTTCGGGCAAAGTAGGTACTTAGTTCTTAAGGCACGGTGTGACAGTTGCAGTACATTCAGAGTTTAAAACCGCTGCCTAGGGGCCCTGTAGCTGTCACCGCAAGGTACTGTGTTCGGTGCTTGTGAATTACACTCATATTATATGTAAGAGGAAACACTGCAGTAATTTTGCTGAAAATATTATGCGCCATCTCCTAAAATGTAGTCATCCGGGGATTTGTACACCCATGGTTTGAGGCATCCCGTGTGACAACTTTAGACGTTGGAAGAACCTGCCATACATGTTTTAAAATTTGTCTTTGGCCATGTTATAAAATATTTCTGGCAGACAGGCCAGTGTTTGATTGGCTTTGTTAATTTGTAAGCCGGATTTTACACCGTGAAGTTGAAAAAAGAGAGGAAATATGTTCAGGATGCAGATACCTTCCAAGTATGCATTAGTTGCGATGTTGCATACCTCATTGTCCTTGATGATTGTTTGTTAGTGATAAAAGTTTCTTACTGCACACATAAATCAATTTTTCCCCACCTAGACAGAAACTCTTCTCTATCAGTTGATTAGATAGCGTATCGTTTCAGAAATGCGAAAAATTAGTTATCGAATTTATTTCCGATCTCAGCAGTAATCACTTTGGGAGAAAATTCATAACACACAGTTATGGATTATTTATCGTAAATTTCAGTTCATATTCAATCGCTTGTGCGAAACTTTCTGTTTTAATTCTTGAGAGTAGAGAAATGAGGAATTTCTTTGCCCTTCGCGGGAAGAGGAAAGGTAACGCAAGGTTATATTATCACCAGTACGGCTTAAATTCCTTTCGGTCCGTTATAGTTCGTAGGTATCGCCTGGCCATCTGTGATTTGGTCTTCCGAGTAGCTTGCTTCCTCGTGGGCGATACTGCCAAGCACGTTGACGCATTCGATAGCGGCCTGTTCTTTGTAAACCCTCCGCTCAGTTAGTTATGCATTTTTGTTTAGGGTAAAAATATTTTTTTTTGCAAACCCCCTTCCCTCTCCCCCAACATTAATGGTCCGTACGCGGCCACGCTACCGAGACATTTGCTCCCTCTTTGTATGTTTTACAGACCCTTCCTCATAATCAGTGGCGTAGCCAGTTTTTTTTGACGCCCGGGGCTAGTAAAAACAGAAGCCACCCAAAACAAAAAAACCAAACTCCAAAAAAAAAAAAAAAAAACACACACACACACACACAGTCAATCGAATTTTTTTTTTATTTGGCTGAATAATTAAAAATTTGTTGAGCGCGCAGATCAGTTTATTTCCATTCAAAACATTAATTTTGCTACCCAATTTCCCTCCCCTTGGACCCGCACTGCTGCCCTCCACCCACCAAATACACCCCTGCTCACAATCCATGCTTCATTTCCATATGCTTATGTGTTTGTACAGTCATCAGTTTGTATAATTTCAGTTTTGATTGTGATCGTTTCTCCCATTTAATATTTTCGTTAATTGTCCATCCGCGTGTAACTAAACAGTGCAGTCTTTCATGCAGTAGGTTCTTCGGTCCGACCTGTTGTTTGTTGTAGAGCACAGGAATGTGAAGAAGCACCGCAACGGCTGTATGAGTTGCGCCAACATTCCGTAGAATGCCACAGCTTAAACACTACCTTTGGTATCTGTAAATTACAGCTGTGAATAAACACGTGCAACACGGCAGTGAGCACTGCATTTCATTCTCATTTTCTGCGAGTAACAGTTGGTCTGAAGCCAGCAACAACGTACACACTGTTGTGTGTCGTCTTGCTCGCATTTCGAATTGTCATTGCCCCATAACCTTTTTCAGATTGTGTGTTGATTGAATTAAAGTGGTGATGGTGGTGGTGGGGACTGCGGATATACAGTGTAACGTTTAAATTCTATTGGCGCTTCATTTACCTTTTGATAATCCCCCCTTTTATAATTTCTGTTACCCAATAACGACGTTCAGCTTATGTATTGATTAAATAAAAAGGGAGGAAGCGTAGCGTTATGTAACTCGTAAATTTTATTGATTCTTCATTTGCGCTTGCTACATATATTTGTGATTTTTGGTATATACTGCACTTCGAATGACGGTTATGAAGCGAAAGGAGGATCATCTTCTTTTGAGCGTAAGTAATCACTGCCATTTGAAATATCTAATGGGACCAATTAACCTTTTAGAGCTTACTGGTTACGTGATGCACCAACAGGTTTAACATTCAACAATTGTACACTGTGCCCACACTGTATTTATGTGTTTTATATTTATCTGAGAACAAACAGCGACTTCTGCCCCATATAACGTAAACGGATTAGTTTTTATAACTGAGATGAAAGTGTTTACTGCGCGGTACGAACTGGGTCTTTAAATAAAGCAGTCTGCGCTTCGTCTGTAAAGGTTTAAACTTGTCAGTTATAATTCACATGAGTTTCGTTCTTTGTCCAGCTTTCGGTTACAGGCCGTACCCATTGTATAGTGAACAGTCATGTCTTGTCAGGGTCGTTTTGGTTGTGTCATCGAGATAGACTGCGTCTGATCAGTAAAAGTGACTGAATATGACAAGCTTGATGCTGGTGCTCGTATTGTAACCTCGGATTTCGCTAGACAGATGGACGTACAGGACCGCTGCCAGATGTTTTTTATGTAGGTGTAATTCATTACTGCAGTAAGCAACGTTACAGTGATGTTTCGCTTTCAGAACTTGACGTTACTCTGATTTATCATCTTAAGTACTTTAATTTCGGAATTCAGACGTAGCATCGCGTTATTCTTCTGATTTTTGACCAACTCGTGTGTGCGTTCTTCTGTACGTCACTTTATGTGGTGTTTGTAAAATAAGTTCCTAATTTGATTTGCTAAAAGTGCTGTAAGAACGACGCGGAACTGTTTTCGCCTCATGGCACTTGGATTTAATGTGATTACTGCCATCCACATCTGCCTGCTTTCGGGGAATGGCCAGCTCTCTCAGAATAGGAGATTATGCAGACCGTAATGTTTATACAGTACCGGTACAACAATGATCGGACAACAGATTTGCAGGGAAATTGTTTGATCGACTAGGTCCAAAAGACTGCCGGCAAGACGTAGTTTGTTGTTTCTTGTTGTGGGGGTGGGGAAAGGAGGAAGATGAGGAGGAGGTTAACAAAAGAAACCTCAGGACTTCGAAGGAACAGAGCAAATAATCGAGCCCCCCCCCCCATACAAAATGTTGCCCGTGACTTCCTTTCCAGAGCGCTGGACAATGTTCAAACTAGATGGCGTGGGTATGTTGTAGATGCAAATGGATTACTCGCATGCCGGGATATGATTGTCACATTAAGTCGCACGAAAGAAAGTACGTTTCATAGTCCAAAAACAGTTTCTCATGCGCACCATTCTTTTTGTATTTGTATGTAAATCGGAAGACGGAATGTTTCTCATTACCATGTATTTAGTGCAGACAGGTCCCACCAGCCCCAATGACTTGGATGGTAACAGCTATACTCATAAGCATTAAATAGTACCCGATATAGCACCTTGTTTCTAAGCGTAACCATTTTAAGGGACAGCAGGTGACAGTTAACACAAATTGACAATAGTTCGTTCCAGAAGGCGTACACTAAAACTGCAGAGCTGTACTTCTGGAAGTGTACTGTGTATTGCTAACGTAGCTTTTGTGGATTGTACTGATGATCTTTCACTTTTGAGCGACCGTCTGAAATAGAACGGCTTTGACGGCTGTCAAAATTATTCCAAGAAATACTTTAAACAACGTTCTTTTTCGACTCCCAGGAGTGATATTTGAATATCAGTCGCACATTGACCTTGTATGTGGCGCGGGCGGTTTCGAAAAAATTTGGCCTGCGTGTGGGCAACTTGATGTTTGCCCTTATTATGGGAACAAACCCATCAGATGATCGTGTATGGTAATATACTCTTTGAATGAGTAAGTGGAAAAATCTAGCCAGTACTAACACAAAGAAGTTGAAGGGCGAAAGAAATTTAAAAAGAGTTGGAGGATGCATTAACAGTGTGATAGGGCCTGACAAGGCTAAAAATGCCACAGAATTTATGTTGTTAAGGAAAGGACGAAATAAATCGGATAATTTAAAACAATTGCATCACATTTCAGTAACACGTTTATCCCATGTTTCGGCAAAACTGGATTCAAAACATTATTTAAACTACACTATGTATTATGTAAATAATACGTATAACTGAACACTGAGGCGCGTTCGTGCAACCATTGTTGTAGTGGGAAAAGAGTAAGTATTACAATTCTGAATGTGTGTTTGTAGCCGTAGGTATCCAGCATGCAATGCGCATGCGCCATTTTGTCGCCTGTGGCCTGTCCGGCTCGTCAGTAATTATCCACATTGTCTCATAAACGACACGATTTCCGAAAAAAGAAGAGATCGAACAAAAAAAACACGTGTTTTGATTTCTCTACAGCATTTGTCTGAAACGTTTCTCATTCTTAGAAGAATTGAGCTAGGTGCGATAAAAAATGTGTATTGGTCTTCATGTAAAGTACCCGTTATTCTTATCAGATTTAATGAAACTTGAAGTTCCTCGACAGATTTTCGAAAAATACTCAAATATCAAATTTCATTAGAGCCCGGCACGTGGGGGCGGAGTTCTTTCATGTGGACAGACGAACGGACGGACAGACATGAAGCTAATTACAATTGATAACCAATAAGATGCAACTATTTTGATTTGCTTACTTCTAATCGGCTCTACATGTTTCGGGCGATGTTTTCGCCCATCATCAGGAGCTTATCAATGTAACTACAGCTTCTGACTTCGTCCATCGATGTTGCTGCTGGCTGGAGTTACGTATTGGGTGGAACTGACTTAAGTCAGCAGCAGCAACATCGATGGACAATGCCAGAAGCTGTAGTTACGTTGATAAGCTCCTGATGATGGGCGAAAACATCGCCCGAAACATGTAGAGCCGATTAGAAGTAAACAAGTCAAAATAGTTGCATCTTATTGGTTATCAATTTAATTGCGCTAACGATGCACGGAAACACGAACGTAAAGGCATGAAGCTAATAGTTGCTTTTCGCAATTTTGTGAACGCGTCTAAAAATGAGATTTCCATCATATTAATAAATTTTTATTGTCGGCCTGTATTTGTATAAAGTACGAATACCTGACGATGGCCACGTATGATCGAACGTGTAGTAGGTCGACGTACAATAAGTTAGTCAGCGTAATGGCTGATGGTTTTCGTTCTCCATATTTATGTAGATAATGAATATGGACACGTGTTCAAACTCGGAACGTTCATGAAGGAATGCTGTCTGCGTCAACAAGAGTTCACACAATCGCTGCCACCAGACTCTTGGCCTTTTCTGATTCGAGTTTAAAACGTCTAGTTTTTGTGGGCCCGGTTTGTATTGGTACATTCTCATGCATTACATTCCAATGTGATAGCCAATTATCCGGATGTTCTTTGGTGGTTGTTACGTTATTCTCATTTCTTTAATATAATCATTCCATGTATGGTCTCATTCTGTATGCCGCAACTACTGTGAAGAATGAACACATTTCTTCCTTGTCAGTTCTTATTGGTTGTGCCGTTTTCAGTCCTCCGTTCATATGTATTTCTAAAAGCATCCTTTGACTAAGGTTAATACGTTTGGCGTTTACTTAATACCGTACATTTTATAGTTCTTCAGACCCATTTAACTATTTAGCTTTATATTAACAACTTGTGTTTTCTCTACGGCATACGTTACAACATATTTCTTGGCTACACGTTCTCTTTTTAAACCAGGTTTTGTTCTTATCATCGGCTGTTTTTCTCTAAACCATTTTTTTGGGGTTCTCAAGTGGAAATTTTGTACTGTTCCTTGAGTGTTGGAGTGAACTAACGCGGACACTCTTCCCATGAAGTCGGGCCGACCTATCTGACATAGGTTCGTTTCACGGCTGTGATGTTTGGAAAATCTGCTGTATTTTGCAGGTTAAAATCTTGTATAATTGGTTATTATTTTTTAATTTGTGGTTGCTAAACTGGGCACTTTTTCTTACGTTGAAAGCAGAAAGTGGAAACTGGAGGGGAAAAGTTATAGTCATTAGTCGCAGTTATGCCAATCGATTTCCGAAATGCTGTACTGACAATGAACTTACACAGTTTCTTAATTAAGATTTCTCCATCTTTGTACGGAACCGGAGTAGCGTAATCGGTATAGTGACTAGATCGTGGGCTGGACCGTTTGGGGTTTGAACCCCGGTAGGGCCGGCCGGGGCGCGAATTTAATCACTCACATCAGTCGGTACAGAGTTATGGGTGAGTGGAGCTATACCTCTGCTCCCACCCTGTTTGCCTTAATGGCGTTGGCAGGGACAGCTTTGCCTTTTACCATGTTCGTATGTAGCAGATTATAGTGGATTGCTTCAACACCCCATTTCAGGTGTCCGCTTTTGCTTTACAAATTTTAAATTTGTAGTGTGCCATGATATTGAGTACGTTTTCTTGAAGTTTCTTAAGAGCTTGCCAATTCGTAAACGACACACTTTTGAGTATGAACTTGTGAACAATTTTGCTTTTTTTTCCCGCCAAATGAAGTTTCGCGTATGTGCTGTCGCCTTCACATGAATAGTCGCTGTTGGGTGGCCAACAGTGCTTCGTGCCTACTGGGGATCTCGAGCCGCAAGCCGGATTTCCTGACATTTTCGCGGTTTTCCTTGGTTCATCTGAAGAAGTGCGGATTTCCTTAAACTAAGCACTGTAGCTTTGTTCCAGTTTGCGCAGTCATAAGCATACTTATTCAGTGTTAGAAGATCTTTCCTCATCGCTTATCGCAAACTCCATGAATGAAGAAAATTAGAGGCTGCAAAATTCCTATAAGTTATAGTGTTTCTCTAATGAGGCCGAGTGCTGTGTCCTGATATGGTAACGGAACTTTTCTAAAATTAGCTTCATATTTTCAGCAGAACTTTAGGTTGTTTTATCATGGTATGTGTAAACCAGTGATGTACTACTGGCTGCTGAATCACGTTATTTAACGACGCTGTATGTTGCTGATCGTGATAGTGTCTGTGATAGGTGAAGGAATGAGTGTTGAGAATTGGTGGAGTGTTACTGATGGGGGAGAAACCGTATATCTCGGAGGAGAGCCTGTTCCATTGTCCGTCAGGGCCACGTGGAGTGGCTTGGGATTGAACCTGCGCCTCCGTAGTGAGAGGCCGGCGACTAACCAAATTAGCGTTGAATATAAGTGTTAGGTGGGGTCGTGAATATTAAAGAGGCAAAGAATGATAGATTTTTCTATTGCGGAGGGGAATGGGCCCTGGGCCCTGTTATCCAACAACTGTAATTTGGCCTATTAGATTGTTTCTTTATACCTTACGTCTTTTTGTTTTGAGGCAGCCAGCAGTGTCATGTTAACCGACAAACTAGTGCGGTTGATTTCTGTTTAGTTCTGTAATAAATGACCTACTTTCAGAGCGGAAGTGTTCCCTGACGTGTGTACAGAAACCCGCGATAGGACAGTATCCTGTGCCATGTAAATGCAGCTGACATCTTGTTTCCCCATAACACGTTTTAATATTATCTTCTCGTCTGCGATTGCATCTTCAGAGTGATATTTTCTTTCGAGGTTTCACAGCAATTTTGTCGTATTTTTGCCATGCGTGCCGCACGCCACACCCACTTGAGTCTCTTGACGTGAATAAATGTCCTTGCAATATCAGGGGAAGTATGCAAGGCATGAGGCTCCTGATGATGTTAATTTTTACTTTACTGCCACTTCCTTGCCCTCGGGACAAAAGTAATATCTAGTAACGAAACATTGGCATATCTTTTATTGATAATTCGACACGGATTGTAAGGGCATTGTGCTCTTTACCCCCTTTTTTTTTAATTTGCATTTTTCTTTACGAAACCGGACCATGATTCACCAACTTCACCATCTTCACGCTGGGCTGTTCGCGATAAGTTGGCAGTTTTTCACTGATTCATTAATTTGCCTGCTTTTGTGGCACTTGAAGATTCATTGTTGTGCTCGCAAAATACCATCTGCTGGCGCCCACGCGATTCACTTGAATTCAGTACACATTCTAACATCCTGTTTCTGAGGATCCATTTTAATATTATTCCCCGTTTACGCTTGTGTATCTCATACATGGAATTCTTTGAGGCTTGTCGGGCAAAATATATACATTTGTCACCCCTCCCCCTTTCCCCTTTTGCGTGGTACGCGTTTTGTCATCCTCTACTAATCGCCTTACTATGTGATCAGGCACACGGTTCACGTGTTTTTTTTTAATGTTTTGCTGACCGTGCATCTCAGTATAATCTTAGTAACTTGCCAACTTAATGCACAAATTATTGTTTTGTAATAAGTTTACTATATTCCTGTACATGTTTCGAGCACTACATGCTCATCGTCAGGAGGTCAAATTGTAGTATACAGCATCTGGTATCATCACACACACCGGACGGCCGCCTACAGTGTGTGATGATACCAAATGCTGTATAATACAATTTGACCTCCTGATGATGAGCACATAGTGCTCGAAACATGTACAGGAATATAGTAAACTTATTATAAAACAAGAATTTCTGCATTAAGTTGGTCAGTTACTAAGGTTCACGTGTGTTTTCTTCATCCGCCTGTTGTTTCCATTTCTAGGTCGTAATATAAGCATAAGTTGTCCAGGTGATATGCCGGAAGTTGTACTTCTGTCATGTGTTCCCCAAATTCTTGTACTGTCCAGTGCAAAGATGTTTCTGGTCCGATAATCAAATTCTAGGCGGTGGTTTAAGCTAAGAGCGATGGAAGGAATGCGATGTGTAATGAAGGCAAGACTTTGTGTTTCTTTCGCGAACTGTGCCCAGTGAAAGCTTGATACAGACTGCCGTACGGTTGTTTTAATCGACGCAGATATTGTGGTTGATGCCCCATACGGCTGTTGTAACCAAACCGTTATTCGCACAAACAGGAGTAGAAAAAAGTGTATTGCAGTTCGGAGTACACGTATTATACTCGCACACAGAATTCATTGCGATTTTGTAGGCTTATACTTTACAGCCTTTGATGCCGAATTATTACAGATGAAAACTCATTTTTCCGACATAAATTACACTACATACAGTCCCTGTCACATCGTTTTTACGAACCGTTGTTGAACAGATACATTTTACGATGTATCAAATCGTATATAGCCCGAAATTAATTTTATTGTGTTCGTATTTACTTAAATATTAACCATGTGACACGATGCTATGTGTCCAGCTTGTATTTTCCACAGTTTCGCAGCACGAAGCTTAACAAATTTCTGTACAGCGTGACGTATATGAAGTGGGAATTACACCTGTAATGATTCGATTTGATCCGAAGTTAAATGCACCTGACATTCTCAAGCGTAGATTTTCAATTTCAGCTGTCACTGAAATGTAGTAGTTTTAGAGATGAAAGTCGCTGACGCACCAAGCGATCATTACGCATGAATGTTATGTACTCACATGAATAATTCTCAGCGTTCACTTTATGTGCGTAAGACGAACCGTCATCGGACTCACATTGTAGTTTTGTGAGATACAGAGCTGTGCACTCTTGATAGGTGACTGCCATTCTTTCGGAGAAAGTCACTGCAACGTTTTGACACTGTAGGGCTTTGACGATGGTGTATGGACTCACTGACACAATATATTTTCTCGGATGGCTTCCGAAACACCGTGTTTTTTTTTTAATATGGACAATGGACAAAAGGAAAAGATTGTGTCAGTGATAGCAACTTTTATTTGAAAGTTTTTTTTGGGGGGGGGGGGGGGGGGGAGGGGGGCTGTTTCTGTTGAAGGAAACACAAGGACTGTATTAGTATACATGGCATTAGTAATGTGACGTGCTTTGGAAGAGTAGATTTGTATCAGTAGTAAATGAATTTCAGTGTCAGTTCGGTGTATCTACGAAAGTGTGTAAAGAATGTGTTCGGTCATCGTTCGACTCATGTTATTTCTAACAAAACCTTGTGGTGGCCATGTAATGGACTGGAAACCCAGTACCTAGTCAACTGTGAATTGTCCATTTTTCACGTTCTCCATCTCCTGTGTTCTCTGTCTTGCAGTGGGGAATTCTTTTGTCCCCGTGAGCGATGCTGAAGTACGTAGCGTAATTCTCCGTAGGAACTTATTATCGCATTGGACACAAGTGCCTGGCCGCGTCCCCTCAACTGTCAGATTTTATGGAAAAATTAACATTGCAAATACCCACTCTCGGCATTTAAATTGGATGTCAGCAGGGTGAGTGATTTTGTCTCCAGCTAAACGTGAATTACATACCTTGGTAGTTCTTGAAACCAATTCAGCTCTGATTGTTAGAGGCAGTTCTGAATTTTAAAGCAATACCCGTATTGAATTACTCTCCCTGATGAGGCATATGCCTTTGATATATTTGACACATTTTCCCTCGTTCGATTTAGGGTTTTAGGGGTTTAAATTTCTTTCTCATACGGGGATTACTAACATTGTCACTGTTAGAACAACTGATGTAAATGAAACAAATTTATTGTTCTACACACATACAGTTCGGAACTCAGATTTGCGGCCTTAGATTCTGAGCTCAGTCCGGAACTGTGTGTGTTTCAAATTCACGTGAAGCAGTTATCATCCTATGTTAATAAAAGTGGAAATGTTACATAACAGTTATAAAATATGTTGGAAAGGGTTCGAAAACTGAACCTTAAATTAATTGATGTTATTTTTAGGAGGGGTCTGTCCCGCCAGTAACCGCACGCATATGTAAGTTACATTTTTTTTTGTATGTTATGGCTTAGGCTTTAATTTGCTGGTGTGTATATCAAGAGTTGAAGGATTATAAAGTTGTGTAGTCTTGGTGGGTGTTACAACTCTTGTTTCATGATTCTCGTCTTTTAGCAATTTTCTACCGACTTACATGAAAGTCTGTCGAGAGGCCCAAACTTTGGTTAAAGTCGGACAAAAACATAGAGCACTTCACACTTTACGTTTTATTGTTGCAGGCGATAAAAACTCGCCGTAAAAGCATTGTTGTGCAGCACTTTAACATGTAGCTTAGCACCTCATATAGAATGCGTTATTTGCTTTCCATCACAATAGTGGTTACGTGAACGCGCCACAGCGTTACGTCATACGTACATTTCCTATCTTGTTATTCATGTCCTGTGGTTTCTGAGATACTAAACGGGAGGGTATTATTGAGTGTCGTCTCTCGTAACTCTGCGAACCTGGAGCTTATTTTTTAAAACGAAGTTTTATGTTGTAGACTCTTGCACAAATTCGTCATATCATCTGGAATTCAACGAATATCCGTCCATTTGGATGTGCTACTTCACGTAGGTGCCTCAGAATAGATTTGCAGGCCGTACAGTTCGTGACCAAAAAAGTGTAGTCTCTCATTGAAATATTTATCTGACTTTGCAGAAAGCTTCCTTTTATTGTATTATAGCGTAGACGTTGGTAGCGACTAAGGCTAGGGGATGGACGGTGAAGGGTTTGGTTCCCGACAGGCCGGAGAGCTCTCTGTTACGAATGCGCCCACACCGGCTATGGTGGTCACTAAGCCTCTAATTCGGAGAATATCGGGGTTCTTTCACCGGGGGTGAATCGGCCGTTGGCGTGACGTTGACCACCTCCATCTCGTGGCGCTATCAAGAATGAGTGGTACATACCCATTTTTACCTTCACGTGAAGTGATAATGGTATGAGGAAGTGCTGCTGCCGAGGTTTGAGTCCAGATTTCCTTGTAATGAAACAATCGTTCATTATCTGTTTTGCTGTCTTTCAGCTAAAATCGGTAACCGGTGGAGAGCGACTTCTTGTCGCGTTCGCAGCTACAACTCGGACCGTAATGAAGGTCAAACACGCAGTATGTATGTCCCATGCTCTTCCTGTTAATGGTCATGGTAGAGGCAAGGCTAATGTATGTGTAATCCCATTCGACACAGTGCACGGCTTCATATTAACATGTGGTTGGAGTTGTACGCAGTTCGCGTGACTTCAGCCCTGTTATGTGTGTGTGTGTGTGTGTGCATTTTTTTTTTATGGAACTAAACGTTTAACATGCTTCTGTTTATGATCGTTTAGCTTAAAGTCGAGTTATATTCTGCTTATATGAGTTCATCAAAACTCAGCGTTTAGGAATTGAAAGTTTAGAAGAAGTAACTGCGCGAAAATCTGCAAAATATGTGGGCTATGCGTTCATATTCTGATTGGTTGCATGACGGCGACAATCAGAATCATTCAGAAACTACCTGAACAACTTTCCTGGGAAGCAGGACGTAAAGGAATGCAGACAACAGCCATACTTCACACTGCACTAAGATTGCGGAAAGTACTGATGTAAAAGTGCACAAAATATCATCAAATGTGCCATAAATTGTAAACACAGAATGGCTGCAACATTATATAACCTAGAAACATGGTTTGTTTCGGGTATGTAATTGTAAATTCCGTGCATAAGGTGCTGCTGCTGCTGCTGCCACCACCACCATCACCAACAATATAATGGAGTTCACCCTTCTTTTCTTGACGCTGTCTTGCGATTAAACCGCATTGATGCGTCGGCTTAAAATATACTGAGCATAGTAAAACAGGCGTTTATTTTTTCAGCATAGTGCGGAGCTGAATTTTTTTAAGCGATCAAAATATTTTCGATTTCCTACGCTATTTGAGGTTACAAACTTCGTCGCCCTTCCTACAAGCGGCTTTCAGCACAGTTGATACCACTCTGAGCCACGTGTTCACAAATTCTTCGGAGTTGAATTTAGAAAGAGGAGCCCGTGCGGTATTGATAAACAGTAAAGTCAACAGATAGTCAATTAGAAGTGAAGCCATGTTGAGGTGACGTACGTAAATTCGTTCTATTGAGGCAGCGTTCACATTCGGCTGTTTGCACTGGCGCCGTCACAACACCGAATGTTTAAAGAATGCAGAAAACGACTTTGCTTTCTGCGTATGCAAATTCTCTTAACGCCCGCACACTGCCCACCACTTACAAACGGAATACTACCGTGGCACTGTGTTTACCACGAGTCCGAGATGGCTACATCCCTGCATGGCGGTTCAGCGAATTCAGATTTTCTTCTTTTCAGTACCCTATGTACAGATAATGTGTTCTTTTACCAGAACCTTCCAGGCGCCGGTATTATTTCTTTAGGACACAAAATTACCTGCTTCGTTTACAGTGCATTTTTGTCCTCTTCCACATTTATCATCACATTCACGTTAATTTCATGTGCCGGTTGACGCCTAGTGTGTTCTAAAATGCTCGTTATCACAGCGGTAACACTGTACGTCGAATAATTATCGCTGGAGGGCATTGTGTAGTCACCACAGCACATTTAACGCCGAACTTTTGCGTCTGGCCACAGTTTGTGATAAGAGGTACAATGACGGACTTAGCAGCCGACACAACGATGAGTTATTTGGTTTTCTCTCAATATTGCCTTCAGGTTGCCAGCATTTCGTACCTACTGTTCTCCAACAGTGGTGGTGGCGGCGGGTTTCATTCGAAGGATAGCAGGAAGGGTCAAAAGCGTTTGTTTTTTAGTCACAGTTGTCACTGTTACTCCCCCTACTCAGTGCCGCAAGAGGTCCCATTATTTAACCTTTTGACGCCTAATGTCAACTGTAGTGGTCATACCGCACCGCTAACCTCTAAAGTTGCATTTTGTATATTTATTCGACAAATATAGGTACTGGATATTTTAAACATGGTATATCCTCTCCGTTTTTTTTTCTCTTCAAAATGCAGTTTGTTTCATAATTCTAACGTATTTGGTTCCTGTATTATTCACATTTTATATACAGGGTGTGCTAAAATTAAAAAAAATAATTCCGGCGCCA
>Ga0123354_10007969_pt1 | contig 16055 bp, 6 predicted proteins | sample TergutLab28metaG_2_FD_97872 | JGI IMG/M metagenome (GOLD analysis project Ga0123354, IMG submission 97872) | Labiotermes labralis P4 segment gut microbial communities from Petit-Saut dam, French Guiana - Lab288 P4 | ecosystem: Host-associated > Arthropoda: Insects > Digestive system > Gut ...
CACAATTCACAATAATCACCAACACATGCACACTTTTTCAAATGACACTATAAAACTTTAATTTGTTAAAATAGTTAAAATCTCCGACATGTTTCGGTTTACATTTAAACCATCTTCAGGGAGTTTTAGTTCATGCTAAAGTTACTTATATTTCATGTTAGTTATTCTAGCTATGTTTGCTGCTCTACAGAGAAGCAAACATAGTTAGAATCATACCAAACAGTACACGCTCAGACACAGTAAAGCAGGAGGAGGACTAACACAACATCCGAACCCATCACAAACATGTAAAGACATGCTACTACAACACCATCATACCAACATGAGATATAAGTAACTTTAGCATGAACTAATAGCTCCCTGAATATGGTTTAAATGTAAACCGAAACATGTCGGAGAATTTAACTATTTTAACAAATTAAAGTTTTATAGTGTCATTTGAAAAAGTGTGCATGTGTTGGTGACTATTGTGAAATATGAAATGTATTTTGATTTTTTTCTGCAATTTTTGTCTGAAACATTTCTCATTGTAAGAAGACTAGACAGATATAACAAATACACACAGGTATCATGTAAAGTGCCCGTTATTATTGTCAGATTTTAATGAAACTTGAATTTTCCCGACAGATTTATGCAAAATACATAGTATCAAATTTGTAGAAAATCCGTCCAGTGGGAGCCGAGTTGTTCCATTCCGACCGACGGACAGACACGAGTAAGCTAACAGCCGCATTTCGTAATTTTGTAAAAGCTCCTAATAGCTGTCGAACTGCTGGAATGTTAAAGTCGGCAGGCAATTTATGTACGTAACTCATGTATATAGGAGCGTTGCAGCATTAAAATTACACAAGTTGTGCCTATGATTTTGTGTTGCTCTCTGACTCACAAATGTACACTCTTATTTATAGTTACGGTGAATTGAGGCTCCTTTCTGAAATGAAAGGTCTCTTCCATACATGTTCACCATATGACAGATAAATGAGGAACCAGACTTTATACATCAAGTCGGAAAAAATTACACTCAAGCCACACAAAGGCAAATATTCTTTCGATGTGACCGGCTTATTGTTTAAACTGAAAGATTAAATGTCATGTATTATTAAGTAAAAAAAGATATGCAGTGCCTCACAAAATTTAATTCTGAATTCATCACTGTGCTCAGCTACATTTTATACTCTCCCAAAATCTCATTTTAAACGCCACACTCGTTGCCAAGCGACGAACACAGCAGGTAGGAACGTCTGTAATACGAGGCGCTGTCAGTGTGCTCGTCAACCCACGCAGCACACATCGCTAGCCACTTGATACTGGCTGATACATTAGTATACCGTTCGGCCTGATATGTTCCCTAACCTTACACGCGAGTAGTAATTAAGTCATAATGAATCGATCACAGTGACCGAAGTCTTGGGCTGAACCAGAACAAGGAAAACGTGTTCCAAACCACCAGGGTGATCGTGTGTGGGTACGGGTAATGTGTTGTGCCAATCAATTTCCAGTGTCGTCGTAGCAAACGCCTACGAGTCTCGAAGTTCCTAAACTGATTCCTGCTTTAGAACTGCCTTACTCAGTGACCTGACGGACGTTGTACTGTACGACCAGCGCTGCCCTTGCACAACAGCGAAACAAGTCTACGTTAACGTCGGTCTTTTCGCGTTATTTCCCGGGCTTCGGTCTGCATAAGAACAGAAGCGCGGAAGGACGACAGCGACCATACCACGTCATATATCTTCCTCCAAGAGAACCTGCGTTCTCATGATAAACAGTGATACTGCTCAGTCTGTGAGGTGACGTGAGAGGTTGCTGTGTGGGTCCGACTGCCTGCGCGAAATGTGGTCAGCGAATACCCATTCATGGAGACGGCTGATTTAGGCATCACGTTTGGTCGCGGGTAAAGCGGTGAGTGTCAGGCACGGTGTCTTTTTCACGACATTTATCCTAGTCGCTGAATCCCAACAGGAAAATGTTTCCTGGCATCGATTGACGCCTCACGGAAGAAGAAAATTTTGTTTCCGCGGTTGGAGAACCAGGAATATAAAGGACAGTAGGGGTACCGCAACTGGAAGACAGAATTCTGATGACGTTGTCAAGTGTACTGGGAATATGAAGTGGAGAATCGCGCTGTTGCACATTTGACTGTTTTGCAGGTCGTTAGTGAGCAACTCTTGTATCCTTACCACCTGCAGTGAGTGCAGTGTCAGCATCAAATGACATTTAGAGTTAGAAGGCCTTCGTCAGTAGGCGACTCGGCGTTGAGGCAACCAACTTACATGTACAATTAATAACAAACAGACAATGACCTTACTACACAGACACCTATCGGTAATATACGAGGGCAAAAAAAAACAGCATTAAAAGTTGAGAAGAATGAGTCCAAAACCAATTACCGATATTACAATTCTACTGACGAATATTTGGAATAAAATTCCAATAAGCAATTTTTATGTTTGTGTGACCGTGCATCACTGATACAATAATATAAACAGCCAACTAGATGCAACAATAATAACTTGATTTATACCTTCAATCAACTCAACATGTTTCGGGCGATAATTTCTCCCGAAACATGTCGAGCTGATTGTAATTATAAAAAAAATCTATTATTGTTGCAACTAGTTGGCTGTTTATATTATTGTATCTAATAAGCATATCCGATGAAGAAAAATGTAAATAGAAAATAAATAACTCCTAATTCAAAGCAATGACAATAACAATGAAGGTTTTAAGGACCCCAAAAGGCGGGTTATCCAGTGACACATGGTGAATTACGGGCGAATAGTATCTTCAATCACACGTCTGTGAAACGTCAAGACTCACATTCTGAGTTTACATCTCCTCTTAAGCGGATAGCTTGCAAATAGACAGGTAAAGTGGGTAAGGGTTAATGTTAAACATCTGATACTCAGCGTGAAGAAAGGCTGGCCTTCATTCGTATTTATTGTAAAGACAAAAGGTGTCCCTGTTGATGATACAATTTGTAGAAACATGTTACATACAGGGCTAATTTTCTGAGATAATATTGTTTTTAAAAGGTGGCAATTGATGATTTCGTCATGACTATAAATTTTAAAATATGGTGCGAATATCTACAAACTGTATGATACAAAATATGTTAAAAGAACAACAAATGTATTTTGGTTTTATGGAAGGAATTTATTGCAGAATGGTCACCAAAATGTTTCGGCCACTCATGTTGGCATCTTCAGGGTGGTGAGAACAGAAATACAAATATAATGAAAATGTGACCAAATCAATCCAAAGAATAAAAAACGTATAGTTTGTGGTTAAAATTTACCGTTGAACAATAAAATAGAAATAAGGACGAGTAAAAAAAATCAGAAGTTAAAAACTGTTGTTTGGAGCAAGATTTTGTTCATCACTCCACAAAACCGCGTTCCAAACAACGTCGTTATATATTATTCTGGACAAATTCAGTAACTTTATGGAAAGGGTGACACACTTTTACTTCGACCCCCCGACTCCAGAGAAAACGAACCTCATGCAAACACACAATACATGTTTTGACGTTTTGTTGACCGTGCATATCAGTATATTTATCTCAATAATTAACCAACTTGATGCACAAAATTTTTGTTTTAAAATAAGATTATTTCATGCCTCTACATGTTTCGAGCACATGTGCACATCACCAGGATGTCAAAATTGCATTACGCAGCCTCTGGTATCAACACACCTATAGGTGGCCGTCTCGTGTAATGCAATTTTGACCTCCTGATGATGAGCACATGTGCTAGAAACATGAAGAGGCATGAAATAAACTTATTGTAAAACAAAAATTGTGTGCATCATGTTGGTTAATTACTGAGATAAACACAATATATGTTTCCCGTAGTGCTTGCCACATAAAATGCTTTCCCAACCCCTGAACGTCATACGTCAGAGCACTGTACCCTATTGGCAACGTAGCTGGTTCGCCAATAGTTTCTGTTAACTGACGTTACATAAAAATCCTGTCCAAAATCAAATCCTAGGTCCTGCTTCATTCCTCTCTCTGTAGTTGTGTTGTTCCGTGTCCAGTTGCTGCAAGTGGTGTAATGCATTCAGAAGGCAATGAAAGTTCGCTAGAAACTTCGTAGCTGGGAAACACGCGAACTGAATTCGAAGCTCTCCTAATACACTTTTATTAACTTTCATTTGGAATTCCTCTCTGTTATCCCTAGTAAATTTTGTTTTCAATAAACTATTGCATGCCCTAAAAAATTACGCAACATACTTTTATAATAATCGTACAAATATATTTGAGGGCCCGGTAGCTCAGTCGGTATAGCGAATGACTACGGGCTGGATGGACCGGCATCGAATCCCGGTGGGGACGAGATTTTTCGCCCGTCTAGACCGGCCCTGGGGCCCATCCAGCCTCCTGTAGAATGGGTATCGCGTCTTTCCCATGGGTAAAGTGCGGCCGGGGCGTGCTGCTGACCACTCACCTCCTTCTAGTGCCGCGGTCATGAAAGAGAAGAGCTATACCCCTACCCACCCTCTGGGCCACACCGGGCCTGTAACGGGATCACTTTACCTTTACAAATATATTTATCGCATTTCCATCGCTAATTCCACATCAGAACAATATGCTAATAATAGCGCCTCATAAAATCAAGACCGGTTTTATTATTCTGGGAAGTTAACCATCTATTGCCACTTTATTTGCTCTCCCTCAGATGTTATACTTTTAATACAATTTAGAATTACAGGTTTTAACACAGAACTTACAATTTTTCAACAATTACTTTTGCACAATAGTAATCATTGTGACAACGTGGTAGGTTCCGGGCACCGGAAATTATGGATTTTTTGACAACAACAACAATAATTATAATTATTATTTACTGCAATTGGGTTGTTGCCCAGTGGCAGTGGTTATTTTACATGTATACAAAATATGAAATCGGTTACTACTGAATTTAAGTCGGGAGGGCTAAATGAGAAGCATGTAGTGGCAACTTGGAATGTTGCGAACCATCTCAGCATTTGCTTATAGGCACAGCGAAACCAAGAAAAAAGTGACAAGTCTCTAGTTTGAGGTTTTCAGCACTACGGCAGTTGCTAACACGACCGTTCGTATTCCCCGTCACGTATTCAATACGCTACTGTTGTTAATTTCATGCGTTAATTTGATATGCTAACTGACCTCACTCTCACACACCATTTCAGCAGGAAGAATCCCTTTGTGATCAGAAGTGACCTTAAGGTCTACCATGGCAATAACAATAATGGTGATAACATATCAACATAATTGGTACTACGCACAGCCAGCCACATCCGACAGCACGTCTGAAATCCTTCTCGTGCTGTCAAACAATTTTTTCAGTAACCCTAATCCTTCAGTTGTCCCAGATATGCTGATATATCTGCCATCTAACTTGCAACACTTGATACAGCTGAATGTTGCCCAGAAGAAGAATTTTCAACCCCCTCTCGATTTTCCCACTCATTCTCCATCTGTCCTGTGTTTCATGCATTTGCTACCAGATGGAACTGTCACTTTTCATAAACCACTCCTTGTCACATTTTTCGATGAGAAACCGGAACATATGTATTTCCCATTTTATGGTGAATTTTGTAAATCCATGTCAAGATATATAGAACTATAAAATTGCCTGTTGTTTTGTATGAGTGTGAAGCTTGGTCTTTGACATTGCGGGAGGAAAGGAAGCTGAGGGTGTCTGAGAACATGGTGTTGAGGAGAATATTTGGACCTAGGAGGGACGAGGTAACGGAGGAGATTGCATAACGAGGAGCTAAATGATTTGTACTCTTCACCCAATATTGTGCGGGTGATAAAATCGAGAATGAGATGGGCTGGGCATGTGGCGCGTATGGGTGAGGAGAGGGGGTGTATAGGGTCTTGGAGGGGAAATCGCAGGGAAAGAGAGCACTGGGGAGACCTAGGCGTAGATGGGTGGATAATATTAGGACGGATCTCCAGGAGGTGGGATGTGGGTATGTGGATTGGATTGGGCTGGCTCAGGATAGAGACAGGTGGCGGACGCTTGTGAGTGCGGTAATGAACCTTCGGGATCCGTGAAATGCGGGGAATTTCTTGACTAGCTGCAAACCAGCTAGCTTCTCAAGAAGGACTCTGCACCATGGAGTAAGCAAGTAAGTAAGTATGTCATGTGTAATACGTTTGACAAAATCTTCAGTACACAGCAGACAACGAAGACGACAGTGATACACGTGGCTTATACCAACAACACCTTCGAAATTCCTTGCAAATATACATTTAATTAAAGTAAGATGGATTACAGTAGCACGTCGGTAAGTTTAAGAATGAGCTCAAACAAGCGCCTGTGTAAAATTGTAGTTGTTATTCAATAATCCACCGCTGACAATAATTATGGCAGCCGCGGCAGCACAGTGGTTAAGGTGCTGTGCCACAAATCGCAGGTTCGATTCCTTCCGATCGCTCTATGGCCCTGGGGTCGACTCAGCCTCTGACAGAAATGAGTACCAGGAGTATTTCCTGAGGGTAAAAACGGCCGATGCGTAAGGCTGACACCCTTACCACCATCCTGGGCAATTGTCACGTAAACTGGGAACCTTAACTTCCTGGAACCCTCCGGGCACCCCGGGCCTGTAATGGGACTGATTTACCTTTTTTATCTTTTGACAGTAATTATGCCTTCTTAATTGGCTACGATACATGGACTTAGTGAAGCTCGGCTCTTACTTACGACTACTTCACGCCATTTTGTTTCCGAGACTTAACCGCAGAAATTGAGGGCCCCATACAGCCTCTGCTTTACTCATGTAAACAGGCACATTATTAGCTTACAAAATTTCGGAAACAGGAGTAAGAGAAAAGTGAAAATTCGAAACGGATTGTGATTTTGTTTATGCTTATCTTTGCATCGTGCATTTCGTAGAGCCATTTAATTAGCACACCAACTGTTATTAGCACACCAACTGATGCACATACATAAAATTTTTACATTAAACCACTTAAAATCTCTCCAACATGTTTCGATCCTAAGACCATCTTCAGGGATCTACACTGTTCCTTGCTAAAGTCACATCTACTTAATAAATATATTTTATGTTACAGACATGCTGCCACAGCACCGAGTTAATATAAGGAAATTAATCAGTGAGTGTTTTTTAAAATGTGACTTTAGCAAGGAACAGTGTAGCTCCCTGAAGATGATCTTAGGATCGAAACATGTTGGAGCGATTTTAAATGTCCTAATGTAAAACTTTTATTTATGTGCATTAGTTGGTGAGCTAATTAGAAGGACTGTGATTTTGTTTATACATGGATAAACACGGCCGGCACACAGATGCAACTACACCAATTAATTTTACACAACGCTGTTTCTCTGTCAGTTAAATTGCGCATTCGCAACACGCAGTACATAAACAAGCGCACACAATCACACACACATACACGCGGATGTATGCAGGAACACAGTTTGCATTAAATAAACTCCATGCAGCACGGCCCTTCTTGAGCAGCTGCTATTTCCCCCCTAAAATTACGCAAAATTTAGATAGACATGCAGCCAATACAAGAGTTTATGTGCCCATGACCAGTCCAGATCACGGGCAGATATAACAGTGGACAACATGACAGAGGTTTGAGGTATCAGTTCTATACTCTGGTTGTTTGCCATATTGCCATGCAAAGTGCGTTCAGTACATCACGCCGAGACCATACAACCACCACAACCCCTTTGAAAGTTCCTGCACAACATAGCAACCGTCCCTAATAAATTTACATATTGTATGTATAAATACACACGTGTGTCCTGCACACCCTGTCCTGTGGTGGTACGAATTAATCAGTAAAGACAGCGGTGCTCATTTATTCTGGGCAAAGCGACACCAGACGCGCGTGCGTTTGTATTTTTAATGGCGGTACAATTGCCTTCATGTCTAAACAGGGAAAGGTTGAAGATAATATTGAACGGAATATGAGGCTATGTGGTGTTGGTATCAACAGGTTCATAAACACAAGCGACATTATTTCCCAGTACACGTGTCGACAAGCATAAATTTGTTTCCATTTTAACTCTGTTTCTGAAACCGAAATTTATAGTTCTTCGACGATTTTTCCTTCGTTTAAGTGTAAAGCAGATGGCACTAATATTTTAATGATTGATTCTCTTGGCTGGCATGTTTTCCTTTTATATTCATAAAGCAAACATACAATCAGGGGCCATGTTCGTATGTTCATGTGAAATTTACGCTCCAAAAACATTTTACATGATATAGACGAAATGTGCCATCAGCTACCTAGAGTCAATATTTTCACGAGAAATTAATTTCGGTCTGTTTGTTTGCAGTGGCGCGAAAGCCCCAAGTGGGCCAGGGCCTCCTCATTCACGAGGTTTCTAGATCATACACAGTCGGTAGGACTCCTCTGGAAGAGTGATCAGTTCGTCGCAGAGACCTCTACCTGACAAAGACGACACTCACAACAGACAAATATCCATGCTCCCGGTGGAATTCGAACCCACAATCTCAGTTGGCGAACGGCCGCAGACCCACTCCTTAGACGGCCCGGGACTGGGACCGGCCAATTTTTGTCTGTACTGACTCATTATAATTATGGACCAGACGATCCAGTGTTTAAAACCCGGTAGGAACAAGGGAATTTTTCTCTTCTCTGAAAATTTCAGCTTCTCCAGCCACCTATTCAATGGGAACCGGCTTTGATTCCTAGGGATAAAGTGGCCGTGACGTAAAGTTTACACCTCACCTAAATCTAGTACCGACGTTATGAATGAGTGGAGCTATACCTTCAATCCTCTTATATACCTTCCCGGCGTGGATAGAGAAAACTTTCCCATTTGTCTTTTATTGACTCGCTATAATCAGTTAAGTTCAAATCGATATTAATTTAAAGAGAAAGCGCTAGTAATAAAGTCATGAGTGTACGGTCTGTTTCGTCTGCTCCAGTTTCTTTAGTATCGCGTATGTTCAACGAAAGTCAATTACACTTTCTCTATATTTGTATAAAGCGCAATATATTTATTTTCCGTAGCGATTATTAAAGCTGTAAGTGGATGTTAAATATCAGTTTTTTCCCCTCCTAAATTGTATTGTGAAAAGTTTTAATACAGCCTTCCTCCCGTTGCAAGTGTGTTCTTCATTAAAACCCTACACGAGATATAACATCTCTATTCTCTAAATACGGCGAGTGTCCTAAAATTCGGCTTACCGAGATATACTCGCCTTATTGAACAACAATTTTCATTTACACCCGACTACAGGCAGAATGTGACGCAAAGGGTAAACATAAATTGTTCTCATTATCGTCCACCACGTGCAATGCATGTTTCGCATCTCCTAAGCACCAATCCACAAATCTCCGCACAAAGTCAGGTAATACACAAATCTCGGTAAGGCCACTATTAGGACACTTACAGGAACCGCTTGTTCTAGACCAGGCCCATTCAACCTTTTGTGAAATGCGTGAAAATTCGGCAATATTTTGTCTGCATGTGGGCAACGTGAAATTAAATACACAGCATGAAGAATGAATAAAGAGGAATACTTATAATTACACACATATATATATATATATATATATATGTAATTGTGCGGGCCGGGTAGCTCAGTCGGTATAGCGACTGAGCTACGGGCTGGACGGTCCGGGATCGAATGCCGGTGGAGAAGAGAATTTTCGCCCGTCCAGATCGGCCCTGGAGCCCACCCAGCCTCCTGTACAATGAGTACCGGGTCTTTCCCGGGGGTAAAGTGCGGTCGGGGCGTACTGCTGACCACTCACCCCCCTTCTAGTGCCGCGGTCATGGAAGAGTAGAGCTATACCTCTACCCACCCTCTGGGCCACACCGGGCCTGTAAAGGGATCACTTTACCTTTACCTTTATATAAATGTAAATGTAGTCGTGTATTTTATCTATGCATAACGCGCAGTAACAATATACTGATAAAAAGAAAATTTACAAAAATGCAGTTTGCAACTAAGGCTAGAGTGTCCTTATTTCAACACATTTTTACAGAATTAATTAGCAACATAATCTGTGCTTTCATAAATAACCTTCTCGTGATTTTCAAAAACTGCTTTGGCGTTGTACATCGGCTTTACCTAGAAAGCGTTAAAAGACTTTCCTAATATCGAAAATCTCCGCAGGCAAAATGACACTGCATCGTGGGCAACAGCTAGACTCACACACTTGCCAGACAAATAGGTCTACAGCAGTTCATATCAGCATGGATTAGTTTAATGGAGCAGGAGGCGACTCTGTGTGTGTGTGTGTGTGTGTGTGTGTGTGTGTGTGTGTGCCAAACGTGACATTGCCTCCAAGCTTTTCAATTTCTGTGAAAACGTGTTTAACGGTCGTGGTGCGAACCTCAGGCCATCGGTCAGAATTATCAGGAATTATATAGTAAAACTACATCCACGAAGTCCCGTCATTTTGCATGATAACAATCAGCGCGAGTCTTACAAACATCACGGCGCTTCTACCTCAGTCACATGACTGCAGATACTACGTAAGCGGACCAATACTGGCACCTCCACTACTCTGACTTCAGAAACACACTGATCTACGCACACCTTACTCCGCGCACCCTCCCAACTTGTGACACCAATCTTCACTCGTTAACGTAACCTGCGCCTGAAGCTGGAGACTTTGTAGAATTAATCCTGGTATGTCCATTTTGCGGGGATCTCTCGATCATGATGACGGAAGTCGCACTTTTTCGGCATTTTGGTCACGTTATTAAAAAAAATTAACAAATATCATTCGTTAAGTTAAGATCTTACTGAAACAGCACCCATACCAGTAATTGTTAATATGAAACACTTTACGTTTGGACAACACAACAGGACAGTCTGACGATTATTGCAATGCAGCAGGGTCAGACACTATGCAGTAGTGACTGGGAGCGGTAAAACGATCTTGTCACGTGCTTTAGTTTTATACATGGAGATTGTCATCATTTCGACCCACCACTTTATAGTTGCAAATTGCATGAAAACGACAGCTTACACTGGGATGAAATTAATAATCGCCGATTTCCACTTTTATAACCGATACAACTACTGTTAATGAACTCAATTCTGCATATAATATACCCGCACTACGAGAGCGAAATTAAATCTGCCCATTTGCAGCAATTCATTGCGATAAAACTTCAGGCGCCATAGCAGGGGGGGATCAGAATGCTGAAGTTAGTCGTAACTGTGGTACAAACAAACGTAAATTCAATATCTGTTAACAAAGTGTTTCATGTAATTAATTATTGGGGTTTCTAGTATAAACCAGGCCCTGTCATGGTTCACGTTGTTAGTTGCCGGGCTCTCACCACGAATACCCTGGTTGGATACCAAGGCATTCCATGGCACTGGGACAAACTTTTTTCTAAGCACTTCGAATTTACCCTTTGAGTACCATTGCACAAATGCTACGTTTATGCAAAGCATGAGGTCTTCTCCCTTCCGTGTTTCCGACCAGGACTACTTAAAGGTGCACTTCGGCGTTTGGCCATTGAAAATCCGACAGCTCCTTCACATACAGCACGTGAAGGAACACGTGAGAGCACACTTGATGGCAGCGCGTGGAAGGTAACTGCCATGGAGCTGAGTGGCATCGGGAAGAGTAGGGTAAAGTTGTTTAGTTGATGGGCTTCGTGCTGGGTTCATAATGTTCTGCAGTATGTGACATCAACAAAACTCGACTAATGAGCAGTCCCGTCATCCTAGCCACACAGCAGCGCACAAATGTAAAATGTTAAATGAACCATTCATTGCGCAGTGAGCTAATTTAGTCCGGGAATACGTCTGTATAGGGGTGCACAAAGCAGACACACAGAGTCACAACAAGAGGAACTACTAATTAAGAATGTTAGTAACTATTTTGTATGCTAACAACAGTGATTTATCTCTTGGCACTTACAGAAGCAGGTAATTCACTTTGCCTATGGAAATGATACAGGCAATTCGTAACAAAGAATCCTGAACTGATAACTCAGTTCTATGTATACATTGCACATACTGAGCACATATAAAGTAGATAAGCTCAAATATGTACAAGCAATTTCAGATTTGTTTCATTTTATTAGCCACGTAAGATATAACCACAAACATTAGATTTTGTCTTTTACTGGTCCTCTCAGCGGTGCCGAATTTAGGTTTGAGCCAGATAATTTGAATGAAGCCATCCCGTTGTGCATTAACAAATTTGTATAATGTATTATATACCGTCAGTACACAACAACATATCAGTACAGTGATACAATATATAAAATCAGGTCACATTACGGCTACATGTTTCGACCGTAAACGGTCATCTTCAGGCCAATAAAGAACATTTTTAAGATAAAATAAAGTATCACTGAATGGAATCCCATTTAGTGCTACTTTATTGTACCTTATACAAACTTGAGCAAGAAAGGCTACATCTTCGGGCCTTAGAGTACAAGAAGCCTAAAAAATGAAAGGAGACGTTACCTGTTTATTATTATTATTATTATTATTAACAACGTTTAAATATCGAAGTATGTATGTAATGTAGCATTTTATACGTACCCATCTGCAAGCACGAAAAACTATTAAGCCTAAAAATTAAGAGGGGGGGGGGAGCCCTCTAAATATTACAGTTTACGGGTCACAACACGCTGGAATCCAGTCCTGCCCCTCAGAACAGTGCGTACATGAATGCATAACGGACAACTCGAGCCCGTTCGCACGCAGTCATCTCCGAAATTAATGATGAAATATTCAGAAAGAGTTATAACGAAAGCCTATATTAAAATGCTCTGCAAGCAATAATCAATTTTTATTCATACCTGTCGCATATAATCCATACCTTACGTGAAGGTATAATTGTAAGTAGTCGATTTCAAAATGTACAGAGAATCCGTACATTTGCACGAGTACAGACGTAGAAAGAATTAAGGCCTGCAGCACTAAAATATGTCCAGACCAGCAATAATAACAATAATAGTATTTAAAAAGGTAAGGGTAAAGTGATCCCGTTCCAGGCCCCGTGTGGCCCAGAGGGTGGGTAGAGGTATAGCTCTAATCTTCCATGACCGCGGCATTAGAAGAGGCTGAGTGTTCAGCAGCACGCCCCGGCCGCACTTTACCCCCGGGAAAGACCCGGTACCCATTTTGCAGGAGGCTAATTATTGCATTAATATTATTAAATTAATAATAACAGATTTGATAAAGAACTTAATAGAGCGGGATAGCGTAATCGGTATAGCACTTGCTACGAGCTAGACGGTCCCTGGATCGAATACCAATGGGAGCGAGATTTTCGACACCTGTCCACAATGGCCGTGAGCCTACATATCCCTCTGTACAATGGCTAAAGGGTCTCTTTCCCGGGGGTAAAGTGGTCGTGACGTGGCCTTTACTACCCACCCCATCTCCGCCGAAGTTCAAGAAAGAGTACAGCTACAACTCCATTCCCCTCTGGGCATTCAAGGCCTGTTCTAGGGCGAGCACACAATGTGAGGAGAACTTAGAGGTTCAATTCGTCACCCATTTCCGTGCACAGATTTCATCTCCGCAAAACTTTGAACCTGATAACAACGTTCTGGAATGGTATTTACAAATAAGAAAATGAATTATTAACAGTTCAAACTTGTTCGAAAGTAAGATTATGGTATTGCTAAATGTTACAATTGGCGGAAGAACATCAGATCAGAACGGATATAGTACCATACGTCCCACCTCGTAAGAAGTATTTTTTCCCCCTGAAAAATGTCATCAAAAGTCACCCAGGTTTTTGACACCAGATAACACATCGTTAAGTAAGTTAGGCCATTAAATCCGCAAGAATACCTTCCTAATTACAGGGTAGTTCTTTTCACTGTTAACGTCTTGTAAGGTGCAAAATAAGGTACTAATTACTCGAACATACTGCCGGCTCGACGGTGATGGCAACGTTGGGCGTAGGGAAAATAAACCGCACTGATGTTCAATTGTTTTGCGGTTATCCGCCCTTCATGTCCAAACAGAACTGAACGAGAAAAGTGGAACAAATTGACATTCCAGGAGCAGAAGATCCGGCATTCTAGACCGAAAATGAAGAAGAAGCATCTGAATTGCGTTTGACATATATTCTTGTTTCAGGCTCCATTTTTCGTAGATCCGCCGTAGGAAAATTCCTAAGAGTATCTTGAAAGAGAAGAAGACATTTTATGCACCTTTGCGGATTCTTCACCATAAGCTAATATCATATCATCCGATTCTAGTAAAAGGTTAAACAATCCATGTACAGGCCCGGAAGGAAACTGAGGATTTCACGTTGAGGTTTCCAGATTTCAAGAGAATCGGCATATGAAGGTGAAAAAGTTGTCAGCCCTACTCAACGGCCACATTTAACCGCAGGAGCTACCCCTAATACTCATTTCTGTAAGGGGCGGAGTCGACCCAAGGGCCATAACGCGGCCGGAAGGATTATGTCAATGAACCCGCTACTTTCCGGCCAGTAGCGCAGTATCCCGCGCGCCCCCATCTGATCCTAACAGTAATGACTTCTGCAGCTCACATAGCACAGAAACCTTCGAGGACCACATACAGCTTCTTTCCAGTAAAGTGACGCTCGTTTCTCAAAAATTACAGTTACATTACTGAGGACATGAAGCAAATGAGATTTATAACATCAGAACACACATTACACATTACGAAGTCTTCGTATAACATAAGATGTAGATAAACGCCTTACTTCTTATCCTAACTTTTAGTAGGAACGTCGTGCTCTGGTTCAACAGGCTTCCACGATAAGCTGACCATAGCTCATCCCTCGAGCAAAACAGTGCACAAGTAATGTGCCAAGTTAAATAATGAAATGCGCGCAGTGAGTAAATTACACCGTCGTCGAGTTCAACTAAGCTGTATGTGAGAATGACCAACAAGATGCACACTTTTTCTCATTAACTTATTCCAATTACACTATCCCGTACACGTTTCGAACAAATAATTGTTCATCATCAGGAGGTTATTTCTGTACACGCAGCATACACTAATTTATCAAGAATTTATGGGTGTCTAGCCGCTAACATGATGTGATTCCAGTCACATTGTGTTAGCAGCTGGACACCCCATAAATGCACGTAAAATACTGTATGCTGCGTGTACAGAAATAACCTCCTGATGATGAACAATTATTTGTTTGAAACATGTAGAGGATAGTGTAATTGGAATAAATTAATGAGAAAAAGTGTGCATCTGGTTGGTCAATCTCTCTCTCTCTCTCTCTCTCACACACACACACACACACACACATATATATATATGTATGTATCACGATACACGGTTCAGAGAATGCAAAAAAAACCAAATAAGCTACTTTACTACCCTTTACGTAAAAAAAACGTATTCAATGTTTTGGGAATGCTATTTATTAACAGCTTAGAAATTTTTCCAAAACCTTTCCCTACTTGTGTATAGAATATTCAAAACGAGAGCCTGAGCCGGCAGCGAGCACAGTGCATCATCCAATAAAGTGCATGCATGTGACCACTTTACAAGTCATAACATTGGCTTAAATGCAATCACGTCTGATGGGGCCTTCCTGTTATCACTCTAACTTCACACATAGTGCTATACAGTATTGTTCGAATAATTCCTAGCCTTTGATATTCAGTTGGTACTGGCATTCGTTACTACGAATTCTGTGCACAAAGTGCACGCTTATTGGAAGTGTGTTTGTCTGTCCGTCTCTCTCCCTCTCTCTCTCTCTCTCTCTCTCTCTCTGTATTAATCCACTGAATCTGGTACTGGATGTGCAAACTGAATTTATGGGAAGGATTTGATTTTGGTATGTATGACTATGCCGTAATTCCTGCATTACGAACCTCGAACATGAGGATAGGATGACAGATGTAATATTATCAATTTCCCCCAAACCGGCTAAGTACAAAAAATTTATCCACTGCTTCTGTACATTATGCTCAACATTTTTCGATGACGAAAAAGTTTAAGGAAGAGGGGAGAAGGGATTTATTTTCCAACTATGTTGGTCCACTGTGACAGCTTCTCAACAGCAAGGCGACTGAACTACAAGATATAGCATTCCCAAATTTTCCTCTTTTATTAGTAAATGAATACTAATA
>Ga0123354_10007970_pt1 | contig 16055 bp, 10 predicted proteins | sample TergutLab28metaG_2_FD_97872 | JGI IMG/M metagenome (GOLD analysis project Ga0123354, IMG submission 97872) | Labiotermes labralis P4 segment gut microbial communities from Petit-Saut dam, French Guiana - Lab288 P4 | ecosystem: Host-associated > Arthropoda: Insects > Digestive system > Gut ...
GTAGTACGGTATGTATGTATGTATGTAAGTATGTATGTGTGTATGTATGTATGTATGTATGTATGTATGTATGTATGTATGTATGTATGTATGTATGTATGTATGTATGTATGTATGTATGTATGTGAGTGTATGTATGTGTGTTAATATGTGTGTTATTATGTGTGTGTGTATGCATGCATGTATGTATGTGTGTATATATATATATACACACACACACACACACACATACATATAAGTGTGTATAGGTGGCATATAATTATACAAATATTAAATAAAAAATGAAGGGTCTTTTCACGAAGTGAAAAAGTCCTTGAGATGCACGTAGAATAATCATTTATGTCCAAGATAAAAGGGACATTACTTTTGAAGACCCAGCTAAGACAGATATGCATATCAACAGTAGGATAACTTTACAGCTGGGCTTACAGAATGTCTGTAACTTGATCATAGTATAGGTGTGAAGATGTTCGTCTCCAGGAGCTGCTGGCATTCTATTAGCATATATGCCACTGTGTAAACGTACCCAGTTCGCAACACAGGCATACGGAAATTCCGAGAAGCAATTAGTTATCAGTTCCATTACGGGGCCAAGTATAAACTAATGTGGTGCGAATTTGGGGAAGGACAAGTGGGGCCCATGCCTAACTTCTGCACATTAATTGCAGTGACGTAGTGTTTCATCTGTCCGACTTAGTCTGACGTAGTGACCGTGCACTGGATTATATACAGCATGGTGGTTGTGAATGGAAGGTCCTGGCTCTAAAACTGGCAATTACGTATTGAATGTGACGTAATGATCTACCAGGAAACGATGTGTGTTCTCAGTGTGTGAACGCAAATACACATGTATTTTCCGTTCCGACCAAGTTCCTCGCAACCACTAACAAATTTTTCGGAAAATTCCATTATATTTTCCTGTCTTCCTGCTATTTCAATTCTGTTCTGCCTCTTAAACATATATTTCTTGGATAAGTACACGAATTCAAGAGTAAAAAAATAGCACTACCCTTTTCACTCGGTTTTGACTTGAATGGAATGCAAATGGACAAGAATATATTTTGGGACCGGTCCAGCAGAGGCTGTAGATGGCGAAGATTTAATTTTTGATTGGTCAAGAAAGGGTTATCAGTATATGAAATGAGAACTGCGTTCTTCTGCGTTATTACGCAGCCAGTAGTGGTAATTCCTTACCGACGTTTCGGGACAATCTATCGGTCCCATCTTCAAGGGTCAAGGAGCCAAGAAGAATATGTGAAATGTATGTCACCTTATCTAAAGCACATAACAACATTTTAACAAATATAATTTGTGCGGACAAGCCACAGTGTAAATTTTCCAACAGACAGACTGGATCAAACGGACAGACGTGTCACGGAAGGTTATCAATAGGCTAGAGCGATATTTTGAGTTCAAAAATAATAGTGAAGTATCAAACGAACATGCAGTTAAGCTGTGGCAAATCGCGGCCTAGAGATCGGGTCATATGAAGACGAATCCACACGACTACCAGCACTAACAGAACACTATTCTCTGCTTGTCGGACACGCGAAACAGAACTCTTGTGGACATGCTGATGAACAGCGATTATATCAAATACGGCGTCACGCTATGACGCTAAGCAATGATTACGGCTGATCTGAAGCAAAACATCAGAGCCATAACCGCGTGGAAGGAGAGAGTGCTCTTTGTGATGTTCGTCCAGGTTTAACGGTATTGCGGCGTGGCCATATAGCAGCGTCTCCACTGGGGACAAGTGATTTAAAATTTGTCCGTACTGTAACAGTCTAAATCCCTCTTACTCTTAAGGAAATATAGTGATTGCGTGGCCGAAAAAATTTTTAATCCTTTATCTTGTTCATATCCCAGCACTGATTATTACTATATCAAATAAAAACTGACAAATTCTCTCATATATTACTAAGTCACCACTTTATTAAGATTATACGTAGGTATAACTCCAATTTGTTTCAACTCTTGAAGGGTCATCTTCGGGGTGCATATTTGATACATTCTAGCAAAAAATAAAAAAAAAAGAGTCACCAGATGCAAAATTCAACGTACTGTGCAGTGCGTACCGTAACAGCAACATAGCTACTGCAGTATAGCTATAGCAGTACGTTAATAGTCGCTGTAGCAGTAGCTGCACTGCGGCTGCGGTACGCAGTAAAAGCACTAAGTTGACTTTTACATCCGGTGAATCATTTTGTTGAACCTGCTCTTCGAATGTATCAAATGCACTCCCCGCAGATGATCCTTTAAGGGTTGACAAATTCTTGCATTACGTATAGTCTTAAAAAAGTGGTGATTTAGTAATATGTGGGTGCATTCGACGGTCATTTAATTGATATAATTTTTAGTCCATTTCAGTGCTGTAAGAAAACGATCAGCAGATGATATTAATCATTTTAAAGATGAAAATTTAATTCTTCACCTCAATAAATTCCGCCAGTGCCTGTGATTTAAATACAATTTGTAGCTACTTATAATACACAAACATTTTTATGTGCTTCTCCTTAATTGTAATTCAGTTCCTTTTCATCTAGGTAAAAATAATTTATCATTTACTGTTAAAGTACAGCACCCTCCGGGTCGAGAAGCATGACGCTGACTACAAATAATACGAATTGCGATAGAAGGAATATTGAACCACACACACAAGCCTATTAACCCCTCTTCCCTTTTTATACTCTACAGTAAAGGTTTCCCTCCTTATGCTTATTTATGTTTGGGTATGTATATCCAAGACCTTCAGCGTCGTCTCGTTGCGATATACTGAAACAGCGAGACACTTTTGCGACGCGAAAATCAAGCGAAAGAGATGAAAATTTTCTGTCAAGTCGGGCCAGTCCATAACCCATATTATTCGCACGCGACCAGAAGAAGGCGAAGTAAATGTAAGCGGAACAAGAGGGCAAATTTGCGCATGCGCACTAGGCCGTTTCTGTGTCACAGACAACTAATTACATTCCCCATTAGTGCAGGTACGTGGTCTCAAGTTTTCGGGAAATAACTTAGGGCAAAGTTTCTAGCTTCCAGCCTATCCAGCTCTAAGGTCTTCTCATGGAGAGACGGTACATCCACTTCACTGACGTCTTGTCTAGAATATACATCGTACATTCACTGAAAGTAACTTAATATTATGTTGCTGTCCGTTTCAGGTAACTGCCCTTACTGAAGCAGTCCAAAGCATGATGTACAAAATTAGCTCCTAATTTGTATGTATCATTCGGACATTGACAGACAGACTGGCACATACTCCACATACCCGTACACATTATTAAACGGGCTATCCGTATGATATTGACCCTGATAATTGGGGACAGGGCAGGGCAGAGAAAGGGTGTGCTTGTGAACGCTGTAGTGAATCTCCTGACAGTGCTCCATCACTTTTTATCTATGTCATATCATTCTACACATAATGACATTCTCTGATCCCAGTGGCCATTCGATCTAAAGCGTAGGTCTAGCAACGCTCAGTTCTGGGGTAGCAGGTTCCAGTCCTGTAGGGGCACGAACGTTCCTCTCTTGTGTTTTGTTGTGTGTTGTGTAGCTGGTAGACTCTGAGACGAGCTGATCACTCTTTCAGAGGAGTTTTACCGGGTGTGGTATGGTTTGTGTGTATGTGTCTGAATTTGATTTAGAAATGTCTGCAATGAGGCAGCCTAGGACCTAGTTGGGTCGTTGCGCCACAAAAAAATATTGAGATTCATATTTGGGGTCACTACGAATATTTATCGATAAGCCTGGCTCTTTTCCGGTTAGTCGCCTGCGTCTCGTCGCGGAAACCCGGGTTCAGTTCCAGAGGGCAATACAGAAATGATACTACGTACATTCCGAGCAACTGTAATTTCGAGTTCAGTACACAGTCCTGTCAACAGACGGAACCACTGGCATTACTACAGCATAAAGTGGTTATGGTTGAAACTTCCTAAGAGATGTTGAATGTTTTTGAGGCGGAACAGGAAGCATCTAACTAGAGGCGTGTATGATCTATGCTCGAGGCAGGTGCCATAATGTTTCATCGTTCCTCTGATCATTATGTCACGTTCAGCTGCCGCTAAAGACTTCATACAGATGTTAATGGCAGCACTTACATGAGGGATGATGCGTGCTGAATCTTCTCGGATGCCTTACTTGCATCATCCACTTTGGTTCTGCGGGCGATGGAATCCATGCAGATTGACAGACAAGGAGACAAGAGAGAAGAAAACAAACGGAGAAGAAAAACAAAAAGGACGCAGACAACATATGAAACAGCGAAAATTACGAACTATTAGCTACAGATAAAGTGAGAAGAGAGTGTGTTTAAAAAAACATGGAATGTGTGTTTCTGACTGTGAAAATTGGCCATAGACTTCGTTATATTTTTGCTGATGTCAAGGTCAATACTTAGATTTCTACCACACCCAAAAACCAATACACAACTGTAAGAATAATTAGGAAAACCACTCTGCCACATTTTGAATTAAGTCATCCCGTTGTGTTATCTGAATATTTACTTTATTACAATATGTTTCCGTGAACACAACTAACATTTAAAGTATAACATTAATGCGACATGTTTCGACTTGTGACAGTCATCATCAGGCTGATCTAAGAACCGTTTAACATTTTACAGGTTTTATTTTGTCCATTTGGGATTCCAAATGCACAAAATAAAACCTGTAAAATGTTAAACGATTCTTAGATTAGCCTGATGATGACTGTCACAAGTCGAAACATGTAGCATTAATGTTATACTTTAAATGTTAGTTGTGTTGACGGAAACATATTGTAATAATGTAAATACTCTGCCACAATTTAGTAATCTCATTTAACATGGTACAAAAGAAAATATATTTCCTTTTTTTAAATGAAAATATTAGTGTCTTCTGAGACATAAAGCCGTGCACTCTGCTGTAAATATACAGTATTTTCAGGGGATTCTGCTGCCTCTACCATCTGTTTACATCTTATGAAACACTGTTACCATCCTACCAGAATATACGGCGTCACAACCCAGAATAGAGTAATATTCACAGCACAGGCATAACATGGGGGTGGAAGGAGAGGCAAATGCACGCCCCCCCAATATTTTTCAACGTACAAACAACGTTTTTTGGTTACTGAGTTGGAGAGGTGCAACTGAAAAAAAGGAGTATTTTTAAATCGATTATAGAAGTGGTGTAAAGACAGAAAAAGCATTAAAAAAAAAGGAATACAGAATAAAGGTATTGGAATTCCCAATATCCATCGTCAAATTTGCACCACCCCTCCCTTCCAATGTCATCAGCCAAGATACCCCTATGATCACTGTCACCGCTCAGAGAATCTGAAGTCTCTCTTGTAAAATATCTGACTATATATTTTGTATCTTTTCAAAACGGGTGCAAATTCGACTCTTGTACTACCTCATGTATTGACAAATGGCCCAATGTTGCCATCTCAAAATGAGTTGGAAGGTTTCACAGACATTTAGAAATTCAGTCTGGTAAATATTTTCATTAGTACATTAGAAGCAGTAAAAGAAGATTGTGTTCAATTTGTCATAATAAAACAAAGATAGTGTAAGTGCCAAAACACGAAACAGCACAAAGTAACAGAGAGAGTGTTTAGTGTTGATATAAAATGGACAGTCACATAATTAGATGCTGAAATGCATGAAAAATGAAAGCACAGCACAAACTTACACTTAACACACACTCCTGCACCAGCTACACACTAACGTAGTAGATATTAATGTTCCTCAGCACAGATTAAGTTCCATTAACCATTCCCATGTAAAATATATATTAAAGTTCCTAAGTAATGCTTATTCCTTCCACCAAAACCTTCTGTTCTTGCTTTTGTTTTTATTCCCACAAACCTCCGCTCCATTCTTCTATCTATTTGAGTACAAAATATGTTCTGCCGTCTAGAGACTAGTCACAGGAACTAAAGTGAAAGCAATTTCAGTGAATGAAAGTTTGCAGAATATGTTGTATATGGTGCAGACTGGCTCAAAAATATCCGTGGACTATGCTGGAAACAACATGAAAAGGAATAACTCAATGGTCAAATATATGATATACAACATGGGAAAGGTTAATAAAGTTTGCATTAAAAAATTACAATTGGCATCAGTTTCTTCGGTCTCATCTGTATTACACAACAGCATATCAAAATCAGTTCTAAAACTTCCTCTAATGCAATTTTAAAATTTGTATTTTGCATGGAAGGAAAAGAAACGCCTGTAAATAATATGATTTTTTTCAAGTAAGTTCACATTTAAAATACTATGTAGGTCAGATAAGGAAATCAGTCCTTTGACTCTCAAACAAAAACATTGTTCTCCCATGTAGGTGAATTGAAAAATTGCAACATTCTGTAATTTAAAAACTGCTCTAATAATGATTTCTCTGTATTCAAAAAGACTACATATTTTTCACGGCAAAAAGACCACCAAACGTTAGGATTAACACCTGCAACCTTGTAGGATCTGATACTATGCTGTTTGATGGATAGGTACGATAGTTTCAGAGCGCCATGTCATCAGCATCATTACGGAAGTTAAAGACGAAGATGACGTTTTCCTGTCAAATGCTATTTATCATAAATTAGTTTAAATTATGTCTTTGAAACACAAACAAATGCATATATGCAATAAACTACAGGTATCAATTATCACCTTTCCTCCTACGTACATGTTTCGGCACTCATCGTCTTCAGGGAGAACTTTTTTGTGTATGCTCAAAACTATTTTTACATGTTGTAATTACATAGGTTAGCATATTTTATACAGTTACTTTAGAAACCACGTTTGTTTAAGATCTTACGTTACCACGATGAAACAAACATGTTTTGTTAGGTAACTGTATAAAAGTTGCTAACCCATCTACCAGAGTACACAGCATCAAAGCAACACCCTCATACTAATATTAACTGTTGTGAGAATCTGAAGTCTTAGTATCAGCCACATGCTTGGAATGTTTAGAATAATTAGAATATGCAGTAAAAATATTGGACTATAATTAAACTGCAAGATATAAGAACAAACAATTTTTAGTACTGTATTATATTTAGTAAATTATTATTCTATGCACTACAATTTCTATGGGTCTATATTTTGCCTCTTAAATTTCAATATTTACTGATCAAGCGTAACATTTTAAACATGTTGCCTTGGGATATGAATCTTAATGACAGATTTAAGTTCAGTCACTGTAGCTTCTTTAATTATTAAATTATTTAGCTTGTAAACTTCTTCTCTGCCCTGCAAACTTATTCTCTGACCGATCACAATATAAAAACTGGGAAACTAACAACGAACAAAGGAATTGTTTTTTAATTCTGAACTGTCACAATAACAAAGATATATTAAGATTTTCGTAAAGTTATCCTTTCTCAGAATTGAGCAAATCAAACCTATGCCATACACTTATAGATAGTTCATATAAAAAACCCTGTAACATTCATCATTCAGCTGCATGTACAAATCAGTTGCATGAATGAATGCATTTCATACTCCGTGAAACAACCTGAGAGATTGGCGTTTGTGTGTTTTACTATAGACTTGGCTGTGGTACTTACGAGGGAGGGCTGGGTAAGGGCACCTGGTGTATCTTCCACGTGGCAACGGACATGGAGTGCTCATCCGCTGCGTAGCACCGCCACAGGCTCTGGATCAGGGTGGCTGCCGGCTGCCGTCTTCGTATCATGTGCTTCTGTCTTTGCTGCTGTTGCACTTTGAGGGCAAAACCTGAGCCCAAGATTCCCTGCAACAGTTCAAGGAACTCTAAGTGACCTTGTAACATGTCTTTGGATTCTAAATGTAAGATATCCTCTGGTAGTACCAGAAACCTTCAGTCTAAGAGTACAGCAACAATTCGAGAAATTCTTGATGGACTTTGTAATGTGTTTTGGAATTCTAAATATTAGGCACCCAGCTGGGTAGCAGGGTGGGGGGAGTGAGTTGTGCGGGGCACCGCGTGCTCCACAGTACAAGGGGCAGCAAATAAGTGTTGTCAATTAAAAAAAATGATTTTCTGTGCTCAACAAATTATAACTTATTGAGGCAAATAAAAGAAATTTCAATACATAATTTTTTAAAGTTTATATTTCTGTTATGTGTGGCCCTTGAGATTACAGGATCCTAAAACCTAGCTGCACCAATGAATGCATCCTCTGGTAATAGCATAAATATTCAGTTTAATTAATTCTGCAACAGTTCAATGAATTATGTGACCTTGCTGTGACATGTCTTGAAGACTTAAATTTAAGGCACCTGGTAGTATTTATAGAAGCCTACAGTCTAAGCTCTACTGCACCAATTCTAGAGACTATAAATGTATTTTTTTTTAAATTTACAAGTGATGTTATACTGAATGCGTTTGTACTATGGCCTCAAATGGACTTATTGTACTAAGCCATGATGATAGATGAGTGTGAACTATTGGCAGAATGGGAACTGGTAGGGAAATGCTGAAGTGATCAGGAAAGTTCCCACCCCTGTGTCAATTTGCCCAACATAAATTCTGTACAGACTAACTGCAGCCCTGTAGAGAGGCAACCTGTCAGATAACTGCTAGAGCCATTGCATGTCTCCTCTAGAACTTTGGTACAGTTGGTATTTGTGTACAGTTGGTATTTGTGTGTACGAAAAGGGCAAGACATAATTTCCTGGAAGACTGAAATTTTCAAAATTTGTAGATTTATTTATTAAAGATGTGAGCAAAAGAAGAATACATAACACTAAATCCTGTAATTTGGTCACATGCCCTGTAAACATCACCTGCTGTTTTCAGCAATGTCTGAATGTTACTCACCGCTGGGAGAGCGAAGAATGATATACCGAGCAGTGCGCAGAAAGAGGCGATAACCTTGCCCTGCCAAGTTTCGGGTACGGCATCGCCGTAGCCCACCGTGCAAAGCGTTATCTGCAAGAAAAGAAATTGGTGTCTATGCAATGCTATATTTTCCACATCTGCATTAATTATTTCTGGATGTTTCTGTAACATGGGAAAATAAACAAACCGATTGATAATAAAATAATTAATTCAAATATTTGGTCTTGTCCACATTAATTTTATATAATTTCAATAAAAGCAAATACCAGTAATTCTGCACACCCTTCACACAATTCTGCACACCCTTCACACAATTCCGCACACCCTTCACACAATTCCGCACACTTTTCACACAATTCTGCACACCCTTCACACAATTATGAGCGAGGAAAACAAAACAGTCGTTAATAATATATGTATGAATGAGAGCTGTGGGCTTTGAAATGTAAACTAAACACACATAAAACCTTTATCACTGGAAAAATTGTTGCAGTTTTTCCTGTTCAGTGACAAAATATTCCCTAATTGTTACCCTGAATTGCACATGAGCTTCCTCTACTTTTCTTAAAGTATTCTGTCCTGTTATTATGCTACTAGTGAACCTTGGCATTAATGATAATTTACAGTGTGTTGGTTTATATATAGTTCAACAGTTTATACAACATGATCCATTCTTTGGAAAATAATTCTCAAATCTGTGTGTTAATATCGAATTATATAAGCAATAGATAATTCTGTAAAATTATTCTTAACCAACTTTAACATAGGTTTGTAAGCCATTTTTCTGGCTGCCTTCGTCAGAAGAAAATTCTGGTTGTGTCAATAATAATAGTTCACACATTTGGCACGGGGGGGGGGGGGTTCGACAAAACTTGAAATTAACGTGAAATTATACTTTAAAACTTCAAAAACTGATATTTAATTTCAATGTGAAATTCCACAACATCTGGAGTTTTAATAAAAAAATATCCCCAATAAAGAAAACTTGCTGATCTAACATGCTGTTGCACACCTTCAGACAGTAAGTTCCTTTGAGAATAATGGTTTCAGGTACTGCAACAGTCTTGATATTATTTTAAGGCACCGCTAACTACTGTTAACAGCAAAACTGCACAGATTAACTCTATGGAGCAAAGTCCTTCTTGACAAGCTAACAGGTCCTCAACTAGTCAAGAAAGTCCCCATATTTTATGAAACCCGGAAGTTTATTACGGTATTTATAACAGCCCGCCACCTGTCCCTATCTTCAGCCATCATCAATTCAGTCAATGACCTCCATCTCACTTCTTAATATCCATTTTAATATTATGCTGCCATTTATGCCTGTCTTCCTAGTGGTCTCTTTCCCTCAGGTATCCCCACCAAAATCTTGCATATACTGTTCCTCTCCTCTTCCCACACGTGCTACATGTCCCGCCCATGTCATTCTTTTTAATTTGATCAAGCACATATTATTTAGTGAGTACAGATCATAAAGCTCCTCGTTATGTAGTCTTCTCTACTCCCCTGTTACCTCGTCCCTCTTAGGCCCAAACATCTTCCTCAGCACGCAATTCTCACACACCCTCAGCTACTGTTTCTCCCTCAATTTGAAAGACCAAACTTCACACCCATACAAAAACACGCATTATACTGTCCAACAGTCCTCTTTCACGAGCAGCCATCTTCCTATAAACCTACTAAAACAATCGTACATGAAGATTAGGAGAATACTGAAATGAACTTAGAACAACGGTCTGGTTGTAATTATGAGATCCAGTTTCTTTACTAAGCAATCGGTTCGGTAGTAAATTCTTTAATTTGGCAACAGAGCAAATTTGGTTAATAAACAAATCAGTGAGCGGGAAACGGTGAGTGCGTAGTAATCTTACCACTCCCCACCAGAGGGCATCAGCGAAGTTGGAAAACTTAGCATTGGTGTCCTTTTCAGCTAGGTATACGAGGAATGAAGCGAAGATTAGGCCCAGGAATCCGATGTATAGCGTCGTGATCAGCTCCTGCAAAAGATGTCGACGTACTTGGTCAGTGTCAATGAGAATATCGCAAACTGACACTTTTAGTAAAATCGTACCCAGTATCCCATCCGATTCTATTTTGAATAACGTAATCGCGTTTCTAAACATTAAGACGCGTGATGTTATGTTCCTCTTTCACAAAGCCATAACCGGGCTCGTATGTCAGCAGTGATTAAATTAGTCGCAGCTATTAAACCGAAAGTTAAAAAACAATTGTCGAACAATCTCCATGTTTGCACTTTCTGTACTACAAAAAGTGGCCTTACCAAAACCTGACAGTTTTCGAAGATATGAGAATAAAAAAAAAAAGACGAAACTGGAAAAGTTTAGAAGAGCAGGAGGTTCATATTTTGTGTTTGTGCCGAAAGATTGTTATATTGATCATTAAGAAATTGACGATAATGTCAGCGGGATGTGCAGTCGAAATAAATATAGGCTTTAGTCGGAAAGTATTAAGATAAGAGTGTACTTTGTAGAAATGGAAGTAAGGACGGTATTGCAAAGGGCTTTAATTCAATGCATTCTGAATTGTGGAATGCTCTAATGAAGCAAATTGTGAAAAACGTGACAAACGTTTGGGCTGCACAAAATGCTGTCAATTTCTTTAGTAGACAAAGACTCTTAGTTTCGCAGTAATGTCTCTGTTTGCATTGAATAAGACATTGAAATTTTGGAGTACATAAGAGGAAAATTCTACCACAGAGAACCATCAGATTCTGTGTGCCTACTGCGCGTGATACACAGAATTAATTGGACTATAAACCTGACACAATGGGAAAGCAAACATTTTATGAAGGACGCGGAATTCCTTGTTTGATTGCGCACAAGTTTAACTGTTACTGCCAATTACACAAGGGAGCTAAATGTAACAGAGTGCTGTGCGTGGTTTGGACTGCCATTTTAGACGTATTACGAGGTTCGTGTCTGTGATATCCCATGCAAGTTCATACGATACGCACTGCAGAATGGGTTCACTGAAACAACACTGACTATTTACATAAGTGGTTGTAATCTGGCACCGGACTACCTAATGTAATTTGTGGGTTATTTTCACGAACGAAAGGTAGAAACGAATAACAATCAGAGACGCCCAAGCTGTCAAGTTTCTTACTGACGTTCTGTCGTGTAAAAATATCATAAGGACGTTGCACTTAGTATATACTTTTGCATTCTTATATTGCACATTGCACATTGCATGTAACTTTGCATTCAAGATATGTCATCATTGTTATTCACTGACAGAATTACGCGAACAAATTAAGCACTGAGAAACACGTTATAAATATTCCGTGCAGTACATTGATTATACAGTATCTGATCCAAAAAACTGCACAATCACTAATAAATAATCTTTTGTCGCTTAAGTCCCTCCTACTGATACAACATTAAAATTTCTGCACTCTTCAAGCTTCAAAGCTGATTTTATGTGCGGCCTTCCTTCTTCTGAGATGTTACGCGTCGTAGGTTGGTAATAGCTACAGAAGTTTCGGGACAATATATCGTTCCCTTATTCAAGGATCAAGCTGTCCAAAGATCAGTTCTACTTGGAATGCGTGATTATTGAATACGTGACCGACACCCTGCCCCCATCTTCAAATATCGCAGAAAAGCAAAGTCTCAAGTGCACTGCGGCGAAAGTGTGAAACTGTACTTACCTGTCTGTGAGCGTACACGACAGAACCCAGAAGCTTCCAGGTGCCGCCTCGGCGATCCATGCGAACCATACGCAGAATCTGGAAGAACCGAATTCCGCGGAGGGTCGAGGCTGCGAACACCTGACCGCTCGAGCCCATACAGAGCACAACGAAAGAGGCAAATATGGTGCTCACGTCTGCAAGAGAAACATTACAGTGAGATTAACAGACTAAGGAGAACTGCAGCGAAAGAAATGTAGCGTTCATGCTGGTTGACACCACAGAAGTACCAAACGGTGATCCTGTGTGCATGGAGAAATAAATATTTTACCTGAGATATAAAAGAATTTCCTAATCAACGCTCTCAAAAGATCTAGAGAAAGTAATGTTTCCCGTATCTTCTCTGCATCGTACAATTGTTTTTGTTTTTGGCGCAACAGCCCCCAGTGGGCCATGGCCTCCTCATTAACGAGGTTTCTAGATCACACACAACGACGCACCACAGTCGGTAGGACTCCTCTGGACGAGTGATCAGCTCGTCGCAGAGACCTCTACCTGACAACACAAAACAATCACAATAGACAAACATCCATCACCCCGGTGGGAATCGAACCCACAGTCTCAGCAGACGAGCGGCCGCAGACCTACGCCTTAGACCGCGCGGCAACTTACAATTACTAACGTAAATTCAACAAAATAAACTTGTAGTAGGTCTGCTTATATTATTATTATTATTACATAATATTATCATCTCTTACACGTTTAGCGTTTTCTTGGTCAGCATTGAGCGGAAACCAAGCACAAAAAATGTACAGAATGCCGGTCTGTGTTGTTACTAGAAACTGCAGCTCGTGCATGTCAAACAGAGTAGCAAGCAACATACACCTAATATGAATATTCATAAAAAAATAGAGAATTTAAATAATAATAATTATTATTAACAAATGTGGGTTCAATAATCGTAATTCATAAAAACATATAAAGTCGCAATACATTATTGTATTTGCATTCGATAATCTATTGTATTTGTTCAATCCTGTTTCCAAAAGCAGTCCTGTTAATTTCGACTGCAATACATGGTATTCAAGTGCCAACAATGCACTGCTACATTGTTGGCATTTGAATAGGATAAATATATCCTTTGTCAAATTGGAGACAATATTTGACAAATTTCGTGTGTTGTTACGGTTTACCGAGTTTAAGTCTTTCACACATCGCTGTCACAGAGGGAAACTCTACCATCATTTTAATGAAATATCCGGCTCTTATGACGTGTAGAATCATTCTCATCCATTGTATCACAATTAACACTATTTTGTGTCTACCTACGAATTGGTGTGACCCAGAGGGTGGGTAGAGGTATAGCTCTACTCGTGCATGACCGCGGTACTAGAAGTGGGTGAGTGGTCAGCAGCAAGCCCCGGCCGCACTTTACCCCCGGGAAAGACCCGGTACCCATTTTACAGGAGGCTGGGTGGGCCCCAGGGCCGGTCTGGACGGGCGGAAAATATCGTCCTCACTGGGATTCGATCCCGGACCGTCCGGCCCGTAGTCAGTCGCTATACCGAATGAGCTACCGGGCCCACTTACACTGACCAGTGGATCAGAATAATAAAGTGTATAATTTCACTGAATATTATGCATCAGGGCTGGCCACCTGTAAATCCAAGCGGGGCCAAATGGTTCGTTAAGGACTCGCCTGAGGGCCGCAATACTGTAGACACATATCGAAAAAGGGGAGACTAGATTATCTAGAAGGCCGTTATTTTAAAACGATAAGTTACGCTAAAACTGCGCCACAAGCCGGAAGGTCGCGGGTTCGATTCCCGATGATGTCACTGGAATTTTTCGTTAACGTAATCCATCTGGCCACAATATAGGTCTGGGGTCGACTCAGCCTCTGACAAAAATATGTACCAAGAGTATTTCCTCTTCGGCAAAGTCGTCCGGTGCGTAAGGTTGACAATCATACAACCATTTTGTGCCGACTGTCTTGAAATCTGGAAGCCTCAACCTCCTGGAACCCTCAGGGCCTGTCCAGGCCTGTAATGGGACTGCTTTACATACGCTAATTCAAGCTAAAATTACGGTCGAATGAAAAGGTGTTAGGTCTTATTAATTCGGTAAAATACGAAGAATGATTGGTTTACCTTGTTCTGTCTTAAAAATGATGGCTTATAGTCTGTCAGCAAGGTCTCTGCTAACAAAGTTGCCATAGCACGTTCTGTAGATCTGTTACACTGTGTTCGCTAAATTGTATTACTGAAACTATTCAGGCGACCGAGGGCCGCATGCGGCCCGCGGGCCACACGTTCGTTAGCCCAGTGCTACATTATTAACTAAATACTTTATAAGAAGACAGCTGAACAGAAGGAGCGCCGTATAAAGTCCGGTTATACCTTTCGTTATACCTTTTGTTCATTGGTACTGGATCTGAATTTGTATTGTATTTGTCTATGTATTTCAGGATAAACTAATCACAGAACATGGCCTCCTTAACAAAACACCAGTGCCACTTTGATGCCATCTGTTGGTACTTTCGTACGTAATTGACATTTTCTTTTAGAATCCGTTTGAAAGACCAATAAAATAACGTACAAGCATATACCGAATAGAATATTACAGACATGAAAATAGTCTGAGAAGTAACTCTGGCCAACAGAGAGCAGCATAAGCGAGACTCGTCACTGTGGGCACACCAACAATTACGTCATCAGATACAGAGCAAATGATGGAGTATCAGAGTGACAGACACGAGATCAAAGATTGTATGTTCTCTTCTACCGTCGGACAAATACTGCGCTCAGTTGTGTTCAGAACACCTTGTAACCTCCTGCACATAACACAAAATTATATGTCAATAGACACCTGCAATAGAGAAACGCATGTAGACAAGATTAATTTGTGAAGTCGGCTGTGTAGTGAGAGATGGGAACAGGATAAAGGGAAGCTCGAATTAGAATTTAGAACTCCGTTAAACCTATTCGATGCACACGCGCGTATGTGTACACATTGAACGTCACCAACAAACACATAACAGTTACCTGCTACAGTTACAGTTGCCATTGTGTCTCTGATACTCACCTATAACACAGAAAGGCCTCCTGAGGAATTTTATCCGGCCAAGGGCCCCTTGATACCTAGATCTACATCCCGAGGACCAGAGCCTGTAAAGCAACAAAACATAATGTTCATTAAGTAGGAGGCATTAATTACACTCAAGATCCCATTGTTATTAGCCCTTCAGTGCTGTAACCTAGCTAAACAATACGGTCGCGTCTGCATGTAAGGCCCCTTCCTAGCCGCACAGTACTTGGAATTTAAAACCCAGCGTCACTGAAGGAAGAGTTATATTGTATAGCCTACATTTGAGCAAATGTTATTAAAAATAAAACCAGAATGCAAAAAAGACATACAATTTCATACTCTCTTCCTGCAGGTAATGGCACCGCGCTATTTGCTACGATGGTGTGTTTCTTTAACCTTTTGACGCCTAATGTCAACTACAGTGGTCGTACCGCACCGCTAACCTCTAAAGTTGCATTTTATATATTTATTCAACAAATATAGGTACTGAATATTTTAAACATGGTATATAC
>Ga0123354_10007974_pt1 | contig 16052 bp, 13 predicted proteins | sample TergutLab28metaG_2_FD_97872 | JGI IMG/M metagenome (GOLD analysis project Ga0123354, IMG submission 97872) | Labiotermes labralis P4 segment gut microbial communities from Petit-Saut dam, French Guiana - Lab288 P4 | ecosystem: Host-associated > Arthropoda: Insects > Digestive system > Gut ...
CACTGTCAGTGGCTCATTATTGCCAAGCGTCCAGTTTCACATCAATCATGTACTGCCTGGTGCTGCTTTCAGCTCTGCTCGCCTGTGCAGCAGGTAAGTGTTACAGCTACAGTAACGTAATGTCAGATGGTCCGGACATACTGCATCGATATATGTATTTATGGACTGAGTAATGAGGAGCAGAAACTTGAGAAAGCTTACTTTCTCATATGGTCTAAGACTGCCCTCCTTCTTGAGTGGAACCAAATGTTCATTATTGTGTTTACAAAAGCAAATCCACCGCCCCAATTCTGAGACAGACCAATCAATTTATCTTCCTCCCACTCGAATTTAAAGATCCGTTTTAATATCATATGCCCACGTAATTCTATTTCTACCAAGTGAACTTCTTTCTTACATTTTTCCGCAAAATCATATCGTTATGTGAAGAGATAAAATTATATCTTCTTAAATATGGGAATTAGATACAGTACTAACGGAGTAAAAAAAAAACTAACTGCATCAAGCAGACATTTTTAAGAAATTCAGAGCCACTGAGTTCTTTCTTTCGTTTTTGACTAAGAAATATTCCAGCATATTGCTCACAACTGCAGATCACTGATCGCCATGTTGAGCCACAAGAACACAGTTCGCATCATCACGACAAAAGCGATCTTCGTGAAATAAATGTAACTGAATGCGAAAACAGTTCAATGACTCTAATTAATGACGACATTATAAAGTTAATTTAAACAAATGGTGTATCTATAGACCGACTGAAAAACTGATACAATCGTAAAATTTAATTTTTTATGGGAGCTCTTAATTAATTGGGCGTTGAAGACGCTGCAAAGAAACTGAAAATACATAAAAAACAAAACAAGCATAAACAATTATTAATGTCTTTATATGCATATAGACGAAATGTAAAATGTGGAGTTCGTAATGAAAATGTTTGTTAATACTACAGGCGTTCCTCTCAACTCTACAAAGCCGAAGCTAGATGGACGCATTGCTGGTGGGACCGAAACAGATATTACCAGTCACCCTTACCAGGTATGGTCATTGCTTTGCTGTTCAGTTTGACGACACTTAGAAGTATTTGAACAAAAGAGACCGCCTGTGTTGGTAATGACAAAATCTTAGTTGTCAAAACATACCGCTGTGTGCAGCAGCGGAGGTATCGTTGACGAAAACTGTTGATTATGAACTGTTATTTGTTGCTTCATCAACTGCATCGCAGTTTCATTTCACATAGGCTTATTACTTCGAATTGTTTAACAGCAAACAACTGAACTAAAAGAATTTCCTGCAGAAGGAATAACCAACTAATTTAAAAGAAGTACCTTTCGTGGGCAGGCTAAACATGTGGATAAACGGCGACGGAGTTAATAAAATAATTATGTAAAATTATCATTTGATTGCAGCCGAAATAAAAGCGAATGTACGACTGATCTCAAAATATTTATGTAAAATTAACACAAATTTTCTTCGACAAGTAGTGGATTACCCGTATCACTGCTCTATATAACGCTGGGTTGGTAGTGGGGTACCCCAATACCGGCCTGCCCAATCACCGAACCGCAATCCCTTCGGCCTTTTCTTCTGGGAATTCATGGCTTTATTATTTACCGAGAAAACCTGCAGACGATAGGTAAAATTGTGAGGTAAATTACGGATTCTGCTGTTCACATTCAAAGGAACAGATTTTGCTCTAAAGTTAGTAGAGATGCGATAGCAATGTACGGGGAATCATGGCAAACAAAAATTAGCATGTGTAACTGATATAATAAAAAGAGCATTGCTTGATATAGGTAACAAAATTAAACTCTCCTGTTCAGCCAACATTTTTCGTTCTAATTCACCAACCTTCAGCAATTGCTCCATAAAGACTGATAATCAGACGCACGTTGGCATAATACGGTATTTACATAAAAATTAATCCCGTTAATAGGCGTTTTTAATTTTGAACATTTTTGTAGAACATCCTGTATATTGTAATCACCGGTCTGATGAAAATGTAAAATATAAGCAGACGTTCAACACATTTCTATCCAGTGATAACGCATATTTGAATTTCAGGTTGCAATGCTGAGATGGGGAATCTTCGAGTGCAGTGGCGTCATCATCAGTGAGAAGTGGGTGCTGACACCGGCACGCCTCGTTAGCGGGTAGGTTTGTTCCGCAGAATGTTGCCTGTAAATATTTCACCATCAAATACCATATATCTCGCATAAATTAGGTGCTGTAAATATGAATGCACAATTTGATATTTATGTTATAAGTCGTTAAACTTTTCTGAATAATCATAAGTTTCGTCATCTCCGTTGTGTTTATAATTAACTATAATGGAGTAAATTTACTGTCTAACACAACTATATGGTGGAGAGATGTATATATATTTGATTATTACATAGAGAACAACTACATGTTTCGGCATGAATCACTTAGTAAGCAGTTATACTGCTTACTAAGTGATTCATGTACAACCTGAAGATGGCCATTATCAAGCGCCGAAACATGTAGTTGTTCTCTATGTAATAATAAAATATATATATATATATATACATCTCTCCACCATATAGTTGTGCTAGACAGTAAATTTACTCCATTATAGTTTTCTGAATAAACCTAGCTTAAACGTCATCTAAATCACACGACAGTTTCAAATATGCCGGTCCATTGGAAAATGTCAGGGTCACATTCACAAAGCACAGCTGGTTAAAGGCTGAGAATGTTTGATACAGTTCAGTTCAAAATATTTTGTATCTCCACCGTCCCCAGACTCTAACTAGGCCGGAAACATCTATGTTCGTATAACGTAAAATTCAGGCGTTTGTGTAACAATTGTTGCCGTCAGCAAGTACTAAATATTACCTATTCTGAGCGTGTTTTGTAGCCTTAGGTTTACAGCATGAAAAGCACATGCACTGTATTTTATTGACATCTGTGACCTTCCGGGTCTACAGTATTTTTCCACACTATCTCATAAAAATAACAATTTTCGGAAAAAGAGTTATGCAACATAACATAGGTGTTTTGATTTTCTATGCAAATTTTGGATGAAATATTTCTCGTTTTAAAAGAATTCAATGAGAAATTATAACAAACTTACATAGAGCTTTATGAACATTACAAATTATTCTTGTCAGATTTTACTTAAATTTGAATTTTCTTGACAGACTTCCAAAAAATGCAAAAAATGCTCGAAAATAAAATTAAGTGAAAATCCGTCCCATATTACCCACTCAGTACAGCCTTTCTTTAAAAGTAAAATATCCACAATTTAATCAGCATTCTACCCGACTTTCGCCGGATCCAGTATCTCACTCCGGTGTTCACAATTCAGCCATTGCCCCCTCTTTTGAGACAAACGAATCCTTGTCACATCCTGCTTCGTATTTTTTTTCGGATCTATTCCAGTACTATTCTACAGTCACCAACTTTCTTTTGTGACCAGTCTCACTCAGGTCTTCTGGCAAGAAGTTTGAATACGAGTCCCAAATCTGATATATTCGTATGTATCACAAGTGTTCCATATTTTGGCTACCTTGGAATTGAACCGTAATACGTACGTGCGTAATTAGCGAGTACACATAACATGATGCTCTTCTTTATGTAATTTTTTCCAGGTTCTCATTATAACCTCAAATTTATAGCCAAATATTTTCTTCAGTAACCAAACATCTGCGATCCACTTACTGTGAAGGAGTAGTTTCAAGTAAACGTGCATCAAACATAGAATTAGACAAATGTTCACACACACACAGCTATATACAGGGTGATTCGTGAAATTTGGACATTACTGTAGGATAAAGGTCGTATTCTCAGTGGTTACGATTCTTTTTTTTTTAATTCTAGTGAACACATTACTGCGAACGGTCCGTCAGACCTCATGGAATTTCCGATAAAATGCTTTAAGAATAGGTCACTGTGGATAAAAGGCAGTTTCTGTTAAGAAGTTAAATTTCAATTAAATTTACCATGTAATGTGTTTGGTAAATATCTTAAACTATAATCTTTTCAATAACTTTTACTTTTCTTCCTAAGTTGGAAGTGGTTACCACCTCGTAACCGTCCAAAACCGGACACATTTTTATGAATCTTTGATCACAGAAAATTAAGAATTCATCTTCTACAGAAATTCCATACCTCATTAATCACAATGTGTGTATAAACATACAAAATGTTCTTCACTAAATTTCCTATGGAATTTATAATATAACATTCCACTAAGTGTATGCATAACATAAACATCAATATTTTGCTGTCTAAAGGAGTCGTCCTACAGATTTTATTGCGATGTCTGGCTCCAGCTACCACAGTTCTGGTGGAACTATTCATAGTGTTAGAAGTTTAATCATACATGAAAAATCTGATATAACAGAATATGACGTCGCCCTTGTGGAGGTCAGTATTTACTTCAATGTATTAATATACAATTAAATGTGTATTACGTACTGCTGTGATAGCCAGCTTTATCTCACGCTACTCCTCTCTTTTCTATAGAATGTCATTGCATGTCACACATTTTGAGAACATAATTATACTTTTAAGTTTATAATTTCTTCGAATATCACCTAAGTATTTTATCTATACACACATAGTATATACATAGATATAAACGTGGCAGAAATTGTTGCACAATTTTCTGAATATTCCTTCATGAACATTCGCAGAAAACCGCAAATTGGCAAAATTCTATATTTAACAGTGATTTAATGACACTTCATATATCATCTGAAGAAAAGGCAGTTCCAATAGCTTCCCATTATACGTGCAGATTAGCTTCCTATTTTTCCATTCTTATACACCGATACTTTGAAACCATTATTTCACTGAATAAGCCAGTTGGTTCTAATTACGGAAAGTAGTTAACTAAAAATAGTCCAGGCAAAAGTGCCGAACAAACACCAAGTAACTCTCCATTTTCTTACATTGACAGATAGTTCCACCCAGCTATTGCCACCTTGCGTACGTATGGATAACTGTAACACTTCCTGCTGATACTGGGACATATTTTATTTAGAATTTAAACATGCAGTGTTTTATATTACGGCTATATTCCGATTTGTTTGGGGCTTTACCTTTCGACATGCAACCCTCAAGCGTTCACTAAACGAGCTATTTTCTCCAAGTTTTTGGGTTGTGGCTGTCACAGACAAACAGACATAAACATACCATTCTCTGTTATCCAGAGATATCTATTACAGAGCAAAATCCACTTTTATATTATAGGATGTATGTGGAAATTTGTTGGGTTTAGATATAAGTAATATTACTAAATTTAAATCTGGAGATAAGAAAAATTCACTATTTGGTAAGAAAGAATTACTCATATCTGAATTTTTTAAATAATTTTTAATTTATGGAAATTTTCAAAGAGGCACCTGAAATTCTCATAACACCACGAATCTTGAAATCTTTGTGTTTTCCTTTCGGGTAAATATGTTCCAATTTGTACAAACACATCAGATTAAATCACTGTGCAGAAAGGAACACAAGTTGTCGAAATGCTGTCAACTGTATCCTTAGCCCATAAATCCTGCATTAATACATTTCCTCTTCCATTTTTACATATTTTAAGTTTTCAGTAAAATCTTGACTCAAAACACGCCCCAGTCTTAAGAACAACATACATTCAAATTCATGACGATGGATAAAATTTCCCTCTCCATAGAAACAATAAATTGGGAAAGAGATTCACAATTAGAATATCTATTTTCTGTTCAATAATGGTCAAAAGCATTCAAAGAAACATCCTTTTATTAACTTAATGAGCACAGCAAAAATTATAAATCTAGTGCCAAAAACCCCCCAAAAAAACTCAAAATTACTACCAACTCCTCGAAATCTTACGGATCAGTATACTCAAAAAATTCCCAACGTTATATTTTAGGTGTTCCCTACCTTCACCTTCAGCGACAGTGTACAGCCCATCGCGTTGGAATGCGACCCAGTGCCTGTTGGAACCGATGTTGTTGTTAGTGGATGGGGACTTACCTCCGTAAGTCATTGCATTAATTACTGTTTAGCATAGCAACTAATATTCTAACACAGCACCATAACATTTTCTAATTTAACAGTTACCGAATCTCACAATGTTTTTTAAATAAATCTATGTTCATTATTAAAATGTATATTAAGTTTGGTGTGACTTCATCAGGGAAGTACTTACAGTGAAGATGTCTGTGTATAGGGTGATTAGAATATTTGTATTTAAGAGGCAGAAGTAATAGAAGACTGCAAAAAATGTAACACAACTTCATAAACCGTCCATTGCAACAATATTGCACACAGTGATTAACATGGACTTGAAAGATCTAGTATTGTAGAAAAAGTGATGATGAAGAGATTGGCTGAAACATGCCAGAACAGACTAAATAGAATATATTTCTCACATTGTTATAAATGCATATGTAGATAGTTTAGAGTGTAATGACTGAATAAATTATTTCTTGAATCTGGCCAAAAATTCATACCACAGACTCCAATGTGAAGCACAAACAGTACCTTAAAGATTGGTGCATTGCGCACTGTTCGCTATTCATGACGTTTACCCAATGCAGGCACAACTCTACTGTTTACGGAGTCAGCAAACAGCACAAACATCAAAGTGCATAAACTACAATGTGTCACTGTTATGAACCAGGACACTTTGCAACATTTTCCCCCCAAGTTCCACCTCAACACCACTTTCACACACAAGACTGCATCTCACAGACGGTCTGGTCTGACTTGTGCTGAGGCACTGAGATATTTGTTTGTAAACCGGACATAAACTGGTTTTATATGTTGGTATCTGATGGAAGAGAGACTGGGGTTCACGTTTATCTCTTTATTATCATCCAAAGGCCTCATACACGTTATATCAATTGGCCTCACTGTGGCGCAGTTGGTTGAGGCACTGAATTTCAAATCGAAAGTTAGCGACTTCGAATCTCGGTGGCGTTTTAGGAATATTCTTTGTGGCCGCACTGTGGCCCTGGCGTCGACACAACATCTAACACAAATGAGTGCCAGGGATGTCATTTGGGGATAAAGGCGACTGTGCGTAGGACTGACATCTTTACCAACTTCATGTGCCAACTGTGTAGAAAATCTGGGAGACTCAAACTCCTGGAGCCCTCAGATTCTGTGCAGGGTTGAAATGGGATAGCAAACGTAATCACACACCCAGAGAATTTCTCAGTGTGTAGCCTGCTACATTCTTCGCAGCACTTTCTCTCTAATGTCTTTTATGTGTGTGTGAACCAAAATAATGCCTGCTTTTATTGCTTCAGCCACGTCACAAAATGTCTCACTGGTACGCTTTTAGACGTTGGCTGGAAATGACTGCAAATATTACAACAAGATGTTTCTTTTTTTGCAGGAAGCAAGCGAAAGTCCCAGTCCCACTCTGCGTCAGGTGACTGTACAAACCATAGACAACTGCGATTGCCGTCAAGTATACTTTATGAACACTGAGTCAACGTTTTGTGCTGGATATCTTAGTGGGGGAAGAGGAGCATGCATGGTAATAGGGCCATGATAAGAAACAGTATCTATTTCTAAACAATTTCAGTCTGTTGGATTTACAATAATAATTTGAACTGAAATAATAATAATAATAATGCCGCCATTTATATTTAGCGCTTACATTTGTCCGTAAGCAATAAATACGGCATTTTTTTTTATCAACTGATACACAATTGAATTGCCTCAAAAACAATTTTAAAATTCATATTAAAATTGACATTAAAATATTAAGCAATTATACAGCGTTTCAAATAAGGCTACGTGCATACAAATTTTTCCATTACATTCACAAAATTCAACAGTAAACCTATATCAAAAAACATAACCTCTCAAAATTGGAAATACCCAACATGAAGTACAGTTGCGACATGTCTGCTCTGTTAATTGTTCCTGTTATTCGTATTATTTTTATGAATAAAACTGACCGTCACTTTGCTTCATGCAGGCAGACAGGATAAGGCTAACAGTCGCTGTCTGGTGACAGCTGTGTCAGTTGGTATTTCACAGAACGCACCGCCATTTTCATGCATCATGAGCTTAGCAAGGGTTTTGGAGTCGATTGTGCTCGGCTGATATATTTAGATCGACAACTGTTTTTAGCCTCATCTGGTAAAGAGAGAAAAACGATGTCTCAGTTTTTATGTTTGGATCAACAAATGGTTCTTCTGCCACATTCATAACACACAAACACAAAGCTGTCCAAATTGTAACGAAAAAGAAAGCGATATAATGTCACTAATTTGTCCAGTTCTTATGAAAATTTATAATTTTCCCCAATTGTGATCAAAATCAAAATATTGTGATATAGTTCATTAAAGATGCAGAATATAAAATTTTACATAATAAAAAAATCCTTTGCCAGTACAAAAGTTACAATCGAACATGCAAAAAATAGCAGGTGTAGTATTCACTTTTTGCAATCACTTTGCAGATGTAACCAAAATGGCTTAATGCATACAGGAAGACGTTTTATATGGATGAGATTGAAATATTATAGATTTGTTAAATTTAAAACAATTTAATAATTATTTCCACAATTAAATTCCAAAACAAATTCTAGCAGATAATTGAAATTATTTTGCTTCAATTTAACTTGCAGTTCTAACTTATCATTTAATTGAAACCACACTGTAAAATATTTTACGTCTCTCAAAAAAACTCCCACACATTAACAGACAGAGATGTAGTTTGGTTTTCGTGTTTTTTCCCCTGCAGTTAAGCCCCTCAATCTGCTCTGATCTCCATTTCATTGTGATGAATCAAAGTGCAAAAGTAGTTACGTATTTTACTGCATGTGCGTTTTATTTCAGTTTGACTGGGGTAGTCCTTTGGTTGCCAATAACAGATTGGTTGGAACTTATATTTGGGCAGCGGGATGTGGCCGTCTTGGGTTCCCTGGTGTGTACAACAAAATATCTGCTCTGTGTCACTGGATAATAACCAACGGTGGCCTCTAAAAGATCCCTGCTCTTGTCAAGTGGATAAAAACCATCTCTGGTCTCCAGAAAATGTCACTTACATATATCGCAACCCATCTAATTGATTAAAAAATATAGTTTCTTTGTCTACAGAATGTAAAGGTAAAAGAATACAAATAAAAGCCAGTCACATGCATAAATTGTCACACATTTTATCCCAGCTTTTTCGACTAAAATATTTTGTGTGTTTGTGAATGTCTACATCCAATACAACAACAACCAGTTACAACTTCTGAACCAATCAGCCAAACTTCGTGATATTTAACAGCACAGAACCAACAACGTACGGACAGACTGTAGAATTAACAGCCTTTTATTGTCTGTCCAAAATTTCCTTCTTTTTGTAATGTCATATTCCGGGAGATTTGGTTGTAAAACATACAGTACCAGGTTTCACATCAGCAAGTTTCAAATTCCTAGCTAATTACGTAAACATCAGTATAAAATACATAAGTTTATATAAATTGTTTTAGTTTCTTAACTCTCCCAGTCAATTCCCTCGGTACAGTACCTGTCGGCATTGCTTGGTGCAGCTCATTGTTCTGTATGCTACTGTACGTACATTTAAGTGTTCTGTTACTACGTTCATCTCCTTGCATTTCTCCAGAATTTTTTTAAGTATGAAGAACTAACTTACAGTTGATCTGACTTAATGTAAAGCGCGCTGATGTTTGCCAGACTTAATATTAGCATATAGTAAAAGTCGAGTAGTATCGAGTGGCTCTTTGTAACCAAACGTCCGGTTAGTATCAATCATTAATTTTGTGGCACATATTTTGTGTCCCGTCATCTACATAGCAGCTAAGTGCTACAGCTGTTAATATGGAAAGGTAACGTGTTGTTGGCATACAGCACCCAGATACGTACTTATGGAACATCATGCAATTATTTCTGCTCCAAGACCGGACTTGGAAAAAAGGGGGATGGGTTTAGCGTAGTCGAGGCAGTTAACAGTCTACAGGCTAATGGATCCGACTCTTCAGTACTGCTAGGGTCATTCAGCTTTTCTCTCCTGCCATGTGTCCAGACAATACTTGGGACTAGGCTCCTTGCCCAAAGGTAAAGTAGTCGAAGTATGTAGTTGACCGTTCAAATCTTTCTCTACCTTCATGAGGTAACAGGGACAAATATCTTTACGTTTACTGGGTTAACATGAGGAAGTTAACAACCAAATCCGCGAAGCAGAGTCCTTCGTGAGAAATTCACTGTTGCTCAACATTTGCAAAATGTTCCATGCCGTTGATGGCGGGGGTTTTTTTCCGATATCCCTTCACAACAGCCCAACACTGAGATCTATGTTCCAGTGTCCTGTTTCAGTCCGGTACCGATCGTTATGCTGAGGCTGAAGCATGCAGACCACAACTTCAACACAAAAAGAAATGTTCGGAAAATATGTTGGCGAAAGAAAATTTAATGATGAAGAAACAACAACAAACACTTGAGGTCACTTTATTTATTAACCAACAAATGCACTATATAAAATTTCACATTAAAACACTTAAAATCGCTCCGACATGTTTCGATTCTAAGATCATCCTCAGGGAGCTACGTTGTTCCTTGCTAGTCATTTTAAAAACAGTCACAGAATAATTCCATTATATTAACAGGGTGTTGTGGCAGCATGTCGTATTGTGTAAGAGTACGTTTTTGGGAATGCGTCTGGCTATGGTGTGGGTCGTGTGTTACGTAGTGAGAGACTTTCACTATGATTCCTATGGAAAATCGACCACTAGTGGAACCAAGAAAATTTTTGTTGTCATCCATGTATTTGAAGCTTGGTCTGATGAAAAATTTTGTAAAGGCCATGAACCAAGAAGAAGCTGCCTTTACTTACGAGAAAAGTTCCCCAGAGTAAGTGAGATAAAATTGAAAGAAGTTATTTTCAAATAAGATAACTTATCAAGGACGAATACTTCGACAAGCTCCTTCAAGGCGACAAAAAGGCGGCTTGGGACAGTTATAAATTTGTAGTAAAAAGATTTTTGGGAAAGAGAAGGGATCAAAACCATGAGGTGAGAAGCTTGTAAACAAACTTTTGCAGAGCTACCAGAAATTAGGACGCAACATGTCACTAAAAATACACTTCCTTCACTTGCATTTGGATTTTTCCCAGACAACTGTGGTGCAGTGAGTGATGAACACGGAGAACATTTCCATCAAAGACATTTCTTCAATGGAGAAGAAATATCAAGGGAAATGGAACCGTGCTATGCTCGCCAACTACTGCTGGACTTTGGCAAGGGATGCCCCTACCATGGAATACAAGTGACAGACAAAACAAAAAACAAAAAATACATGATTTTGCGTTAAATAATGAACTTACATGAAAAACACTGTGCAGATGTTCAATTTACGCTGTAAATATTATCCCTAAACAGAATAAGTCTACCAAACACACTCTTTTCCACTGAATAGTATTTAGTTTTTTATTTAAACCATCCTTCCGTATAATATTTCAACCCATTTCGTAAAATATCATAGTGTAGCATGGTTTTAAAACTAGAGCCAAGTAATTTTTATGTCCCTTTTCTAACTTCATAAATGCAAACAAATAAATAAATAACATATTCATCACAGATACAAAAAATGTTTTGAAATTTGTTGTCCAGTGTTATAGACTATGCCCCCTACCAGGTACAGGAGTTATATTCAAGTTCTTTGATACTTCTGAAAGCATTTAAACATACAATATGTAAATATACACGCGTTTGTTAAGTGATAACTTGTTGAATAAAGCCTCAAAGGTTATATCATAATGCAAATTTCAGTCCATGTCATTTAATAAACATTCGTAAGACGAATCTCATACAAACATTAACAGAATTTTAATAGTGTGTTCTGGCCTTCTTGCTAACACACTTTTCTCCATTACAAAAATCAGTGCTTATGTAAAAATGTCCTTATACTTTCTCAGAATCAATTGAATGTCCTAATTCTGCGTTTGAAAGGCTGCATTCTAATAACGCGTCTATTTTACACTAACACTGACCTTAATTGTTAGTATTTTGTAACACATATTTAAAAATATGTGTAAATTAGTGATAGCAGGTAGGTGGAGTCCCACTTACACAGAAATTTTAAAAAAAAAATTTTTTAACCCAGTATAACCATAATCATTTTTATTTACATATTCGAAAAATGTTACATACAAAAACCTGTAGGAAAAATCAAGCCTAATAGGCTAATGCTTTTTAATTCACACTTTGACGAAGTATCCCAGTGTGTGGCCAATTTGAATAAAGCCCTTTAAACTGTTAATGGGGGCTAAGATTCCCACCAGTAATCATTCCACTGTTCCGCTCTCATGCATCACATACTTGAAGAATATCCCTATAAAACACATGCACAGTGTAAACTTGACAATTTCTAGCAAGATCACTGAAACCTTCTGCAGCACTATCAGAGTATCAAGGTGACAAATTTCTTCCAGCAAAGCGAAGGCGACATTATCGACAGAAACCTAGATACCTTTCAGCTGCCTTACGACACATTACTTTCATATCACAAGGCCATCTGACATACGTAACAGAAACAATAAACTCCAGAGCAGAATGAAGACAAAATTTGAAATTTGGGTTTCTACGCACATGCAGATGCCACACGAGAGATTTGCCGAATTACTGGACACTAATTAGTTCAATTTTTAATTAAAAAATTATATAAAAATGCACGTCAATAACAAGGTACCCCGAGTATCTGGTGAAATAAATGAACAGAATTGTTCTACACATTTGTCTCTTATCTGTTTCCTCTGCATACATCATATACAAACTAAAGCTTTAAAATAAGTTATCCAGTCAATAAATTTATTTTAATCACAAATTCCAGCTGTCAAAGTTGAAGGTTGGAACTTTCAGATGCCGTGCTGTCCTCATCAGTGCAACATTGGCCTTAACAGCACAACACTGCATTAAAGGGTACGTTTGCACTGACAGGTTCTGTCAGCGGGTGTTACATTTATAACATGTGTTAAGACCTGTGCATACGTAAATATCATTTTGATATTCACACAAAAAAGCATAAAGAATAATTTCATAAAGGGAGCTTATAAAGGCATGAAATTAAAGTCCAGAAATGAAAATACAGTAGAACTCCACTTATCCGGATTGAGACAGCGCATCATCCAGATATGCAGAAAATCCGGATAATTGGATTTTTTTTTGCAAATAGGCTACAATGGCAGTTAGATGTTCGTCTGTTAGTACTTACAGTAAGTACCTGCGTCCAAACCTTTCGACTATGCCTGATTAGAAGCCATAACACTGAACTTCACTTGATCCGATAACCTGTAATTTCAAGGCAGGTTAGTTTTGTAGAATTCTCAGCAAATTTACCCAAGCGGGTAAGCAGCATACAGATAAGTGGAGTTCTACTGTATTATGGAACACTGTAACATATAATGTACACAAGCACACAGCAGATCTGGTTCAATGTCGGGAATACCTGTTTTTATTATAAGAAAAACAGATAACTATCAGAGCGAACCGATTAGCGAACACGGCGGAATGATTTGCTTGGCGACGTCTGTCACTAGTGGACAATACACACGTTTTACACAGTCACACTGTCCACACAGACATGTAACAAATGACATCCATGAAACTCCATTTCTGCACACTTATATAGTAAATCAACAAATGCACACTGATGTGTACATATTCCTTAATGCACATTTAAGAAACATATAAAGTTCATTTTTTCGATCTATAATTTATAAATGAAGAACATAACTGACTAGTTTGTTCCATTTTTTTTCACTACATGAGGCCAAATTATATTTATTCCTTAACTTACATCTCAAAGATCTACTATGCCATTATCCGTGCAGAGGGCAGAGAAGGCCAACATGTATGAGATGTTACAACAGATTTATCTGTGATGCTTGAATATATACCTTTTTGTCTGCACTATTAGCTAAAATTGGAGTATATGGTAAAAATGGACTATAAAATTCTCATTTCTGATTTTTGTTTTTAGAGAGCAGACATGAAAATAAAAAACACAAGCCACAGAGGCAGGTAACACATTTTCACAAAAGTCCTTCTATTTTGAAATTAATTCACACTGTATACAGCATCAAATTATTACAATATACTGACACTTTTTCTGGAAGTTACACATTGAATTTAGTATTAGGAATAAACTGCGACTGTATAAAATTGAAAGACAGGTGAAATATAACAAAATTAGTGTAAATGCTGCACACTGTAGGCTATAATGCACAGACCAATCTGAAGAAGGCACTGCCACAAATGTAGCAGGGTTTGTCAAGCACAAAGTTCAACAGTAGTCTCAAAGCTCACTCCTGAGTTAAGCACGCAGTTGTATCTTTTCAACTCACAGAACAGATCCCATTCTATCATTCAAACTTTGTGGCAAAGCAGAAAACCTAAAATAATGCTGACAAAACTGATTTCAGCATTCTGGCTTAATGTACCCTGTCATCAAGTGGAAGCTCTTGCTGCATTCTTCAGGTCTAGTAACACAGCTATGGTGTACAGATGTGCCAATAAGGCACAAAAGTGGGCTGTCACTTTCTAGGTACCTGGCTTTATCGATCTGCCTGACCACGTGATGGCTGGTACAGCTACCAAGGCACCACAATTGCATGTGAATATAATATCAGAGCAAGTGGTAGGCAATACCAATTATGAAGCTCTTCTTCAAGCTGTTTTGTCAGCCTTACTGGACTCATCCTCAGACAAGGAAGCCACAAGCTGTGAAACCATCTGGGCAGGCATGGCAATCATCCTAAAGTTCTATCAGGAGGGAGCAGGTTGCAATGACTTGGCTCTGGATCAGTCAAACTTGCCTTGCACATGATCAGTTGTGTGGAGAGGCTACACACACTGCTTGGAATGGGATCACCTCTTTCTGTGCCCAGATTCTGGACAATTACACAATGGAAAAAGATACAAATTTCATCCAAGGTATCTAACAGGATATTCAACATGATTATCATGGCAACACATCTGATATTCCAGTACTCTGCCCAGTCAACTTGTGTAACATTCTACTGCACAAAACTGTCTGTGCTGCAATTCCATCTAAACAGTCATATGACTCTGAGGGTGGGCATTCCTTAACTCTTCATTTCCACCTGGTTTGCGACACCGCAGTTTCCATTTTGATAATCATATATTTCTCACAGTGACTGGATGTGAATTTTTACATTAATTTTAAAAAGGAGCATAAAGTCATAGATTTTAAAACCATAGCTACCCAATAAGCATGCGCCTTGGATGTACGAAACTGATGCTTCATATGTGACTAATGCAACTGGGAGAGTCATCATACTGTGACAAAATGGCCTCAATGTAACTGCTTTCTTCTTGCCCAAAAGAATATAACAAATGACCCACTTGAGGATTCACAGAATACACATCTGTCTTCACACGACACTAGGCTTCAAATGGTAAAAAGTTTGTGACAGCAACCGACTGGAAGAAGACAAGAGTCTTTGGCATCTGCAAGAAAATTTCTGCAGATCTGCAATGCAAAGATAAGAAAAAGAATTTTTAATGGTCCTGACATAAAAAAAACTTACAAATGGCAGGAATGTTGAAGTCCTACATGTATCTTAGTTTGTGACAGATTTCTGGGCAACCACAAAGTGCCCAATTAAAGAGAGCTGGTTAAGCTAATGCCTCCAGCCTACAGGATGATGGGACGCAATATGTCACTGACAATACACTTCCTTCACAGTACTGTTACAGTGAACAGAAGTGAACTGGATTCAAAAACACAGAATGTCATATTCATACTTCTGGGCGCGGAGGAATTAGGATTTGTCATCCAGTGTTATAAGAATGGGTCCAACCAAACAGCAGAATCACACATTCAGTACAACAATCAAATAAATAAAAACATAACATACAAGCATAAATTATGAAGGCCCATGTTTCCCAAGGCCATTGACTTAACCCTTAGCCGCCAAACGACATATACATATACATATATATATATACAGGGTGTTTCACGACTTTAGGGCATAACTGCAGGAGGTGATTTCCTAGGCCTTTGTGATCAAAAAAGTTCATATAAACATGTGTCCGATTTTGGACAGTTACGGAGTTA
>Ga0123354_10007975_pt1 | contig 16052 bp, 18 predicted proteins | sample TergutLab28metaG_2_FD_97872 | JGI IMG/M metagenome (GOLD analysis project Ga0123354, IMG submission 97872) | Labiotermes labralis P4 segment gut microbial communities from Petit-Saut dam, French Guiana - Lab288 P4 | ecosystem: Host-associated > Arthropoda: Insects > Digestive system > Gut ...
CGAAAACGCGCTACTCGGTCACCAGCACGGCTTTGCCGATCACCACGTCGTCGCGCGGCACGTCGTCGTGAAAGCCCTTGCGCCCGGTCGGCACGGCCTTGATGGCGTCAACCACGTCCTGGCCGGCGACGACCTTGCCGAACACGGCATAGCCCCAGCCCTGCGCCGTGGGCGCGCGGAAGTTGAGAAAGTCGTTGTCGACCACGTTGATGAAGAACTGCGCCGAGGCCGAGTGCGGATCGCTGGTGCGGGCCATGGCGACGGTGTAGCGGTCGTTTTTCAGGCCGTTGTCGGCCTCGTTGGTGATCGGCGCCTGGGTGGCCTTTTGCTTCATGCCGGGCTCGAAACCGCCGCCCTGGATCATGAAGTTCTTAATGACGCGGTGGAACACGGTGTTGTCGTAGTGACCGGCGCGCGCGTAGCTCAGGAAGTTGGCCACCGTCTTGGGCGCCTTGGCCTGGTCCAGTTCCAGCGTGACCACGCCGTGGCCGGCGATGTGCAGTTCGACTTTGGGATTGCTCATGGGTGTGTTGAAAACTTATTTGATGATGCGGGCCGACTCGATGACCACTTGCTTTTGTGGCGCGTCGGTCGGGAAGGGGCCGCCCGCGCCGGTGGGCGTGTTGCGGATTTTTTCCACCGTGTCCATGCCGCCGATGACCTTGCCGAACACGGTGTAGCCAAACAGTTGCGGGTGGTTGACCAGGTTCTTGCGCGGCACGTTCTCGTAGGTCTGGCCCATGTACTCGAACTTCGGCACTGGGTCGCCCGGCGGAATGATGACCGGGTCGAGCCGCGTGTTGTCCACCACGTTGATGAAGAACTGCGCGGTGGCGGAGTTGGGGTCGTTGGTGCGCGCCATGGCGACCATGCCCGGCGTGTTGTGCAGGCCCTTGGCAAGGGCTTCGCGGCCTTCGTGCGCAACGGCCGCCCGGGTGGGTTTCTCGTGGTAGTCCTTGTCGTAGCCGCCGCCCTGAACCATGAAGTTCTTGATCACGCGGTGGAAAATGGTGCCGTCGTAGTGCTGGTCCCTGACGTACTGCAGGAAGTTCTCGACCGTCTTGGGCGCCTTGTCGGGGTACAGCTCGATCACGAAATCGCCCTCGCTGGTAACGAACTTCACCCGCGGGTCGGCGGCCAAGGCGGGCAGGGCGGCCAGCAGGGCGGCGGCGGCCGCGCCGGCGGCCAGGGTTCTGCGCAACAGCATCATCGAAGGTCTCCTGAAAATCCTGAAAATGATCTTTTGAGGCGCGCCGCCGCGGGCAAGTTTCCCGGCGGCGGGTGCACGGTGGGTCAACCGCCGGGCTGCTCCGTAGCCGCCGGGGCGGCGGAAGCGGGCGGCGCCGCCGAGGCCGCCGGAGCGACCGGACGCGCGCCGCGCAGGGCTTCGATCTTGGCCGGCAGCCGCGGGTTGCCGCCGTCCAGTTGGCGGGCGCGCTGGTAGGCCTCGACCGCCAGCTTGACCTGCACGTCGCCCAGGTTTTCCAGCGCGGTGGCGTAGCCGGGGTTCAGGCGCAGGGCGGTCTGCAATTCCTCCAGCGCCTTGTCGAGCTGGCCCCGGGCGGCGTGCAGCACGGCCAGGTTGTTCCAGGGCTCGGGCAGTTCGGGAGCTTCGTGCGTCAGTTGCAGCAGCAACTGTTCGGCCTCGTCGGCGCGCTGGCTGGCGCTCAGAAGGTTGGCCTTGATGAAGCGCATTTGCGGATCGCCCGGGTTGGCGGCGATGTACTTGTCGGCGCGCTCCAGCGCCTCGGCGGTTTTGCCGCCCTGCTGCAGGCTCTGGACCTCGGCGTATTCGTCGGCCAGCGCGGGCTGCGCCAGCCCCAGGCCGCAAGCCAGCAGCGCGGACAACAGTACGCGCGGGATCGGCGGGCGGGAAAACCGGGACATCAGGGGTGGACTCATGGGCGGCACGCGCCCACGTCGGGCGGGCGGCGTCATATACTGCGGGCCATTGTAGCCAAGCGGGTTGAGCCTCCGAGCCTTGCCGCCAGCCAACGCGCCACCGCGATCGCGGCCAGGCGCGGATGGTTATTGCACGCTTCCCAATAGACTGCCGCCCATCGGACATCCCCGCCATGGCCCGAGATCCATTTTTTCCATGACTTTGCGCATTCACAACACGCTGACCCGCGCGCTGGCGGATTTTTCGCCCGCTGAACCCGGCCACGTGCGCATGTACGTGTGCGGCATGACCGTGTACGACCTGTGCCACATCGGCCACGCCCGCTCGGTGGTCGCCTTCGACGTGGTACAGCGCTGGCTCAAGGCCAGCGGCTGGCGCGTCACCTTCGTGCGCAACATCACGGACATCGAGGACAAGATCATCCGCCGCGCGCTGGAAAGCGGCCTGAGCATCCGCCAGCTCACCGACCGCATGATCGCCGAGATGTACCGCGACTTCGACGCCCTAGGCGTGGAGCGCCCGACGCACGATCCGCGCGCCACCGACTACGTGCCGCAGATGCTGGACATTGTGCGCAAGCTGCAAGAGCGCGGGCTGGCCTACCGCGCGGCGGACGGCGACGTGAATTACGCGGTGCGCAAGTTCCCCGGCTACGGCAAGCTGTCGGGCAAGACGCTGGACGAGTTGCAGGCCGGCGAGCGCGTGGCCGTGGCCGAAGGCAAGCACGACCCGCTGGATTTCGTGTTGTGGAAGGCGGCCAAGCCCACCGAGCCGGAAGGCGCCAGGTGGGACAGCCCCTTCGGCCTGGGCCGTCCCGGCTGGCACCTGGAATGCTCGGCCATGAGCTGCGCCCTGCTGGGCGAGAGCTTCGACATCCACGGCGGCGGCGCTGACCTCGCGTTTCCGCACCATGAAAACGAAATCGCCCAGAGCGAAGGTGCCAACGGCGTGCCGCTGGCGCGGGTGTGGATGCACAACGGTTTCGTCAACATCGACAACGAGAAGATGTCCAAGTCGCTGGGCAACTTCTTCACCATCCGCGAGGTGCTGGAGCAGTTCGACGCCGAAACGCTGCGCTTTTTCATCGTCCGCACGCACTACCGCAGCCCGCTGAACTACAGCGACGCGCACCTGCGCGACGCGCGCGCGGCGCTGCGGCGCCTGTACACGGCGCTGGACGCGGCGGCGCCAGCGCCGCTGGCCATCGACTGGGCGCACCCGCAGGCCGCCCGCTTCAAGGCGGCGATGGACGAGGACTTCGGCACGCCGGAGGCGGTGGCCGTGCTGTTCGAGCTGGCCAGCGAGGTCAACCGCAGCCGCCGCCCGGAGGATGCCGGCCTGCTGAAGGCGCTGGGCGGCGTGCTCGGCCTGCTCCAGGGCGAACCCAAGGCGTTCCTGCGCGCCGGCAGCACGCTGGACGAGGCGGCCATCGCGGCGCAAATCGAAGCCCGCGCCGCCGCCAAGAAGGCCCGCAACTTTGCCGAGGCCGACCGCATCCGCGCCGAGCTGCTGGCCGCCGGCATCGTGCTCAAGGACGCGCCCGCCGGCACCACCTGGGAGGCGGCGCAATGAGCGACATTCTGGTGTTTTTGACCTCCAACGGCGGGTAGCGCGGTGGCCACTTCGAAAAAAACCGTCCCCAGCATCACCACGCCCGCCTACTGGGCCGATGCCTGCGCGCACCTGTGCAAGCGCGACCGCGTCATGAAGCGGCTGATCCCGTGCTTCGGCCAGGCCCGCCTGGAGTCGCGCGGCGACGCCTTCGTGACCCTGGCGCGCTCCATCGTCGGCCAGCAGATCTCGGTCAAGGCCGCGCAGGCGGTGTGGGACCGCTTCGCGGCACTGCCCCGGAGCATGACGCCCGCCCAGGTGATCAAGCTGAAGGTGGACGACATGCGCGCGGCGGGCCTGTCGGCACGCAAGATTGAATACCTGGTGGACCTGGCGCTGCACTTCGACAGCGGCGCCGTCCACGTCGAGCAGTGGCAGCAGATGGACGACGAGGCCATCGTCGCCGAGCTGATCGGCATCCGCGGCATTGGCCGCTGGACGGCGGAGATGTTCCTGATCTTCCACCTGATGCGCCCCGACGTGCTGCCGCTGGACGACGTCGGGCTGATCAAGGGCATCAGCGTCAACTACTTCTCCGGCGAGCCGGTCAGCCGCATCGAGGCGCGCGAGGTGGCCGCCGCCTGGGCGCCCTGGCGCAGCGTGGCGACCTGGTACCTGTGGCGCTCGCTGGATCCGACGCCGGTGAGCTATTAACGGATGGACGGGCCAAGCGCCCGCCCTCACATCCGGTAACATTGACCTTCATTTGTGATTTGGCATCCAAGGAGCCGACATTGGCCAAACGGACATTCCTCGATTTCGAGCAGCCGATCGCCGAGCTTGAGAACAAGATCGAAGAGCTGCGCTACGTGCAGACCGAGAGCGCGGTCGACATCTCGGCCGAAATCGACCAGCTGGACAAAAAAAGCCTGCGCCTGACCAAGGACATCTACGCCGAGCTGACGCCGTGGCAGATCACCAAGATCGCCCGTCACCCCGAACGTCCGTACACGCTGGATTACGTGCGCGAGTGCTTCACCGATTTCGTCGAGCTGCACGGCGACCGCCACTTCGCCGATGACCAGAGCATCGTCGGCGGCCTGGCGCGCTTCAACGGCAACGCCTGCATGGTCATCGGCCATCAGAAGGGGCGCGACACCAAGGAGCGCACGCTGCGCAACTTCGGCATGACGCGGCCCGAGGGCTACCGCAAGGCGCTGCGGCTGATGAAAACCGCCGAGAAGTTCAAGCTGCCGGTGTTCACCTTCGTCGACACGCCGGGCGCGTTTCCCGGCATCGACGCCGAGGAGCGCGGCCAGTCGGAGGCCATTGGCCGCAACATCTACGAGATGGCGCAGCTCGAAGTGCCGATCATCGCCACCATCATCGGCGAAGGCGGCTCCGGCGGCGCGCTGGCCATTTCGGTGGCCGACCAGGTGCTGATGCTGCAGTACTCGATTTATTCCGTCATCAGCCCCGAAGGCTGCGCCTCGATCCTGTGGAAAACCGGCGACAAGGCGCAGGAAGCCGCCGAGGCGCTGGGCATCACCGCGCTGCGCCTGAAGGCGCTGGGCCTGGTGGACAAGATCGCCAGCGAGCCGGTGGGCGGCGCGCACCGCGACCCGCGCCAGATGGCCGCCTTCCTCAAGCGCGCGCTGGGCGACGCTTGGCGGCAGGTCAGCGACCTGCCCACCAAGGAATTGCTGGAGCGCCGCTACGAGCGCCTGATGAGCTACGGGCGCTTCAACGATACCAAGGCTGAGCGCTGACCGTCACGGCGCCTGCCAGGGATCAAGCCGGGCGCAGCGCAGCGCCACGGCGGCATTGATGCTGGCCGACCGCGCGGCAACGCTCCAGTCGGCCTTGCAGAGCCTCGGATAGACACTGCAAAACAAAAGTTGCTACCCGAGTGGATCTTTGGGGAAAAAATCCCTTGTAGCGCGCGCAGGATGGCGTGAATTTTCAACCCATCGGCCTTTGCCGCCACAAGTCAGGGCGAACTCCGCGGATGGTATTCAACACTCCGTACATTCCCCAATGGCTTGAACAGAAGCGGCTAACCACAATGCAGGCATGAAGCCAACGGGCTTGGCACGGATTTGAGTGCTTGCGCGCGCACAAGCACCTGTTGTCGCGAGCCAAGCGGCCTGGCAGCCATGGAAACAACGTTCAATGCGGGTGCATGGCTCTTGGGTGATCGCCATGCGATGCGGTGCGCCGCATCTTCCCATTGGGTCAACTGGTGTTGACACGCCTCGGGATCATCGCAGCAGCAGCCCCAAAATTGCAACCGGTGATCTCATCCATGAAATCACCCCTGATGAGGAGACGACCGCGTGATGAATACCCCCATTTGCCAGATGCTTGGCATCGAGTTTCCGCTCATCGCCTTCACGCATTGCCGCGACGTCGTCGTTGCGGTTTCGAAGGCTGGCGGCATGGGCGTCTTCGGCGCGGTCACGCTCCCGCCGGAACGGCTCGAGGAAGAACTCGCATGGATTGACGCCCACATCGATGGCAAGCCTTACGGGGTCGACCTCATCGTTCCCAACAAGGTCGAGGGCAAGAGCGAAGACATTTCGCACGAGGCTATGTTCAGCCGCTTACCGGAGGAGCACAAGGTATTCGCCAGCAATCTCCTGGCCGCCTACGGAATGGACGCCACCGGCCTTGAAGACCTGCGTGTCGAGCAACTGAGCTTCACCGACAACCTGCGCGGCGCTGGCACCGATGCCATGCTGGACGTCGCATTTCGCCATCCCATCAAGCTGATCGCCAATGCCTTGGGTGTACCGCCCAAGGCCATGCTCGACCGGGGGCATGCGCAGGGCGTCGTGGTGGCGGCACTGGTGGGCGCCCGTGAACATGCGTTGGCCCAGGTGGCGGCGGGCGTCGATGTTCTTGTCGTTGCTGGCGGCGAAGCGGGCGGCCACTGCGGCGATGTCTCGACCATGGTGCTCGTGCCGGAAGTTTGCCGCGCTCTCGAGGCCGCCGGCCTCACCACCCCGGTGCTTGCCGCCGGCGGTATCGCCACCGGCGCCCAAATGGCCGCCGCCATGGCCATGGGGGCCGCCGGCGTTTGGTGCGGGTCGGTATGGCTGACCACCTCAGAGGCGGAAACCAACCCAGTGGTGAAGGAAAAGATGCTGGCCGCTTCCTCGCGCGATACGGTCCGATCCCGTTCGCGCACCGGCAAGCCATCACGGCAACTGCGCTCTCCATGGACGGATGCCTGGGAAGCGAACGATGCGCCCAAGCCACTTCCCATGCCGTTTCAGTCCCTCATATCCGAGCCGGCCCTGCGCAAGGTCGACAAGATTTCCCAAAGCGGCCATCCTGGCGCGAAAGCACTCGCCACGTATTGGGTCGGCCAGGCGGTGGGCCTGATGAACCAGCCGATGTCGGCAAGCCAGGTCGTGCAGGAATTCAAGGAAGACTTCTTGCGTGCGTATGAACGCCTCACGGACATCATGGACGCATGAAGGAAGAAGCGGCTCGGCCCCATGAGGGCGCCGCCGGCGGGACGTCTTTATAACGAAGCCGTGCCCGCGCCAGTTTTGCAGGGGTTGGGCGTGCCGTCGGCAACATGGCACGTCACGGCATGAACGTCATGAACGGGGCAGGAGAAGACGATGCAGGGATTGATGATGGATTTGCCGCTGCTGCTCAGCGGCCTGATTCAATACGCCGCCGACTATCACGGTGAAGCGGAGATCGTCGCGCGCGAGGTCGAGGGCGACATCCATCGCTACACCTATGCGCAGGCCCACCCGCGCATCAAGCGCATGGCGCTGGCGCTCAAGCGCCTCGGCATGCAACCCGGCGACCGCGTCGGGACGCTGGCCTGGAACACGTTTCGTCATTTCGAAATGTTCTATGCGGCGCCGGGCATGGGTTACGTGCTGCACACCGTCAACCCGCGCCTGTTCCCCGAGCAGCTCGTCTACATCATCAATCACGCCGAAGACCGGCTGCTGTTCATTGACCGCGCCACGCTCCCTCTGGCCGAGCAGATCGCGCCCAAACTGCCAATGATCGAGGCTTACGTCGTCATGTGTTCGCGCGCGCGGATGCCGGACACCAAGCTTCCCAACGTCCATTGCTACGAAGACCTCCTGGCCGCCGAGACCGATGCCGGTTTTTCCTGGCCTGTTTTCGATGAGAAATTGGCATCGACGATCTGCTACACGTCGGGCACGACCGGCAACCCCAAAGGGGTAGTCTATTCGCACCGCGCCGCCGTGCTGCAAGCGCTGATCTACTCAAGCTTCGATTTCCTTCCGGGCCACAAGGAGGGGGTTCGCGAGGTCATGATGCCGATGGCGCCGCTCTTTCACGGCGCGGGCTGGAGCATGCCCTTCACCGCGCCCTACACCGGCTCCAAGCTCGTGCTGCCCGGCCGCGACTACGAGCCTGAAAAGCTCTACGAATTACTCGAGGGCGAGAAAGTAACCATTTCCGCCGGTGTCCCGAGTTTCTGGCTGATCCTGCTCGATTGGCTGGGACGCACAGGGAAAAAATTCACGACGCTGCGCACCACCCTGTCGTCCGGCTCGGCTCCCGCGCGCACGATGGTTGCCAAGCTCAAGCACGAATACAACGTTGACTACATTCAGGCTTGGGGCATGACGGAAGCCATGGCATGCTCGATGCCAAGCTTGCGGCCGGGCTCCGAAGCGCTCACCGATGAGGAGAAGCTGGACCGTCGCATGGTGACCGGCCGCGCCTGCTTCGGCACGACCCTGCGCATCGTCGATGACATGGGCAAGGAGTTGCCGCGCGATGGCAAAACCGTCGGTCATCTCCGGGCTCGCGGACCCTGGGTAGCGTCCGGCTACATGAAGCAAAGCGACGGGCTCGACCGCGACGGCTGGCTGATCACTGGCGACATGGCGATCATCGACCCACTCGGCCATGTCACGCTGACCGACCGCTCGAAAGACGTTATCAAGTCAGGTGGCGAGTGGATTTCCTCGATTCAGCTTGAAAATCTGGCCATCTCGCATCCGGAGGTGTTGCAGGCCGCCGTCATCGCCATCGGGCATGAGAAATGGCAGGAGCGCCCGCTGCTGCTGGTCGTGCGAAAAAAAGGCTCGACGCTGGACGCCCAAACACTGCTCGACCATATGCGGCCGAAGGTTGCCAGTTGGTGGATGCCCGACGCGGTCGAATTTCTCGACGAACTGCCCATGAGCGGCACCGGCAAGGTGCAAAAAATCGTCTTGCGCGAAAAATTCAAGGACTACAAAGTGGCCACCTAGGATGCCCGCTGCGGTGCAGCCCCGACAACGGCCGCGACCGCCATCAAGAAGGAATTTGCAATGAGCTATCAATGTATTCTGGTCAAGACGGAGGGCGCGGTCGCCACCATCACGCTCCATCAGCCCGACACGCTCAACGCGCTGAGTCGAAGCCTGCAACTCGAACTTGGAAAGGCACTGGACGAGCTGAATGAGGCCGCCGCGGTCAAGGTCGTCATCTTGCAGGGTGCCGGCCGCGCTTTCTGCGCTGGAGCCCAGCTCGAGAGCGCAGAGGGCACGCAGCCCATTGAGTTTTATTCGAGATATACCGCCCTGCACAAATTATTTTATAAATTCACAAAATTTCGCAAACCCATCATCGGATCGGTGCATGGTTACTGCCTTGGACTGGGATTGGAACTCGCGCTCATGTGCGACCTTTTGATATCCAGTGAAGACACCAAATTCGGGGAGCCAGAGGTTAACCTGGGCATCTCCTACGGATTCGTCAGACTCCCTCGCCTGGTTGGAGAAAAGCGAGCCATGTGGATCAGCCTCTCGGGCGAAATGTTTACGGCGGGCGAGGCCAAGGACTGGGGCATCGTGAACAAGGTCGTGCCGCGGGATCAGTTGGACGCGGAGACCCAAAAAATTGCGCGCCATCTCAACAAAAAGAGCGCCAGTGCGATGTGGCTCGTCAAGGAAGGCATGAAAGCGTCGCTCAGCATGGATCCGCAGAACGCTTTCGTTCTCGAGTCGATGGCGGAAGTCTTGTCGCAAACCAGCGCCGACTACCGCAAGGGCGTGGCGGCCTTCCTTGCCAAGGAAAAGGCAGAGCTCGACGCTCTGCTGCCCGCAACCAGACCTGGGGCGACCTAGCTGCAAAAATTTATCTGCCCATCCTCCACCCCCGCCTCTTTGTCGATCGCCTTCAGCGACGCCCAACAGGCCTGGGCCGGGTGAAAGTTCAGAGCGGACAACAGAGCAGCCCAAAGCACTTCTCGAAGTCTGCATACCATTAACGCCTGACAGCAAGGAGACAGTCATGACCCACGACCAGACACAACACGGCGGCAAGATCGTCCGCATCGGCGGCGCTTCCGGCTTCTGGGGCGATTCCAGCGTCGGCGCGCCGCAGCTGGTGGCCAGCGGCCAGATCGACTATCTGGTGTTCGACTACCTGGCCGAGCTGACCATGTCGATCCTGGCCGGCGCGCGGCTGAAAAAGCCCGAGCTGGGCTACGCCACCGACTTCGTCACCGTCGCCATGCGCGCCGTGCTTAAGGACGTGGCGGCCAAGGGCATCCGCGTGGTCAGCAACGCCGGCGGCGTCAACCCGCAGGGCTGCGCCGACGCGCTGCGCGCGCTGGCCGCCGAGCTGGGCGTGGCGGTGAAGATCGCCGTCGTCACCGGCGACGACGTGCTGCCCCTGCTACCGCAACTGCGCGCCGCCGAGCCGCCGGTGCGCGAGCTGCAAAGCGGCGCGCCGCTGCCCGCCCGGGTGCTGACGGCCAACGCCTACCTGGGCGCGGCGCCCATCAAGGCGGCGCTGGACGCGGGCGCGCAGGTGGTCATCACCGGGCGCTGCGTGGACTCCGCCGTCACGCTGGGCGTGCTGATGCACGAGTTCGGCTGGGGCGCGGACGACTTCGACCGGCTGGCCGGCGGCAGCCTGGCCGGCCACATCATCGAATGCGGCTGCCAGGCCACGGGCGGCCTGCACACCGACTGGCGCGACGTGCCGGACTGGGCGCGCATCGGTTACCCCATCGTCGAGTGCAGCGCCAACGGCAGCTTCACCGTCACCAAGCCGGCGGGCACCGGCGGCCTGGTGGCGCCGCAAACGGTGGCCGAGCAACTGCTGTACGAGATCGGCGACCCGGCGGCCTATCTGCTGCCCGACGTGGTCTGCGACTGGCGCGCGGTGCGCATCGAGCCGGCCGGGGCGCAGCGCGTGCGCGTGCAGGGCGCGCGCGGACGCGCGCCGACCGCCAGCTACAAAGTCTGCGCCACCTGGGTTGACGGCTTCAAGACGGCGGCGCAACTGACCATCGTCGGCTTCGAAGCGGCGGCCAAAGCGCGGCGCACCGGCGAGGCGATCTTCCAGCGCGTGGGCGAGTTGCTGGCGGCGCAGGGGCTGCCGCCCTTCAGCGCCACGTTGATCGAGGTGCTGGGCGCCGAAAACTCGTACGGCCCGCGCGCCCACACGGTGGCGGCGGAGCTGCGCGAGGTGGTGCTGCGCTTGGCCGCGCGCCACACCGACAAGGCCGCGCTGCAACTGCTGACGCGCGAGGTGGCGCCCGCCGGCACCTCGTGGTCGCCCGGCACCACCGGCGCCGGCGGACGGGCGGCGGTGTCGCCCCTGATCCGACAGTACGCCTTCTTGCTCGACAAGACGCTGGTCACCCCGGCGGCGGCGCTGGAAGGAGTCGCCGTGCCCATGCCGGGCCCAGCCATCCCCCCGTCTGCGGAGCTTGACGCGCCGGCGCCGTCGGCCATTGAAAGCACCGCGTCCACGGAGGCGGACGCCGACCTGATCGAGGTGCCGCTGATCCGGCTGGCCTGGGCGCGTTCCGGCGACAAGGGCGACACGTCCAACATTGGCGTGATCGCGCGCCGCCCCGAATGGCTGCCGCTGCTGCGCGCGCAGCTCACCGAGGCGCGGGTGGCCGAATGGCTGGCGCACCTGGTCAAGGGCCGCGTCACCCGCTACGACCTGCCGGGCATTCATGCGCTCAACTTCGTCTGCGAACAGGCGCTGGGCGGCGGCGGCATGGCCTCGCTGCGCAACGACGCGCTGGGCAAGGGCATGGCGCAGATTCTGCTGGCGCTGCCGGTGCGGGTGCCGGCGCGCTGGCTGACGCCGGGCAAGTAGACCACGACGAAGGCTCAGGGACGCACGGCTTCGCTTTATTCACGCTGCGCCCACTGCGGACCTTGGGTATTCACCCCAGATCGGTGCGTGCAAAGTCCTTGCCTTTGTAGAGCAGCGGCACGCCCAGCGCCTTGGCACAGGCGTAGGAAAAGCAATCCGCCAAATTGAGCTGTGCCGGGTGCCCCCGGCCTTTGCCGTAGTCGGCGAAGACCTTGACCGCCAAGCCGGCGGTCTTGTCATCAAGGGGAACCAGGGTGATGCACGCTTCGTCCATGAGCGCGCGGACGCGTTTCTCTACTTCGACGGGGTCAACGCCTAATTTGCTTGAAAGCCGCATGGTCGCCTCGAGGACGACCAAGGCCGACGTGCAGCATCGAGCTGCTTCCATCCTGTTCGACAGTTCGGTGGCATCGGGTTCCCGGGACAGGATGGCGACGATCACCGACGTGTCGATGAATATCAGGCATGGCCCCACATGGCGTCGATGTCCTCTTTCGTCATCTCCCGTCCGCCGGGCTTGGCGATGAGGGCCAGTCCATCGGCGATGGCGTCCAGGCGTTCAGCCAGCGGCTGCCGCGCGGCCACGCGGCGGTACTCGGTTTCCAGCGCCTTGACGACGGCCTCGGTCATGGAAACCTGGCGTTGCTGGGCGATCTTGCGCGCCAACTCGCGCGCACGCGGGTTTCGTATCTGCAAGTACATGAGAGATGACTCCAGCGCAAGTCGACGGACGTCCCAAGCCATGCATCATGCCACTTTGGGCATCGCATGGGCGCTGGCCGGCGCACATGCCCGCCCCGGCGGGGCAAGGCGTGTCGCTACAACACCCAGCGCGCCATCGGATGCGTGCTGAGGGCGCGGTACAGCTCGTCGAGCTGCTCGCGGCTGGTGGCGCGCACGGTGAGGGTGACGCCCAGGTACTTGCCGCCGCCGCTTTCGCGCAGTTCGATGCGGGCGGCGTCGAACTGCGGGTCGAACTGGCGGGCAATGTGGGTGATGGCGTGAACGAAACCATCCTGGTTGACGCCGACCACCTTGATCGGAAAGTCGAGCGGAAATTCAAGCAACGGGGGCGTGGCGGTCATGGCTGGAACAGGGTGTCCTTGGCGCGTGGGGAGGCGGCGTGCAGCGATTGGCGCGCTGAGCCTGTCCATCCGTAAATTGGAGCGGCGGCGCGAAGCGTGATTGCGCCGGTCAAATGGCCGGGCGGCTCGGGCAGGTGGTCGGTACGGTCAGGGGCCATGTGTGCGAAAAGAGGCCGAGGGGCACGGAAAAGTTGTTGCCGGAAAGCGATTTTGACGCACGCGGCCCCCCGGAACGTCGTCTGGAGCGGTTTTTCTTACGTATAATCCGCGCACTTTGCAGTTGGTTGCGTGAACGTAACCGCAGCGTCAGTTGGCATGACCACAATCGCATCCAAGACGGCGCGGACCACGCCCCGGCAACTCCCAGGCTGGCAGGATACTGCCGCCGACGAGGACGCATTCACCCCGCTTACGGCGCCGCAGGTGCGTCAGTGGCGCGAGCGCCACCCGCAGTTGCCTGTGTCGTACGCGCTGGCGATGCAGGCACTCACTGGCGTCGTGGTGGTGTTGCTTACCTGGGTGGTAACGGGCAGTCCGCGGGCCGCCTGGTCGGCGACCTACGGTTCGCTGGTCGGGGTGCTCCCGGCCGCGCTGGCTGCAAAGGCAATGGCCCGCTGGGCGGCGCCCGGATTTCCCCCGGGGGCAGCGTTGGCAGGTTTTTTGCTGTGGGAGGCGGTCAAGGTGATCCTGGCCGTGGGGATGCTGATAGCGGCCCCGAAAATTCTGGGGGCGCCGAACTGGCCAGCGTTGCTGATCGGTCTGGTGCTGACGATCAAGGTGTATTGGGTCGGCCTGGTGCTGATCCAGTCGATGAGGTCCAGGCAAGGACAGGCGCAGAGAGTAAAGACCAATGGCTGCTGAACACGCTGTTGAATCCGTCGCGGAGCACGGTCCCACCGCCGGCGAATACATCGTCCACCACCTGACGCATTTGCAGAACCACACGCCCCAGGGTGTGTTCGACCTGTCGGTGCTGAATCTGGACTCGATGTTCTACGCCATCGTGCTGGGCGTGCTCGCCTGCTGGCTGCTGTGGAAGGCGGCGCGCAAAGCCACTTCCGGCGTGCCGGGACGCTTTCAGGCCGCCGTCGAGATTCTGGTCGAGATGGTGGACAACCAAGCCAAGGGCATCGTGCACAGCGCTACCAGCCGCAAGTTCGTGGCCCCGCTGGCGCTGACGGTGTTCGTCTGGATCTTCCTGATGAACGCCATGGACCTGTTGCCGGTCGACCTGCTGCCCTGGATCTGGCAAACCATCACCGGCAACCCGCACGCCTACATGCGCGTGGTGCCCACCGCCGACCTGTCGATCAGCCTGGGGCTGTCGGTGTCGGTGCTGCTGATCTGCCTGTACTACAACGTCAAGATCAAGGGCGCTGGCGGCTGGGTGCACGAGCTGTTCACCGCGCCGTTCGGCAACCACTGGGCGCTGTACCCCTTCAACTTCGCCATGCAGATCGTCGAGTTCATCGCCAAGACCGTGTCGCACGGCATGCGGTTGTTCGGCAACATGTACGCGGGCGAACTGATTTTCCTGCTGATCGCCCTGATGGGCGGGGCGTTCTCGTTCACCGGCACCGGCATCGGGCTGGCCATCGGCCACATCGTCGCCGGCTGGGCCTGGGCGGTGTTCCACATCCTGATCATCACCCTGCAGGCCTTTATCTTCATGATGCTGACGCTGATCTACATCGGCCAGGCGCATGACGCGCACTAAAGCGCGGCGTTCACCGTTCACCCGTTTTCTTTTTCGTTAACCACCAACCCTGTCCCTTAGGAGTCATCTCATGGAAGTTATCAGCTTTGTTGCTCTGGCCGCTGGCGTCATCATCGGTCTGGGCGCGCTCGGCGCCTGTATCGGCATCGGCATCATGGGCAGCAAGTACCTCGAGTCGGCCGCCCGCCAACCCGAGCTGATGGGCGAGTTGCAGACCAAGATGTTCCTGCTGGCCGGCCTGATCGACGCCGCCTTCATTATCGGTACCGGCGTGGCCCTGTGGTTCGCCACCGCCAACCCGTTCCTGGGTCAGCTCGCCAACCTGGCGAAATAATTCGCGGACAGGGTTGGAGCGGGGGGGCGCGCGCGCCAAGCGTGCGCGCCCCCCGCAAAAGAGTTATCCGGCCCAGCGCCGCTGCATGAAGGATTCACCGTGAGCATCACCGGTACCTTAATCATCCAGATCATCGTGTTCCTGCTCCTGGTGGCGTTCACGATGAAGTTTGTATGGCCGCCGATCGCCAAGGCGCTGGACGAGCGCGCCCAAAAGGTCGCCGATGGTCTGGCCGCCGCCGACAAGGCCAAGAGTGAACTGGCCGCCGCCAACCAGCGCGTCGAGCAGGAACTGGCCGCCACGCGCAACCAAAGCGCCCAGCGTCTGGCCGATGCCGAGCGCCGCGCGCAGACCATCGTCGAAGAAGCCAAGTCCCGCGCCAGCGAAGAAGGCGCCAAGATCATTGCCGCTGCCCGCGCCGAGGCCGAGCAGCAGACGGTGCAGGCGCGCGAAGCGCTGCGCGACGACGTCGCCAAGCTGGCCGTGCGCGGCGCCGAGCAGATCCTGCGCAAGGAGGTCAACCCCGCCGTGCACGCCGACCTGCTCAACCGCCTGAAGACCGAGCTTTAAAGCCAAGGACAACAGAGATGGCCGAACTTGCCACCATCGCCAGACCTTACGCCGAGGCTTTGTTCGAGACCAGCCGCGGCGAGCTGACGGCCACGCAAGGCTGGCTGGACGCGATCGCCGCCGCCGCCGAGACCCCGCAGTTGCTGCAATTCGCGGCCAACCCCAAGGTCGGCGCCGACCAGGTGTTCAAGCTGGTGACCTCGGTGCTGCCGCAGCCGTTGCCCGAGCGCGGCGCCAATTTCCTGCGCGCGGTGATCGACAACGACCGGCTGGCCGCGCTGCCCGAGGCCGCCAAGCAGTTCCGCGAGCTGGCCAACGCGCAGAGCGGGCGCTCGGACGCCGCCATCTACAGCGCCTTCCCGATTGCCGCCAGCGAGCTGGCGCAGTTGAAGGCGGTGCTGGAAAAGCGCTTCGGGCGCCAGTTGGAAACCCAGGTGCACGTCGATCCCGAGCTGATCGGCGGCGTGCGCGTGGTGGTGGGCGACGAGGTGCTGGACACCTCCGTCAAGGCCCGCCTGCAACAAATGAAATCGGCCCTCACCGCCTGACGCGAACAGCGCCGGCGCGAGAGTCCTCGGTACTTATTACGACTTTAAGGAAAGAGTCATGCAACTCAATCCCACCGAAATTTCCGAACTGATCAAAAGCCGCATCGAGGGTCTCGGCGTCAGCGCCGACGTGCGCAACCAGGGCACCGTGGTGTCGGTGACCGACGGCATCGTGCGCATCCACGGCCTGTCCGACGCGATGCAGGGCGAGATGGTGGAATTCCCGCCC
>Ga0123354_10007976_pt1 | contig 16051 bp, 10 predicted proteins | sample TergutLab28metaG_2_FD_97872 | JGI IMG/M metagenome (GOLD analysis project Ga0123354, IMG submission 97872) | Labiotermes labralis P4 segment gut microbial communities from Petit-Saut dam, French Guiana - Lab288 P4 | ecosystem: Host-associated > Arthropoda: Insects > Digestive system > Gut ...
GCAATCGACCAGAGTTTGCGCGGGTCGTCGCGCCTAATCGCAGGCGCGTGGATTGAAACGGCGGCCGCCTGTGCGGCCGCGCGCGCGGCCTGGGTCGCGCCTAATCGCAGGCGCGTGGATTGAAACTTGCAGGCAGGCGAAAACTTTTCCGTCGCGCTTGAGGTCGCGCCTAATCGCAGGCGCGTGGATTGAAACGACGCACTGCCCTTCGTCCACATCGGCAAGGTCAAGGTCGCGCCTAATCGCAGGCGCGTGGATTGAAACTTGGCCTTGACCGCCGCGGCTTTGGCCGGGGCCGGGGTCGCGCCTAATCGCAGGCGCGTGGATTGAAACGTGGCGCGCCTCGCGCGGCACCAGCTCGCCGGCGCGTCGCGCCTAATCGCAGGCGCGTGGATTGAAACGAGGCCCGCGATGGCGGGCGGCATCGCGCCCAGAAAGTCGCGCCTAATCGCAGGCGCGTGGATTGAAACGCCTAAGCTTGGCGCCCAAATTAATGTAGAGCTGCGGTCGCGCCTAATCGCAGGCGCGTGGATTGAAACTGCGCCGCGTACTGCCGCGCGGCGCGGTCAACGTCGTCGCGCCTAATCGCAGGCGCGTGGATTGAAACTGACGGTGCTACATTTTTTGCAGCGCCGTCAATGCGTCGCGCCTAATCGCAGGCGCGTGGATTGAAACCTATAGTGGTCGGGGTCAACACGGCTAGAGCTACGTCGCGCCTAATCGCAGGCGCGTGGATTGAAACCTGATGTACACCTGGGGCAGGCAGGACGGGCGCGCGTGTCGCGCCTAATCGCAGGCGCGTGGATTGAAACATGGGCACGGCGCGCTCGGCCAATGCCTTGGCCGCGTCGCGCCTAATCGCAGGCGCGTGGATTGAAACGGCATCGGATCGGCCGACGATCAGATGTGCGCAAGTCGCGCCTAATCGCAGGCGCGTGGATTGAAACCGCCGTAGATGCCGGCGAAGTTAACGCCGTTGACCCGTCGCGCCTAATCGCAGGCGCGTGGATTGAAACGGCAAGCCCAAAGCGACCTGATCCTTGTTGCGCGGGGTCGCGCCTAATCGCAGGCGCGTGGATTGAAACGTGGCGCGCAAGTAATCGACCTCGACACGGGCAGGTCGCGCCTAATCGCAGGCGCGTGGATTGAAACGGGCGGAAGTTGGCACGGGGTCGGGCTCCATCTAGTCGCGCCTAATCGCAGGCGCGTGGATTGAAACCAGGTCATTACCAACAACTACCTGAGTCAGCGCGGGTCGCGCCTAATCGCAGGCGCGTGGATTGAAACTCAAAGCCGCGCAGCAGCGCATCGGTGAGCGACTGGGTCGCGCCTAATCGCAGGCGCGTGGATTGAAACCGCGACAACTACCTTAATTGTGGACGCGCCCTGGGGGTCGCGCCTAATCGCAGGCGCGTGGATTGAAACGCTGTACACCGCCTTCAACGCCGCCTTCCGCGCCGTCGCGCCTAATCGCAGGCGCGTGGATTGAAACGCCCGCGCGGCGCGGCCTGCGCGACGAGCGCGCGTGTCGCGCCTAATCGCAGGCGCGTGGATTGAAACGGGGTTGGCCTGCCGCAGCCCGAGCGCCTTGATCGTCGCGCCTAATCGCAGGCGCGTGGATTGAAACGTATCTCACGGGGTTAATTGTATCCTGCGGGAAAGTCGCGCCTAATCGCAGGCGCGTGGATTGAAACTCGCCGGCCCTCGTCTTTGAGGTGCTGGCGGGCAAGCGTCGCGCCTAATCGCAGGCGCGTGGATTGAAACCTGGTTGATGAATTCATTGCCCCGTGCTGGCGCGGTCGCGCCTAATCGCAGGCGCGTGGATTGAAACATGCAAAAACGGGGCGCTCTGATATTTGTAGCAGGTCGCGCCTAATCGCAGGCGCGTGGATTGAAACCTGAAAAGGAGCAGCAGCATGTTTAAGGCCGCCACGTCGCGCCTAATCGCAGGCGCGTGGATTGAAACGGGCGGGATTGATTGCGGCGCCTGTGGGCGCGTTGTCGCGCCTAATCGCAGGCGCGTGGATTGAAACATGGCGCGCGCGATCAGGTTTTGCACGGCCAGCGGTCGCGCCTAATCGCAGGCGCGTGGATTGAAACCTGAACATCAAGGCGATGAGCCGCGACGATGTGCTTGTCGCGCCTAATCGCAGGCGCGTGGATTGAAACAGGCTCCTTTGCTGGTTTGAAGGGCGTCATTGGCGGGTCGCGCCTAATCGCAGGCGCGTGGATTGAAACGGCGAGCAAATCAAGCAGACGACTGACGCCAAGACGCGGTCGCGCCTAATCGCAGGCGCGTGGATTGAAACGGCCAGCGAGATGTCGCTAGCGACGCCAGCGCCGCCGTCGCGCCTAATCGCAGGCGCGTGGATTGAAACCAGCGCTACGACCTGCGCCGCGCGCCGGGCGCGGCGTCGCGCCTAATCGCAGGCGCGTGGATTGAAACCAGCACCTCGCGCACCAGGCCGTTAAAAAAGTTGTGCGTCGCGCCTAATCGCAGGCGCGTGGATTGAAACCGCATGGCCGACAGCGCCTTCGTCCTCAACGGTCAGGTCGCGCCTAATCGCAGGCGCGTGGATTGAAACACGCGGCCCGTTGGCTAAACCGACGGCGCTGAGAGGTCGCGCCTAATCGCAGGCGCGTGGATTGAAACAGCGGCCTGGGCTACCGGGATAGCAAGCGGAGCAAGTCGCGCCTAATCGCAGGCGCGTGGATTGAAACGACCTGGACTGCGCGCTGTGGACTATCCCCAAGGAAGTCGCGCCTAATCGCAGGCGCGTGGATTGAAACACGCCCGTGGTGCGGATCGGGTTGCCGTTGTAGGCGTCGCGCCTAATCGCAGGCGCGTGGATTGAAACAGGGCGCTGGTTGAGCTGCAAGATCAGACCACCGATGGTCGCGCCTAATCGCAGGCGCGTGGATTGAAACATCCGCTCTTGTTGATCGACCTCTGGATCGTCGGCCGTCGCGCCTAATCGCAGGCGCGTGGATTGAAACCGCGCCGTCCAGCAGGTCGCGGTAATCGCCCACGGCGTCGCGCCTAATCGCAGGCGCGTGGATTGAAACGACCTGTGCCGCGGCGTGCTGCGCGACGATGGCACGTCGCGCCTAATCGCAGGCGCGTGGATTGAAACAGCAGCGTGGTCAGGGAGTCGGCCAGTTTTTGCCGTCGCGCCTAATCGCAGGCGCGTGGATTGAAACTGGAGCGGCGCGCGCGTCAACCGGCGCCGCGCCAAGGTCGCGCCTAATCGCAGGCGCGTGGATTGAAACGCCAGCACTGGGCTTGATGCCCAGCGCCACCGCGAGTCGCGCCTAATCGCAGGCGCGTGGATTGAAACTGGTTGCGCGACGCGGTCGATGAGCAGTCCGACGTGTCGCGCCTAATCGCAGGCGCGTGGATTGAAACTGGTTGCGCGACGCGGTCGATGAGCAGTCCGACGTTGTCGCGCCTAATCGCAGGCGCGTGGATTGAAACTGGAGCCGCCGTCTGATCCGGCGGTGACGTACCTGTCGCGCCTAATCGCAGGCGCGTGGATTGAAACGAGTTTTTTCCGCCGCCTTCCGGCAAGGATGAATATGGTCGCGCCTAATCGCAGGCGCGTGGATTGAAACACATGATTTCGCGTGCCGGTATCCAACCCGAGGCTGGTCGCGCCTAATCGCAGGCGCGTGGATTGAAACTGCGACGGGCACCACGATGGCGCCGGCGGCGGCCTCGTCGCGCCTAATCGCAGGCGCGTGGATTGAAACGGGCTTGACCGCTACCTGCCGCAAGTGGCGCAGCAGCGTCGCGCCTAATCGCAGGCGCGTGGATTGAAACTGGGCAAAGCGCGGCAAAAAGCAATTGAGCAGCTGTCGCGCCTAATCGCAGGCGCGTGGATTGAAACCCACGCGGCCTGCATCTTTTTAACAAGCGGCTTGGGTCGCGCCTAATCGCAGGCGCGTGGATTGAAACACCGGCGCGTTTGTGCCGGTTGAGGACGTGCCCGAAGTCGCGCCTAATCGCAGGCGCGTGGATTGAAACGCGCCGGGCCTGGCGCCGCTGCCCAAGGACGGGCGTCGCGCCTAATCGCAGGCGCGTGGATTGAAACGGCACCACCCGGCCGCGCCGGTCGCCGGCGCGCCTGTCGCGCCTAATCGCAGGCGCGTGGATTGAAACGGAAGCCTTCGGATAGTCTCCGAGGGCTAAAAAAAGGTCGCGCCTAATCGCAGGCGCGTGGATTGAAACGCGCTGCAGGCGCGCGCGGGCATCTTCCGGGTCGATGTCGCGCCTAATCGCAGGCGCGTGGATTGAAACAACTCGGGAGACCCGCTACTACTTGATCGCGGCGTCGTCGCGCCTAATCGCAGGCGCGTGGATTGAAACATATCGTCATTGCTCGCAGATGCGGCGCTCTGCAGGTCGCGCCTAATCGCAGGCGCGTGGATTGAAACTGGCGCAGCGCGGCTACGCGCTGCCGCTGCGGCTAGTCGCGCCTAATCGCAGGCGCGTGGATTGAAACAGCGTGGCGTCGGCCATGCGGCAGTAAAGCTCGGGTCGCGCCTAATCGCAGGCGCGTGGATTGAAACATTTGGCTTGCGTGGCATGGTGTCCTCTCTGTTAGTGTCGCGCCTAATCGCAGGCGCGTGGATTGAAACGACGTTGCAGCGTGCTTTGCCATTTACGGCCTGCGCGGTCGCGCCTAATCGCAGGCGCGTGGATTGAAACTAATACGTTTTGGTATTTGTCAAGTAGTAGCCATGACGTCGCGCCTAATCGCAGGCGCGTGGATTGAAACGCGCGCGTCGAAAAAAAACACCAGCGCGAACAGCGCGGTCGCGCCTAATCGCAGGCGCGTGGATTGAAACGTCGCGGGACTGCTGCGGCATGTCCCCAATCGTCGTGTCGCGCCTAATCGCAGGCGCGTGGATTGAAACGCCGCCACCACGCGCATCATCAACGGCCCGGCACTGTCGCGCCTAATCGCAGGCGCGTGGATTGAAACGCCTGCCTTCTGGATGCGCAGCATCAACTTGGGGTCGCGCCTAATCGCAGGCGCGTGGATTGAAACACGCCAATCCTCCCGCGTCCGCTATCGACCCAGATGTCGCGCCTAATCGCAGGCGCGTGGATTGAAACGTTGTATCCGCGCCCCTTGTCGGTGCCCTCGGCGCGTCGCGCCTAATCGCAGGCGCGTGGATTGAAACAGCATGCGCACCAGCGTGCTGTTTCGTGCAGCATCGTCGCGCCTAATCGCAGGCGCGTGGATTGAAACATAGTTGGCGCGTTGATCCGGTATGGCTGCGCAGGTCGCGCCTAATCGCAGGCGCGTGGATTGAAACATTGCCCCGTGCTGGCGCGGCGCTGGTCGTCCAGCCGTCGCGCCTAATCGCAGGCGCGTGGATTGAAACCGCTCTTGATGAAATTGGCAAACAGCCCGACGCCCAGTCGCGCCTAATCGCAGGCGCGTGGATTGAAACTGCACCAGCGCGGCCACATCCTCCGGCACCGGGGTGTCGCGCCTAATCGCAGGCGCGTGGATTGAAACCTGCGCCCGGCGTTCGACGCGGCCAACCAGGCCGCGTCGCGCCTAATCGCAGGCGCGTGGATTGAAACGGCCGACAGGCCGACGACGTGGGAGGTCGGCGTGCGTCGCGCCTAATCGCAGGCGCGTGGATTGAAACAGTGCCGCCCCTGCCTATCCAATACAACGAGCCGGTCGCGCCTAATCGCAGGCGCGTGGATTGAAACGCCCGGCGCCATCGCGCTGCAACTGGACATCGAGGGTCGCGCCTAATCGCAGGCGCGTGGATTGAAACTCCCCGACCATCACGCCCGGCACGCTGCGCACATCGTCGCGCCTAATCGCAGGCGCGTGGATTGAAACGACCTGGACTGCGCGCTGTGGACTATCCCCAAGGAGTCGCGCCTAATCGCAGGCGCGTGGATTGAAACGTTACGTGGAGCGCGAAGCCCCTGCCGCCGCGCAACGTCGCGCCTAATCGCAGGCGCGTGGATTGAAACGAACAAGCTCGACAAGTGCTGCCGCAGCCTGGAGCGTCGCGCCTAATCGCAGGCGCGTGGATTGAAACAGGGACTGGGCCGCCGAGGCCACCAGCTACCCCGGTCGCGCCTAATCGCAGGCGCGTGGATTGAAACGCGGATCTCGGCGGCCAGACGCTCGGCGTAGCGGATGTCGCGCCTAATCGCAGGCGCGTGGATTGAAACTGAGCCAGCCGCGCGTGGGTATTCGGGCTGACCGGTGTCGCGCCTAATCGCAGGCGCGTGGATTGAAACTGACGATCATTTGATTTGCTCCCGCCTGCTACCGGGTCGCGCCTAATCGCAGGCGCGTGGATTGAAACGCGGCGGCGTCCGCCGCCGTGGAAGCCGCGCCGGCGTCGCGCCTAATCGCAGGCGCGTGGATTGAAACAACGAAGTGGCGGCTGGCCGCGTTGGTCGCGCAGAGTCGCGCCTAATCGCAGGCGCGTGGATTGAAACGTATTTGCAAAGCGCTTGACTACCGACATGTAGCTGTCGCGCCTAATCGCAGGCGCGTGGATTGAAACTGGGGGCAGGCCAGTGCCTGCCCCTCTTATGGGGCGTCGCGCCTAATCGCAGGCGCGTGGATTGAAACATCGCGCGCTTGATGGCCCCAGGCGGCGGCGGCGGTCGCGCCTAATCGCAGGCGCGTGGATTGAAACCACGCGGACTGCATCTTTTTAACGAGCGCCTTGGGCGGTCGCGCCTAATCGCAGGCGCGTGGATTGAAACTTTGAATTGACCTGCCCGCACATGGTCCAGAACCCGTCGCGCCTAATCGCAGGCGCGTGGATTGAAACACGCCGCTGCGCTTTCAGATGCGCAACCTGGGGCCGGTCGCGCCTAATCGCAGGCGCGTGGATTGAAACGTCCTCCGCCGTCCGAGACGTGCTGACCGAGCGCCGTCGCGCCTAATCGCAGGCGCGTGGATTGAAACTTTTGCGGCCCGGCCGAGGCCGGGCCTGGGTTAAGTCGCGCCTAATCGCAGGCGCGTGGATTGAAACGCGGGCGATGCGGCAGACCTCCCAGAACAGTCCTGTCGCGCCTAATCGCAGGCGCGTGGATTGAAACTACTCGCATATCCACTTGATGAGCGTGTTGTTGAGTGTCGCGCCTAATCGCAGGCGCGTGGATTGAAACAGCGCCGACATCGAGCACCTGGACTACCGGCGTCTGGTCGCGCCTAATCGCAGGCGCGTGGATTGAAACCGTAAGGGTTGTCGTCGTCGGGGTTGGTGCGGTGCGTCGCGCCTAATCGCAGGCGCGTGGATTGAAACAGCAGCGCGACACGGGCGGGCGAGTAGCCCGCCCCGTCGCGCCTAATCGCAGGCGCGTGGATTGAAACCGGCACCACTCGCGCCGGCCATCTGGGACCCTTGGGGTCGCGCCTAATCGCAGGCGCGTGGATTGAAACGAGCAAAGCCTACGAGAGTGGCAGCGGCAAGCGCAGGTCGCGCCTAATCGCAGGCGCGTGGATTGAAACATGCAGTGCCGCACCGGCAAAACAAAGGTCGGCGTCGCGCCTAATCGCAGGCGCGTGGATTGAAACCGCAAGAGCAAGTGCGGTACGCTGGTAGCGATGGTGTCGCGCCTAATCGCAGGCGCGTGGATTGAAACGGCCACGTCAGGCGGGCACCCAATCGAGGCCAGCGTCGCGCCTAATCGCAGGCGCGTGGATTGAAACCGCGTCAACTTAAAAATCTTCCAATCAAAGGTTGAGGTCGCGCCTAATCGCAGGCGCGTGGATTGAAACAATGAGGGCGTCTGGCGCTGGTGGGACGGCAAAGAGGTCGCGCCTAATCGCAGGCGCGTGGATTGAAACAGTCCTCAATAAACAGGCGCGCCTGCAAGTCGTCGGTCGCGCCTAATCGCAGGCGCGTGGATTGAAACACAAGGCCAAGCGCAACGTTACCGGCTTTGTCTCCGGTCGCGCCTAATCGCAGGCGCGTGGATTGAAACCGCCAGGGCGCGGACTACACCCTGACCGCCGGGCGTCGCGCCTAATCGCAGGCGCGTGGATTGAAACCACGCGCGTGGCACCTACCGCCTGGGTCAGGAAACAGTCGCGCCTAATCGCAGGCGCGTGGATTGAAACGACGAGATGCCAGCCCGCATCCTCGCCAGTCGTTCCGTCGCGCCTAATCGCAGGCGCGTGGATTGAAACCGTCAGGTCTTCGATTTGCTCTCTATCAAGCGGGAGGTCGCGCCTAATCGCAGGCGCGTGGATTGAAACGGCCATCGTGAGCCTCAACGATCACCCCGATATCCGGTCGCGCCTAATCGCAGGCGCGTGGATTGAAACTTGCTGGCGCCCACCGGCCACGTCGAAATCAATTTGGTCGCGCCTAATCGCAGGCGCGTGGATTGAAACATGTTTGTCGAGGCCGACGCCGCGCCCGAGAACAAGGTCGCGCCTAATCGCAGGCGCGTGGATTGAAACGGCGGCAAGCTGGACAGCGCGACCTGGGGCACGTGTCGCGCCTAATCGCAGGCGCGTGGATTGAAACAGCAACCTGGGCCGCTTTGTCGGCGGCGTCGCGGCGTCGCGCCTAATCGCAGGCGCGTGGATTGAAACTATTGCTTCGCGGGACTGCTGCGGCATGTCCCGCGTCGCGCCTAATCGCAGGCGCGTGGATTGAAACTTGGCAAAGCCCTTGCCGTTTTCAAAGCCGCGCAGCGTCGCGCCTAATCGCAGGCGCGTGGATTGAAACAATAAGATCACGCGATGGGTCAAGAGCCCTGTCGGTGTCGCGCCTAATCGCAGGCGCGTGGATTGAAACTCGTCCGGCGGCGCGGGCGCAAACGGCGCGCCCTGTCGCGCCTAATCGCAGGCGCGTGGATTGAAACTGCGTGTCACACTGCGGTACGCGCTCGGTCGTCGTCGCGCCTAATCGCAGGCGCGTGGATTGAAACGTGGAATGCTCAACCGGCAATGGGATGAATCTGAAAGTCGCGCCTAATCGCAGGCGCGTGGATTGAAACTTGGCCAGGACGACGAGGGAAGCGCCCTGGCCGCGGTCGCGCCTAATCGCAGGCGCGTGGATTGAAACGAGAACTGGGTCGCCGCCCAGAAGGCGCAGCGCGAAGGTCGCGCCTAATCGCAGGCGCGTGGATTGAAACAGAGGTATGTTGTTGTCTGGCTTGTCCGGCGTGCGTCGCGCCTAATCGCAGGCGCGTGGATTGAAACTCGGCGTTCATCACCGTCACTTGGGCCGCCGGGAGTCGCGCCTAATCGCAGGCGCGTGGATTGAAACAACGAGCTTTGCGAAGCTCATCAAGTCCGCTTCGAGGTCGCGCCTAATCGCAGGCGCGTGGATTGAAACTGGTGTTCGACTACCTGATGGAATCCGACCGTGGCGTCGCGCCTAATCGCAGGCGCGTGGATTGAAACCTCCAAAAAACGCTGTGGTTACCCGACCAATGCGGTCGCGCCTAATCGCAGGCGCGTGGATTGAAACATGGCGCGCGCGATCAGGTTTTGCACGGCCAGCGGAGTCGCGCCTAATCGCAGGCGCGTGGATTGAAACCGGCGCGGGCCGCCGCGCGCCCTGACCCGTACCGCGGTCGCGCCTAATCGCAGGCGCGTGGATTGAAACCTTATCTTGCGTGATGCGGTTGTTGGACAGCTCGGGTCGCGCCTAATCGCAGGCGCGTGGATTGAAACCCTGGAGCTGCGCGACGGCATGACCAAGATCATCGGTCGCGCCTAATCGCAGGCGCGTGGATTGAAACGGGGGGCGTCGGCGGCACCTACGCCGCCGCCGCCAGTCGCGCCTAATCGCAGGCGCGTGGATTGAAACCCGCCGGTCAGGTCGTTGTGTTCCGGCCGGGCCGTCGCGCCTAATCGCAGGCGCGTGGATTGAAACCGCGGCGTGGCGTACACCGTGCGCGGCGGGCGTGGCGTCGCGCCTAATCGCAGGCGCGTGGATTGAAACTTGCCAAACAGGCCCGGATTGCGCGCCTGTACCGTGTCGCGCCTAATCGCAGGCGCGTGGATTGAAACGGGCGCCAAGCTGAGGCAAAGCGCCAAGGCCGCGCGCGTCGCGCCTAATCGCAGGCGCGTGGATTGAAACTTTTTGCGCGCTGACCGGCGCGCGCGGTGTTGATTGTCGCGCCTAATCGCAGGCGCGTGGATTGAAACGGCCTGCACTGTGACGTCGGCATCCGTGTCCCCGACGGTCGCGCCTAATCGCAGGCGCGTGGATTGAAACGGCCTCGATGCGCGCGGGGATGTAGCGCTGCACGGTGTCGCGCCTAATCGCAGGCGCGTGGATTGAAACTGCGGATCACCTCCATCGCGGCCTCGATATCGGTGTCGCGCCTAATCGCAGGCGCGTGGATTGAAACTGCGGCGCGTGCGTCCTGGCGGTGTAGTTTGCCATGGTCGCGCCTAATCGCAGGCGCGTGGATTGAAACGGGCGCCAAGCTGAGGCAAAGCGCCAAGGCCGCGGTCGCGCCTAATCGCAGGCGCGTGGATTGAAACTTGACGGTGTAGCCGTGGTTGCCGATGGCGTGGACGGGTCGCGCCTAATCGCAGGCGCGTGGATTGAAACCTTCCACGCCATCCCGCCGTCACGCGCGCTCTGACACGTCGCGCCTAATCGCAGGCGCGTGGATTGAAACTCCGGTGTGGCGGCGAACCAGTCGGCCACCCGCGTGTCGCGCCTAATCGCAGGCGCGTGGATTGAAACGAGCAGGAAGGCTGCGACAACCTTGCCGTCACGCTGTCGCGCCTAATCGCAGGCGCGTGGATTGAAACCTCGCACACCTGCGCCAGCATGTCGGGCGAGTACTGGTCGCGCCTAATCGCAGGCGCGTGGATTGAAACGGCCTGACCGGCAACGACATCCGCATCCGCGTGACGGTCGCGCCTAATCGCAGGCGCGTGGATTGAAACGCCAACCTGGCGCCGGTGCTGCCCAATCTGCACCAGTCGCGCCTAATCGCAGGCGCGTGGATTGAAACGTGACGCTGCGTGCCTATGAGCAGGGCCAGCTCACGTCGCGCCTAATCGCAGGCGCGTGGATTGAAACCGGGATATGCAATCGACCAGAGTTTGCGCGGGTCGGTCGCGCCTAATCGCAGGCGCGTGGATTGAAACCGCGCGGGCCGTCACATCGACGACGCGGGCGTGGCGGTCGCGCCTAATCGCAGGCGCGTGGATTGAAACTCGGCGGCGTCCAGAATTTGCGCCAGCCGGCTGGGGGTCGCGCCTAATCGCAGGCGCGTGGATTGAAACCGCCGTTACATCAGTGCGGTGTTTGTCGAGGCGATGTCGCGCCTAATCGCAGGCGCGTGGATTGAAACTCCGAAAACCCGTCCCATCATGGCCGCGCGCCGGGTCGCGCCTAATCGCAGGCGCGTGGATTGAAACCGGCCGGGCCGGCACACCACCGTGCCCGCCGAAATAGTCGCGCCTAATCGCAGGCGCGTGGATTGAAACATGAGGGCTCTCCACTTGACACTTTTTTAGATGGCGTCGCGCCTAATCGCAGGCGCGTGGATTGAAACGTTTTTTGCGCGCAACATGGGCGCGCGCGGCAAGAGGTCGCGCCTAATCGCAGGCGCGTGGATTGAAACGTGCGGACGTGGGGCATGGAAATCGGCGACCTCAGCGTCGCGCCTAATCGCAGGCGCGTGGATTGAAACCTTGACCTGTACGTGGGCAACACGCCCATCGTGCTGGTCGCGCCTAATCGCAGGCGCGTGGATTGAAACGACACCTCTCCACTCGTTTACTGGTGGGATTAGACGTCGCGCCTAATCGCAGGCGCGTGGATTGAAACAACGCCCGCTCCTTTACCTCCTCGAAGGTAGGTGCGTCGCGCCTAATCGCAGGCGCGTGGATTGAAACATGCCCGCAACGTCCCGCTGGTGGTGCGACCTGACGGTCGCGCCTAATCGCAGGCGCGTGGATTGAAACTCGGCGCGTAGGCGCTCGAGCTCGGCCTTGTCTGCGTCGCGCCTAATCGCAGGCGCGTGGATTGAAACCCGGCCATCGCTCCCGCGCTGGTCACCACCGCGGTCGCGCCTAATCGCAGGCGCGTGGATTGAAACCTCGCACTATTTCGGCCTCGCAGTACTCGATAACGGTCGCGCCTAATCGCAGGCGCGTGGATTGAAACTTTTTTGCGCGCAATCGTCTATCACGGCGGGTGGTGTCGCGCCTAATCGCAGGCGCGTGGATTGAAACAGCGCCCGCTTTGCCGAGGACGTGCGTACCGGCGCAGTCGCGCCTAATCGCAGGCGCGTGGATTGAAACACTATTTGCGCGCTGTTGCACGCCCAGGGCGTCGGGTCGCGCCTAATCGCAGGCGCGTGGATTGAAACGATGCGTTTGGCGTGTTTGCTGGCGCGGTAGTCGACGTCGCGCCTAATCGCAGGCGCGTGGATTGAAACATCGGCCTCGGCCGCGCCCTGCTTGTACGCCAGGGCGTCGCGCCTAATCGCAGGCGCGTGGATTGAAACCCGCACACGCACACGTGGACGTGATCAGCGTGCTTGTCGCGCCTAATCGCAGGCGCGTGGATTGAAACCGGAAAAAGAGCTGTATGCGTTGGCGGCCAAGCGCCCGTCGCGCCTAATCGCAGGCGCGTGGATTGAAACCGTTTTGCCAGCCGCCGCGTCACGGCCATGTAATAGGTCGCGCCTAATCGCAGGCGCGTGGATTGAAACTCGACCGCCTGCCCCGCGCCGGTTGCGGCCTTGCCCGTCGCGCCTAATCGCAGGCGCGTGGATTGAAACTAATACGTTTTGGTATTTGTCAAGTAGTAGCCATGGTCGCGCCTAATCGCAGGCGCGTGGATTGAAACTTGCCAAACAGGCCCGGATTGCGCTCCTGTACCGTCGCGCCTAATCGCAGGCGCGTGGATTGAAACTAGAGCTGCTTGTCGATGACGGCGTGGATCGTCACGTCGCGCCTAATCGCAGGCGCGTGGATTGAAACGGGGCCGTTGCCGGTGTTACAGCACCGGCAGCGGTGTCGCGCCTAATCGCAGGCGCGTGGATTGAAACTGGGGCCATGTACTCCCGGTCGGCGGCGGTGCTCCAGGTCGCGCCTAATCGCAGGCGCGTGGATTGAAACCCGCCGGTCAGGTCGTTGTGTTCCGGCCGGGCCGTCGCGCCTAATCGCAGGCGCGTGGATTGAAACGCCCCCATCGTATTGGGCTGCGTCTGGGCAGTTGGTCGCGCCTAATCGCAGGCGCGTGGATTGAAACTGGGCCAGCAATTTGCCGCGCCGAATCAAGCGCGGCCGTCGCGCCTAATCGCAGGCGCGTGGATTGAAACCAACTAGCGCTATCCATCGTCAGCCTGCGCACGGCGTCGCGCCTAATCGCAGGCGCGTGGATTGAAACTCAAACTTGATTGCCATCGCATCAAGTTTGCCCATGTCGCGCCTAATCGCAGGCGCGTGGATTGAAACGATGATGTTGTTGTCGATCTCCAGCGCGGCCGAGGTCGCGCCTAATCGCAGGCGCGTGGATTGAAACTCTGCACGCGCAGCGTGTCGCCGACGATTTCGGCCGTCGCGCCTAATCGCAGGCGCGTGGATTGAAACCGCCAAGGCTCGCGCGGCTGGACGATTACTTAATTGTCGCGCCTAATCGCAGGCGCGTGGATTGAAACTTGCGTCGCGATGTTGAGGGCGACGCCGATCGGCTTGTCGCGCCTAATCGCAGGCGCGTGGATTGAAACTGCGTTTGGCCTCGTCGTCCTCTTGCGCCTGCGCTGTCGCGCCTAATCGCAGGCGCGTGGATTGAAACACGATTGCGTCTCCTGGGTGCTGTGGCGGCAATGGTCGCGCCTAATCGCAGGCGCGTGGATTGAAACTTGGCGCCATCATGAGGCTTAACGGGCGCTACGTGTGTCGCGCCTAATCGCAGGCGCGTGGATTGAAACTGGGGCCATGTACTCCCGGTCGGCGGCGGTGCTCGTGTCGCGCCTAATCGCAGGCGCGTGGATTGAAACCACGCCCTGATTGCGACCGTGCTGATCGCCGCGTGTCGCGCCTAATCGCAGGCGCGTGGATTGAAACTTGGCCTTGACCGCCGCGGCTTTGGCCGGGGCCGGGTCGCGCCTAATCGCAGGCGCGTGGATTGAAACTTGGCATGGGCGCTCATTCAGTGGGCGCTGTTATTGTCGCGCCTAATCGCAGGCGCGTGGATTGAAACTGCGTCGCGATGTTGAGGGCGACGCCGATCGGCGTCGCGCCTAATCGCAGGCGCGTGGATTGAAACGCGTCAAGTCCCCGCGCCGCCTGCTGGCTGAGCATGGTCGCGCCTAATCGCAGGCGCGTGGATTGAAACGCGGGCATCCTGGTCAACCCCAAGGTGTACGCCTGTCGCGCCTAATCGCAGGCGCGTGGATTGAAACCTCATCCGGAAACTGCGGGGCTATCCACGCGCCGCGTCGCGCCTAATCGCAGGCGCGTGGATTGAAACTTTTGCCTCGCGGCCAGCCGTTGGGCCGATTAAATGTCGCGCCTAATCGCAGGCGCGTGGATTGAAACAAACGCCCTGTCCGCACAGCCGCCAGCATGAATCAGGTCGCGCCTAATCGCAGGCGCGTGGATTGAAACCAGGCTCTATAACCACCGGATCGGTCGCGCCAACTGGTCGCGCCTAATCGCAGGCGCGTGGATTGAAACACCTGAATGGATCGACTGGTGGGCCAAGCACGTCGGGTCGCGCCTAATCGCAGGCGCGTGGATTGAAACGCCGAATACCGCCAGGTTGGCGCGCCGGGCTGGTCGTCGCGCCTAATCGCAGGCGCGTGGATTGAAACCGCGAGCTGGTCGCGGCGGCCAAGCCCGCCGTGTCGGTCGCGCCTAATCGCAGGCGCGTGGATTGAAACAAACGTTCCAGCGTCAAGACGGCGGGCAGGGAACCGTCGCGCCTAATCGCAGGCGCGTGGATTGAAACGGGGGCCATCATCAGCGGCACCGGCGACCCCAACGGGTCGCGCCTAATCGCAGGCGCGTGGATTGAAACTCCACGCCGCGTGGCTGCCACTTGGCGCTGTCGCTGTCGCGCCTAATCGCAGGCGCGTGGATTGAAACGAGCGCATCAAGCGCCAGCGCCTGACGCGCTACGCGGTCGCGCCTAATCGCAGGCGCGTGGATTGAAACCGTATTCGATTGAAAAACAAATTATTGAATCTGAGGTCGCGCCTAATCGCGGGCGCGTGGATTGAAACATGGAAAAGCACAAGTGGCGCGTGCGCATGGCCGTCGCGCCTAATCGCGGGCGCGTGGATTGAAACTCTGCATGATCGGGGTCGTTGCCGGTGTTACCGCAGTCGCGCCTAATCGCGGGCGCGTGGATTGAAACTCTGCGCTGTTCATCGTGATCGGCTTCATCTCTGGCGTCGTGCCTAATCGCGGACGCGTGGATTGAAACGCGTCGTCATGTCTCACCGTTCTGCGGCCGCTGCGCGTCGCGCCTAATCGCGGGCGCGTGGATTGAAACCCGTCCTGGCCAACCGACCCGATGCACTCCTGCTCGCGTTCAATGCTGGCCGCACGACACGCCCCGCCGAATGTGGACGTAGCCTTGGAAACCCAACAGGCTAATCGCTTATTGGCCGCAAGCGCGGGGCAGCGGCAGGCCACCACGCGCCGCTGGTCTGGGTGAAGGTTTGACGCGCGGCGTTGTGGGAATGGTGCGGCGCCTCGTCGAGGTCGAGCACGGGGGTCACGCAGGCGTCTGAACCGTCGAAAAGAGTTGCCCATTCGTCACGGGTGCGCGCAGCAATGCGCGCGGCGATGATCTGGCGCAGCCGGGGCCATTGGGTGCGGTCGTTTTGCGGGATGTCCAGCAACTCGCCTCCGCCCAAGCCGGTAATCAGGGCACGGTAGAACTGCGGTTCGATCGCGCCCACAGCCAGCCATTTACCGTCGGCGCAGCAGTAGGTACCGTAGAAAGGCGCACCGCCGTCAAGCAGGTTGGTGCCGCGTTCGTTGCGCCACTGGCCGGCTGAGCGAAAGCCGTAGATCATCGACATCAGCAGCGCAGCGCCGTCGGTCATGGC
>Ga0123354_10007977_pt1 | contig 16051 bp, 9 predicted proteins | sample TergutLab28metaG_2_FD_97872 | JGI IMG/M metagenome (GOLD analysis project Ga0123354, IMG submission 97872) | Labiotermes labralis P4 segment gut microbial communities from Petit-Saut dam, French Guiana - Lab288 P4 | ecosystem: Host-associated > Arthropoda: Insects > Digestive system > Gut ...
ACTTATTTTGCCGCTATAAGTCTCTTCAGGAGTCGACTTTTATCCAGAGCTACTAAAATTATATTATATAAGACACTAATAAGACCGGTAGTGTCGTATGGAGCGGAAGCATGGACGTTGACGTAGAAAGAAGAAAAGGCTCTGCTAATTTTTGAAAGGAAAATATTTAGAAAAATATATGGTCTTAAATATGAAAACGGGGAATGGAAAAGTCGGACGAATCGAGAACTAGAAGAGATGAGCAAAGGAGAAAATATAGTAAAATGGATAAAAGGGCAATGGATAAGTTGGTTAGGTCACCTAGAGAGAATGGAGGAGGATAGGATGCCCAAGAATATCTTCACTCACGAACTGGAAGGGACGAGAAGAAGGGGAAGACCCAGGAAAAGATGGAAAGAGGAAGTAGAAAGAGATCTTCAGTGATGGGAGTGAGAAGATGGAGAGAGTTGGTGGCAGATAGATAAAAATGGAAGGACATTGTTCGACAGCCAAAGCCCACAGTGGGTTGTAATGACAATGTAAGAAGTTCTTCTGTACGAGACGTAGCGGTGCTGCCTTTACTCAGGACGTACGTACGAGAACTTAAGTTTACGTGTAGGAACGGTAATATATTTTAAGGCCTTTTTAGGTGAAGGAACATAATTAAAAACTGAAGTGAAGAATATTTGAACTATCGCTGCTGAGGTATCCGCTTGCTGATCGGCTCCAGGCATGCCCCCGGGCAAGCATGGCCGGTTTGTTTTTCCCTATACCGTTCCCTGTGTGATGCTATCGTCATATCGTTGGCTGCACTGGGGAAAAGACAAAGGCAAGGGCGTTGCCCTGAACTTTCCTTACGGGTTTTGATTTTCGTGTTAAGCGCTCGTCTTCTTGGATTCATCCTATCAACATCTGGGTTTTCTGACTGACCGAACCAGGAGCAGGATTCTCCGTCTAAAATCTATTCCTTCCGAGAGGGCTAAGCAGACTTACGGGATAGTTCTGATGTACAGTTTTTGTTTTCGGGTTTTTGTATTTCTAAATTGAAGTTTTGATTATGTACATGGCAATCCCCCACGTCTGCCTAGCGTTAGCCTCGAAAGGGGCAGATACGAGGTTACCTCCACGTAAGTAGAATTGTTTCATTTATTTGTACGAGTTAATATGATGTATCTAGTTACTGATATTTTTCTGTGTTGATCGTGTGTTACGCACCGTAAAAGTCATGCCTAGCCGACGGTTATGTTATGTGGTATACATGTTTTCTGATCGGCTGAGGGTTGAGCCTTTTGTGTTGTAAGTTTACATGGGCCGGCAGTTGTATTGGTGTACTGATTCTTTGCTCGGCCGTAGTTTTCTGTGTATACTTTCTAAACTTACGCTCTGCCGATGGATATGTCACTCTATTGGGTAATTTACTTTCGGCTGTGTGCGTGTTTCTAAGATTATGTTTTGATTCAACTATTCATTACTTTACTCATTGTTTTCTATTATTCCATGTTGGGATTGTTAATAAAATGACTTAGGTTATTTTATTTTGTCTTGTATTTTGGTTGGCTAACTGTTCCCCACAAGACCCCTTCATCCGGAGCTCGGCGGCTCAAAGGACCGGGGGCTGATATTGTGCCAGTCCTCGGAACGACACCTAGTATCGCTACCCTGTTGGGGAAGCGACCCGAGGGCTCACTGCACCGAAGCATTTTAAAAGAAATTAGATACAAATGGCATCTTCTTGTTCCGTCTTCATACCCCTCCTATCATGGACTGACCCATCTGCAGTGTTCTCCTTCGATACGAATCCTGTTTCAATAAATCCTCTACAAATCATGTAGATTCTTTGACTGTTTAACGACGCCTTTTTAACTTCGTTGATCATATATCGTCGAAATTTAAGGTAACTGTGCATAATACATTGAAACAAGCCAGCCAATTTAAGTATAACGTAACATTCACGCGCGTTGGTGCAACCATTGTTGCAGTTGAAAAGCAATACATATTACACAACATTTTTACATAATCACATATTATCAGTGTGAGTTTGTAGCCTTAGGTATCTAGCACGCAATGTGCATGCGGCATATTGTCATCTGCGACCTGCCCTGCTGCACAATATTTTTCCAAATTATCTTATAAAAGGCGCGACTTACTGAATAAAAATCATTTGCAGGCTTTTCATATTCTTTCGATTGATCTTAAAAATTTGACTTAATTTTAGGGTGTTGCCGCTTTCGTTCTTTTATCTTGGCTTTACTTTTGTTTTGGTTTCTTAATTTTATTTCGTGTATTCTTGTTGACTTCGTACTTGGCCACTAGGCTGGCCACTCTCTTTGTAAATAAATACAGAAATGAAAGGAACTGAATTCTCTGTATCTAAATATGAATATAAGAATTGCAACTTTTATTTCGGAAAGTAATTAGTAAGCGCTACAGTTACAATTTTTAATATAAATACAGCTCCTCTAGTTCCGAATTTACTTTGTTCATAAAAATAACTTCCTATTGCATAGACCAGCAAACCTTTTCCATTAGTAAACAAGATGTGTCACTGAGAGCGGCAATCTGTTCTGGTGAACATTTATTTCCAATAAGATATTTTGTTATAAAAGGCCTCATGTTGTTTCCCGATTACCAACGCTGTTGGTGCTGGTCTTCTAAGTAATAATGTCTGTATCAGAAACGTACACAAGCGTGTAAATAATATTTAATGAGAAGGATGAAGAATTTTCTAGACACATGACCATCAGAAACACTCTTGTCCCAAGTTTAGAAAAATTCAAATAAAAAAAAGTATGTCGAACTGCATCAACATTATGGCCAATGTATTCCTCTTAAGAGGGTAATTAAATAGAATAATAGAGAAATGTGCCAATTCTGGTATTAAAGTTGCTACTATAAAATCTTTTATTGCGTGTATTTACGGACAATTGTCTTCCCTCGGCTGCTGTAAATATCCCATGTTCTGAGTAACTCAGATGTCGGATAGATAATGGGGCAGAAACTGTGGCTGCCACAATGTTATTTCGGAGGAGAAGTTAACATTTTTCACTTAGAGTTCGTTGTGAGTTGTGAGGTTTTCATAGCCTCCTTGATGAACATTAGACTCTCTGGAACATGTCGCCTTGTTGATGGATAATTGTTCCCGATGTTTAGGAGAATATTGCTGCTTTCATCTTTATTATTCTTTGGATAGCCTAAATAGTGAGGCAGGAATCTCTTCCTAAAAGTTGGTAAGAATTACCAGTCAACTCAGAGTAACGTTTCAGAAGACTGTAATATTCACTTGGACATTGTTCCTTCCAATTTGATACATTGTCATTAGTATGAGCTGACCCATACGGCCTGAGATTTATTTCGCGGTTTATCATTACTGGTTAGCTGTACTTCTGGGTCCAACATCGACGTTGCTCCTCATCCGATGGTCGCGTGCCTCGGTAGTGTTTTAATTACTTCTATTATGTCTTGGTGATGACTTCCGTTTGCATGGTCCTAACATTAGGAAAAATGCTTAAGGAAGCAGGATGTGGCTAGAAAAGGCAACTGACTGACATTTGTTGGCATTATTGACATGGAAATAGGCTGTATTAATCCAAAACAACCATTCTTTACTGAATTACTTACCGATATTTGAAGTGTATTGGACCGTGCATCATCTTGATAACTGAAGAATAAAATTCAACTAGATGCCACTTATTACTTTATTACGCTTATGTTATGCTCAACATGTTTCGGGCACCATTATGCCCATCATCAGGAGCTCAAGATGATAGCGTTGGTTACCACATATGCAGTCTGGTTCTCGAGTTGCTGCTGGTTGGAAGTGAAGTGCAGGAAGGATGGATGAGTGTCCGGACCGAAGGCTGTAACAGCCTTCGGTCCGGACACTCATCCATCCTGCCTGCACTTAACTTCCAACCAGCAGTTGGCAGTGACAGTTACAGCCTTCGGTCCGGACACTCATCCATCCTTCCTGCACTTAACTTCCAACCAGCAGTTGGCAGTGACAGTTACAGCCTTCGGTCCGGACACTCATCCATCCTTCCTGTTTAACTTCCAACCAGCAGTTGGCAGTGACAGTTACAGCCTTCGGTCCGGACACTCATCCATCCTGCCTGCACTTAACTTCCAACCAGCAATTGGCAGTGACAGTTACAGCCTTCGGTCCGGACACTCATCCATCCTTCCTGCACTTAACTTCCAACCATCAGTTGGTAGTGACAGTTACAGCCTTCTGTCGGGACACTCATCCAATCTAAACAAGAAATTACAGAATTCTCATTCGACAAATTTCGGCGCCAGATGAAATTAACTTCATGAGATTGGGAAAAGAAAATATGGCTGAAGTATGTTAACAATCACTGGGACTCATTCGAAAACAGTTGCGTCCCAATGAATTGCCACACTTGCTGAGCTCCAAGCTTTACTTCTAAACTCCTATAATTTATATTCAAATTAATCGCTTTTATAGACAGTTGGTATCACAAACTAAACCGTCCTTATCACTCGTCTATTGCGGCTTAAAATATTAACAATGCAAATTAACCGGCCATCTTGAATAATACGTATTTCCCAACCTCATCTTTGAAACAAAGCTGGCAAGCACATTATCTCTAGCCGCGTTTTAGTTTTGAGAACATACTGCCAATTTTAGGTCCAGATTTCTTATATCCTAACTTGCCTTATCTATACTTTACTTTATGTTACTGGATTCCGAAATATTTGCAATTTATTAGGTTTCTTGTTGACAGCATCAGCTAACGCGTAGTGGGGACGTATGAAATGTCATAATTTGGTAAAGAATAAAATGTCACAAAACGAGTTTTTTCCGTAAAATTAATTATTACTCAGCAGTGAATTTTAGTTTTGGGCAGACCACGACCCGAAAACCGGTCTAAGGGCCACAGACGAATAAGAATAATTTAATTTTAGGTGAAACTGCGGTGGAGTATTTTGAATATCTTGAAAATTAAATTAATCACAACTTATTTACCGCAAAATTAATAATTAGTCCTTGCATGTCTTTTCATACCGTGTGGCATAATATAACAGCGCTTTTCTCATCAAATAATCTACGTGCGTCACCAATATGCACTACATCTCTTCACGTCATTTACCTACATTGCAGTCTACATAAATACAATAAAAGTTTTAAATTTATTTTTACTCAGTTCTTACATCGACTTACAAGACACTTAATTACAGCCATTTTGACGGGCTTGTCCTTACATCATCTCCTTAATAAGAACACATGGCTCTATTTTATCCCTTTTGGCCTACAGCCGTTCCTGTATGAATGTATGTCTTCATCTTTCAATAAATGAAATTTATGAGGTAAGAAATTGTGAATAAATACTGAAGAAAATTTGTGTTTTCCAAGTTCTAGTAACCCTAAACATTTTATGGTTGGTTAGGTTATATATGTCATAACGAGTAGCTAAATGATCTGTACTCCTCACCCAATATTGTGCGGGTGATAAAATCGAGAAGAATGAGATAGGCAGGACATGTGGCGCGTATGGGGGAGGAGAGGGGGGTGTATAGGGTCTTGGTGGGAAAACCGGAGGGAAAGAGACCACTGGGGAGACCTAGGCGTAGATGGATGGATAATATTAGGATGGATCTCCAGGAGGTGGGATGTGGGTATGTGGACTGGATTGGGCGGGCCCAGTATAGAGATAGGTGGCGGACGCTTTTGAGTGCGGTAATGAACCTTCGAGTTCCGTGAAATGCGGGGAATTTCTTGACTAGCTGCAAACCAGTTATCTTCTCAAGAAGGATTCTGCACCATGGTGTAAGTAAGTTAGGCTATATTATGTCCCTTCATGCAGACTTGTGTGAAGAAATAATTTCTTAGAGTTTTATAGTTGCATATATAATTTCCATTGACAATCCACAAATTATATCGCCCAAAATTCAACTGTCTATAAAGGTAATGTATATATTTTCATTGTTATTTTCAAACCAACGAATTATGATAGACAGACTTAGGCACTTCCCCCGTGATATCGAACAAAAATTTTGACTCGAGACACACTGTTGTCTTTTCTACGTGGAAAGTGTCCATTATAGACACGTTCAGTCCAAAGTGGCAATAATGTGCATGGTAAATGTAACTTCAGGCTTCTGCCGCGACTCAAATGAGGTCTGCGCTCTTTTTGGATTTTGCGCAGCTTAAAGTGCTAGTTCCGTACCAACGTTGCAGGAAAACCTATCGGTCCCAGATTGATAATGGGACCGATAGGTTTTCCCGAAACATTGGTGTGAAACTACCACATTACACCAAGCAAAATCCAAAAAAATCGCCAGTATCAATATGCGTGATAACTTTCCTTGAGTCATTTTTTTATTTATAATATGATTATCTTTTATTCGCGTGGAAGTTATGAAGCAGAGCTGAATGGCCAGAATTAAGAGATATTTTTCTATAAGAAACAATTTCCTTTCGTTCCCACATCAGTTAACAACGCCCAGTCAGCTTCGTTTTAACCTTTACGAAACTTTGTGAGAAATTCTTTCACAATATGAAAGGATTTGATGGGGTCCAGAAATTGCGAAAGGTTTCTGAAGTTCGTTAATTTTTCTTTCTTGCACATGTAATTTTACTTCTCATTTCTTGCTGTTGAGTTTGTTATTGTTACTTTGAGTTAATTTAAAAAAAAATGTTCTTAGTACTAGAGTAATCAGTGCGTAAAAGTCATAATTTCAACCAACTAAAAAAAGAAAAAAAAATACAGCGCTTCAAAATGGACGACGAGATAAAATTTAATACCGTACAAGTATGGAAACTAGGAAAAATTATAATAATAAAAGTAACAATTTTGACAAAGTAAAGGTTCCACCTCATCCTGGTCACCAGCAGGCAGCATCGTCGGTGCTTTATACCACAAGCTGTAAACACAGTCTAGTGCTCCTGTGGATGGACGAAATTATTTCCCGAAACATGTTGAGCTAATTGAAATTATTAATAAAATTATTATTATTGCATCTAGTTGGCTGTTTATATAATTATATCAGTGATGCACGGTCACACAAAAATCAAATCCAGTGGGAAATGTCATGGACTATTTTATGACGTAATTTTCTACCATAGTTTAATACCACGTGGATATGATGGCATTAAACAGTACCTGTGAGACCACACTGTATGTAACAAATCGAAGTGGATTAATAATAACCGGTATAATTAATTGCGGATTGATGGAATTCGGAAAATTGCCGCATGGCCAGTTGGTTAGTTTCAGAACATATTGCATCACCAATTTAATGGCCATTAGTGAATTCTAAAATTACAAGGTAAATTACATCAGATGTGTATGTACGTATATACAGACGGGAAATACGATACTTCTGACGTCCATTATCAAGTAACCAAAACGCGGAACGTGAAACTGAAACACATACAGACTCTCAAATATAACGCAGTATAAAACTGTAATTATATCACTGACTCTTAATGAAATTTGAATCCTAATGTTGACATGCAGCACAGTACCTAATACTCGAGTAATTAATCCTTTAAGTGTAACATTCGTGGGTTTATTGGTAAGTAGCATGTACAGAGCGATCCATTAGTTTCAGGACCAATTTTTTTTTTAAATAACATATGTACGTGATTTGGAAACTGTGTCTGAATTGATGTCTTCAGTTTCACAACTTTATTACAAATATTGGACCTGGTTTAGTAACTGCTCAGTGCGTTCGGTTTGCTAAGTAACAAAATCTGAAACTTTAAGGAAAACAATTTTGTAAATAATTTTTTATTCTATTCATTTTGGGATTCAATTAGAAGGCAGCCGTATTTAAAGTGTGTGTTTTTTTTAAATATAAATTTTAACATATCATTTTTTGCGTCAGTAAAGATTATTAGATTGTAAACCAGGTCAGTAACATTTAAGTTCACTGTTGTTCTTCAGAGTCTCATAATTTTAAAACCGCTGCCTGACTGTTTTCACAGATACGTAATTGTCTACTCTAGTGATAAAAATATGTATCTAAGTTGTTTGACATGGACAAAAAGCTTCTTGTCCCTCTTTCACAACCAGATCAATATTTTGATACATATCATGTTTCATAAATATACATAATAAACAGAGGGGCTAAAATATACCATTATATATATATATAATAGTATGACGTAAGAGGAATGTTACACATTATGAGCTCGACCATGTAAACAGTTGCATCAAAATACATAAATGAGAACGTTATTGTCGACGTGAAATAAATGTGTTATTACAGTTCTGAGAAACGGAACATTTACCATAACAAAAAATGTTAAGGAAGTCATTTTCAAGGTTATCGGCCACTGAAGAGGTTACTACAAATCACACAATTTTATCAGGCTGTGAACGACTCTTTGTATAGTTAGAGCATAGGCTTAGATTTTAAAATTTTTACTTAAAAAATTATAGAATATTAAATTGTAAATTCTAATAAAATTTTAAGACCAATTTAAATATATTACTAATTCAGAAAACTATTCTTAACTCATAAAGTTCGGATAATGATGGAAAATGATTAGGATAAATGATTACTACTGTGCTTATTTAGTTATGATAAAAGTGTTGGCCAGAATGTGATCCTGTTGTTCAGAACCGTACAAGAAGAGTAATCGCGAATTTATTCCGACAGTGATATATATATATATATATATAGGCGCTTCCGCAAACTTGTGAAAAGTGACTGAGAATAGTCACTTTTCTCCATATTCATCTGCCCATCTGTTTGCATGTAGCAATTAGGCTTACACTTCAAGGATTTTCGTGGAATTTAATAATTGAACATTTTTCGAAAATCTATCGAGAAATTCAAGTTTTCATTAAAATCGGACAAGAATAACGGGCACTTTACATGGAGACCAATAGACATTTTTTTATCATTTCTCGCTCGATTGTTCTTGGAATTAGAAATGTTTCAGAAAATGTTGTAGACAATAACAGAACACACATTTTATGTTCAATAACTTTTTTTTTCCCCCGAAAATCGTGCCGTTTGTGAGAGAATGTGGAATATTACTGAAGAGCCGGGCATGCCACTGATTACAATATGACGCATGCGCATTGCATTCTGGATCCCTAAGGTTACAGACACACACTCAGAATATGTAATACTTATTGCTTTCCACTGCAACGATGGTTAAACGAACGCGCCTCAGTGTTGCGTTACACGTAAGTTGTCTGTCTTGATATTATCTTGAATCATAGATCTTCGTAAATTATGTTAAAATGTTCTGTTGTTTCTTTATCTTGTAAAATTCATCATCATCATTACCATATATCTTTCATGGAGCTGGGCCACTTGTTGACCCTTTCCGGTCTCACGTATCCAGAAGTCTCTTCAAAGGTCCACCATAATTCCTTCTGCCAGTTGGGGAGTGGAATTTCATTACCCTGAGTAATCTATTTCGAGGCCTTATATTTACATCTTGTAACATTACGAATATTAAAGGAACACTTCTAATAGTCGCATGAGGAATTATGCCCACATGTAGGTAATTTTCGTTATTATTTAACGACACCTAATATATTATGTTAAGAGAAATCCATAAATGCACATAGAATCTGAACAAGTATCAGTTCAAGAAAGTCGCAATTGTTTTTTCCTTTGTGGAAGCAGTCTTAGTTTCTTGGTTCTTTTCATGATAATGTTCTCGTGCGATGTGCCCTGGTGCATGTAGGCAATACTTTGAAACGCGTACCCAGAGTAGCTTGCTTTGTGACTCCAGAGCTCTGAGAAACACTTTCCTGTGCAACGGGTGGCGCAAAATAAATTTCCCGCCAACCTCTAACTTGAAGTATGCTATCCTGAAGTATTTACTGCAGTGTCTTCACAATACTTTCCCTTCAAGACCTTAGCTTACAGTGTTATATACTTAGATAATTAAACATCTCCATGGGTCAGAGTCCTAGTTTCTTCAGTTAGTCACACAAGTTTCCTCATATTACAAAACACGACGGTTTATTCCCATCTTCGAAAGAGACGGCCATTTGTCCCTAACTTTATCCAGATGTATCCATTCCAGGCCATCCAATCATATTACTTATGATCCATTTTAATATTATATTCTATGTATAGCTACAGTTCTTTCAAGTAGCTCCTTGGCTTTAGGATTCTCCACCAAAACCTGTACGCATTTCTTACCTTCCCCAATGTACTATATGCCTCACCCAACTCATATTCTTTTATTGTATTACTCAATAATACTTGGGGTAAGCGATGGCGCTGTTGGTTGAGGCACTGCGCCGCAAGCACGAAGATCGTGGGTTCGATTTCCGATGGTGTAATTAGAATTTTTATTGACTTAATCCTGTCGGCCGAACTATGGGTCGACCCAGGCTGTGACAGAAATAAGTACCAGGAATATCTCCTGGGGGTAAAGCCGGCCGTTGCGTAGGGCTGTCAACGTTACCATCTTCGTGTGCCGACTGTCTAGAAATTCTGGGACGCTCAAACCCCTAGATCTCACAGGGTCTTTCCAGGACTGTATAGGGATTTCTTTTCCTTGACCATAATATTTGGAGAGAAGTACAAATCATGAAGAATCTCATTATGAAATTTTCTGTACTCTTCTATTACTTCCACCCTTTTACACCAAAATACTTCCTCAGCACTGTTCTTGAACAACCCTAGTCCTTAATATCGCTCACCGAATGAAATAGCGGCAGAAGCCAAAAATTGTTTGGAATAAATACTATGACTGAGCTTAAAAAAGTAACAACTGCCTCCGACAATACCGGCACACTTCTTAGTTGACATATATTTCGCTAGACGCCATTATTGGCATATGTAGTTGTTATATTTTTTAGCTCAGTCGTGGTGTTGACTCCAAATGGGAAATTTTTTTTATTGTGCCACTAATGCATTCAAAGACCAATAAGAATGACGAAGTTTGATCCCGTACAAAACAAAATAATTAAAATTACTTATTTTAATATCTATATTTGTATACAACATAACAAGGTCAATTTTCATCTTTAGGAGGTAATAATAGTTCTCAAGTGCTACGTCTTTCCAAGTATTTGATTCTAGCCACGCTTTGTAGTAGATTTGTTGGCTATTTTTAAATTGTAACTCATTTCTATGTTCTGTTGAGGACATTTTAATACAATTTTGTGTTTTAACTTTTTCTGGTTTTTGCTATGAGTAGTTCTCAAATACGGTTTCTGTGTTCTTTATTCGTACGAGCACTTAAAAGTATGTCTGGCTCAGAAGATATTACAGTCGCCTGTACTGTAGTGAACATACGAGTGCCTTTAAAACTAGGGATTTTATTGACTAGCTTATCAAATTTCAGCGTATGAAACAGGAGTATTCCTTGTGCAGCTACTTGTTTGGTTGGTAATTTATTTTCCCTCCTAATAAAATAACGTGGACCCGGTAGCTCAGTCGGTATAGAGACTGACTACGGGCTGGAAGGTCCGGGATCGAATCCCGGTGGGGACGAGATTTTCCGCCCGTCCAGACCGGCCCTGGGGCCCACCCAGCTTCCTTTAAAATGGGTACCGGGTCTTTCCCGAGGGGTAAAGTGCGACTGAGGCGTGCTGCTGACCACTCACCCCCTTCTAGTGCCGCGGTCATGGAAGAGTAGAGCTATAACCTCTACCTACCCTCTGGGCCACACCGGGCCTGTAACGGGAAAACTTTACCTTTATCTTTACCTTCCTAATAAAATAACGACAAAAGCTGACTTTTATGAGATTCCCACGGCATGTATAATGTGTAACTGGAGTAGTAAGAGGTTTGCGGCATCATAGTCCTGCAGCTGACATCTTCAGGACAGATGAGTTTCCCAGTGCGAGATCTACATAAGGGCCACATCTACCTTCCTCCCCATGCATCCGTACAACAGCTACTGAAATGTATGCCTAAACAGTAGGACATTTAAATGCAGAAGGCGGATGATCCACTGAAGCGAAAGTTATACAGAAGCTGTTGCCTTCATTAAATTACACATTATTTCAAAATAATATCGTAGGAAAAATTATTTAACATTCATTTTCGCTCCGTAGATCACTACAGTTTTCTTTACTGCAGGTTGATTTTTATTTCTATAAAATTTAAATTTTATAGAAAATTTTTATTCTTCTACAAAGATAACTTTGAAAACAGTAGGAGAGAACTTTGTGCAAAACCCTATACTTAGATCTCCTCTCCCCATTCTGCTTCATTGCTTCATGGCATATGACAGCTTTCTTTACTTTTCGTAGGAGATATAGGATACTATTTCTTCTGTTGTGCTGCTTCCCTTCACCTATATTTCTATTCTGCCTGTCGTGGATATATGCTGTAGAGTGTATTTCCTTTCTATATCGCCTTCTTCAAGGTTTATCCTCTGATTTCTCCCCTCCTATATTATAATTTTTTATACCAAGGGCTCTTCTGAAGATTCTTCCATTAAAGTTTACTGTTTTCTATTTCATACTCGCCCAAGACGGTTGTATATAAATGTAGTCAAGTTTCAACTGTAGCCACGTTCGTAGTCTTTCCTGCATTTTGGAGCAGCGGTGTAAGTTTTCTGAAAAATCTGAGCTTTGAAATACTGAATGTCTTAAATACTGGGCTAGAATTCTACCTGGTTGGAGCAAGGAAGGTGTGTCAGATTCTCAAATACAGCATATATTTGCAGTGGGTTTAGGTGTAAGTTTAAGATTGTGAGCGTCTTTTTTGTATTGAAAATATTGCCAGAAAAAGAGTTTATTTCTAGAAGAAACAAGTAGATGATGGAACTGGTATAACCTCGTTTTAAAGAGCAATAAGAAACTAGTCAAAGAAAAATTGTATTGCAAAGTAGTAAAGGTAAAGTGATCCCGTTACAGGCCGGGTGTGACCCAGAGGGTGGGTAGAGGTATAGCTCTATTCTTCCAAGACCGCGACACTAGAAGGTGGTGAGTGGTCAGCAGCACGCCTCGGCCGGACTTTACCCCCGCGAAAGACCCGGTACCCATTTTACAGAAGGCTGGGTAGGTCACAGAGCCGGTCTGGATGGGCAGAAAATCTCGTCGCCACCGGGATTCGATCCCGGACCATCCAGCTCGTAGTCAGTCACTATACCGACTGAGCTTCCCGGTCCACAATTGCAAAGTAGTGGGTATATGAAATATAGTACTGATTTAAATGTTGATATTTATTTTAATCCATTCACATGTCTTTCCACAATGCTCAGAAAATCTAAGATTTTTTATTGTAATTTTAGTGTGAATAGAAATGAAATAGTGTGAGAGCCATTCGTCAAAAAATGGCAAAGGCTTTTAAATCAGCGAGTGGATTAAAGTAGTTATAATTAAATGAGCTTCAAACATTCTTCACATAATTCTCTGCACCTTTCCGTACGGCGTATAAAATGAACGCTTTCGGCATGTAGCAAGTTACAAATCTAGAACAGGCCGCATAGAAACCATCCATAAAATCATAAAATTATTTCAATAGCTCCATTTTTATGGACTTCTAATTTCAAAGTGAAAAACTTTCGCCAAGTCTGAGTCTTTCACATCGGCTATTAAGAATATCCTGATTTTGTGGCGTATTACAGCGTGTAGATTGTTGTATAGGTACCAATACCCAAAAAGACTACCTTGAAAATTGAGAGAACATAAACTGCTTCAAGAATTTGGTACCCTTATAATAAAACCAACGAGAAGCACTAATTTCTCAAATTTATATTTGGTATATGACTTTACATGTTTCGAACAGTATCTGTGTCCATCATCAGGAGTCTAGCACTGTACACACAGCAATAGGTTTAGGTCATACAGGTTGCGCTGACTGCTTGCTATCGTCATCAGGATGGAACTCCATGAGTTCCATCCTGATCACGCTAGCTGATGATGGACTGAGATACTGTCTGAAACATGTAGAATCATAATCCATTAAAAATTTGAGAAATTAGTGCTTCTCGTTGGTTTTATTATAAGAACATACCACAATGCACGGTCCTCAGAATACCAAATTTGGTACCCATATACCAGTCTACAAGAGACAGGAGTCTTTAAGAGATACACTTCCTCTAAAATTTTGTTTCTTGTCATGTTCATTTCGCTATGTTAATAATGTCACCTGTTGTGGTCTCAGTCCCATTTGGACTCAAATATTATTAATTTAGAATCAGTCACTTGCGTGATGTTTAGCTCAAAGTTCTACGAATTTTTAAACCCATCAGATGAAAGTGCTTGTTCAGTTTCACACCCCTTCTGCTATATCCCCAAAGAAATGGCCGCGGATACGTATTGAATAGGGAGCTGGATGGTTTCGGGAAAAATCTCATGTTGTTTCAGGAATCAAACCCCGATTCCTCGGTTGCCCATTCGGCATCATATTCACTATAAAAAATAAGATATTCCGGCTCAGCTTGGCATAATATCATAGTAAATTGTCACAAATTTTCAGAGAAATAATTTTGGCTTTCTTGCGTATCATAAAACCGCATTTTATTGCAGCACGTCGGGACGGACACACACACACACACACATGTGCCTGCGAAGTTGATGTCCGTAATTGAAAATGGAGACTGACAGCCTGGCGTACGAATCTTGTTAAAAGAGCCCTAAAAAGGCACTGATTTTTTACTGTTACATCTTCACCTTTTTGTATAATCACGGCAGGAAACACCGTCAGCCCTTACAAGTAATTCTGCAGACAACCTGCCCAGTACACTAGTGGAAAATGGTACTGTCTAGTAACGGTAAATATAGATGTTCATGCGTGTTGTCTGGAGTGCGCTTGTGGCAGTTGTCTGTAACATCTGGCAATAATATGTGAACGGACAGAAATAATCTGCCAGTGAATGAAATAGTGACTAAACCAAAATGTATAAAACTTAGACATACAAACTATGATTTGTTTAAGGTTCTTTTTTTCATTCCCATCACATCAGTGGGAATCGTTTCCCCTTCTATTCAATAATGTTTCGTTTCTCAAAGCGCTCAAAGTGTTGCGATAAAAACTTGTAAAAGTAGAAGGAAATTTACTTTTCGTCTCTACTGGTTCACTCTGATTCAAATTACACACGAAAGTCGAGTAAAGTAACACATTTGCCTAATTAATTTACCATACAAAATTAGCATGACTTTGTGCACCGTAAAAGGCTACAATAAGGTTACTATTTTTTTAGAAAGTCATTTTCGGATTCACACAGTACACTTTTATAAATTTTAATGTAATATATATTTTAATTTCTCACCTTTAATACACTTTGAAGCTTAAAAATGTTGCCGAAATCAATTTATTTCTGAGAATACAAAAGAGTACAATCATTTAAGCTATATTTCCTTCAAAATGGAGTCCTTGTGCAACTATACAATTCTTCCAGCGACTGTAAAGATTTTGGAAGCATTCCTGGAAGCCATATTGTGAAATCCTTTGCATCTCTTCAATCGCATTTTAACGATGTCAGTACCATCACACAAACGCCAGCGCCGTACCGTCAGTACTGATTTCAGTCCAAGAAACAAGTAAAAATCAGCTGCAGCCAGATCAGGAGAGCATGAAGGAAGCTCCAGTGTTTTCACATTGTTCTTCGCTAAGAAATCCTTGACCAAAACCAACCGGTGTGATGGAGCATTGTCGTGAAGGAGAAACCAATTGATGGTTCTCCGTTTTTCTGGGCGTTTCCTTCTGATCGCATCCCCAACGGGACAAAGTGTGTCAATGTATATTTCTTTATTCGCAATAGTAATTTCTTGAAATCATACGAGCAAACTCCTGCAAATTATACCAGCGAATTCCTGAAATATTTCGAAGATACAACGTAGTTACGAAATATTTATCTCCTTCCAAATATATCATTAAAATATATAATATTTAAAGGTAAAAGACTGTGTTGTTGATCCATACGAAATGTAACACCACCTTCGGAAAATGTGCTATATATACGAAAGTGTAACCAACACTGAAGCATAAAATCGTGTTTTAAATGTAATTTACCAATAACGCGAACAAATATTTAATCACAATCAGCGAAATACGAGGTCTGTTAGAAAAGTATCCGACCTTTGGCCGGGAAAAAGAAACTGGCTTACTTGGAGCGTTGGACACCTAATCACCCTCAAAGTAGTTCCCTTGGGACTCCACACACTTCTCC